>SDBU01006910.1_pt1 | contig 13244 bp, 12 predicted proteins | sample 2277071 | NCBI WGS metagenome assembly SDBU01 (sample SAMN10397929, study PRJNA504765) | marine sediment metagenome | isolation source: marine sediment core GS08_GC12, 126 cmbsf | place: Arctic Ocean: Gakkel Ridge, Loki's castle | collected 2008 | reverse complement strand
CTTCGTGCGCTTGCTCCGGACTGCAGCCTGCACGTTCGGTGATCATCAGGGCAAGACCAGCCAGCCCGAGGCGCGGAAATCCGCCATCAGGCAGCCGAAGGATCTGGGCAACCCGCAGATGATCGGTTGGACCTGCCAAGAAGCGAGCCATAACCCCGCACCAAGAGAGACACCTTGACCAGCAATCCCCTCTGGTCCCCTATCCCCCTACGGTATCGCCAGGGGGAATCCCCTCTTCACGGGGTTCGGACGTGAGCGCCTCCAAAAGGTCGAGGACAAGGATGTCCTGCTTGGTGTGGTGGCGAAGCGGTCGCGCCGAGTCTACAGTGTAGACGTTGTTGCGGCCACTCTTGCGGCGCCCAATGTACCCTGTTTCTTCCAGGTCGGCGATTATCTTGTGGGTGGTGCGCTCAGTTACGCCCACGTGATTGGAGATCTCCCGAGCCGTATGACTCGGGTTGTGGAAGATGTAACTGAGAACCAACCCGTGGTTGGTGATAAACGTCCAGCCTGAGCTCGTCATAGTGGACTTGCCAACCCCATACAAGAATTTCCTGAATCCTATCACACGCACACACACTATTCAACAAACCCCTGTTCTGGCAGGGTCTCTCAGCGCATCGCAGACCGATTCAGCGCCATTGCCTGCGGCCCCCAAGCCTCTCTCACGCCGGGGCAGACTCGGAGCCGCTCTCATCAGAATCCGAACGCGCGCACCGGTCGCTCTCTTTCGGACTACAGCCCTTCTCGCTGTCCGTCATCGGCATGGCGGCAACGTTCGGGCCCACCCAGAGAGCGTGTCTCAAGAGTCCCTTCTCCCCTCGGGGGAGAAGGTTAGGATGAGGGGGCGTCAACGATAGTCGGCATTGGCAGTCATCTGATAGCTGTTTCCAACCGTTGGCCAGATCGCCCTCACCTGAATCCTCTCCCTCGACGGGAGAGGAAAGAGACGACCGTTCACGAAGCCAGTTCTGAGACAGGCTCCGGAAAGCGTCCCCCGCGAACTCGCCAACGATCAGCGAACGTGCGATGGAGCCAACCTCGCGACCACCCACGCTCTTGATGTCAGCGACATCGCTGCGTCAGTGCTCACGCCCGTCGAAGCGGCAGAGGCCAAGGATGGTTCCTTCCGCGACGCCTGTCCCGTGGGCGACGGTGGCAGTCCTCTCGGCGTCAATCCCACACAGATGGCGGCAGGCCCCGGCCGACACCGTCCGAACCGTCTCGGCGCCGAATCCCCTGCCTACCACCCCGGTCTTGGACGGGGCCATCTTCGCCAGCGTGTGAACGAGGCAGCCTCCGTCACACCCGCACTCTCTGGTATAATCCCCACGGACATTGCAGATAAGAGGTGGTCGCGAGTGGTATGTTAGAAGAGAGGTTGGGTCCACCACCCAGATTATCCCATTGTAAGGAGAGCATGATGCCAAGAAAAGCAAGGGGCGCCAGAGAGCAGGAAACGATCAGGAAAGCCAACAAATACATGCCCGGCGGCAGCCTCGGGAATACGGTTACCTTGGATGTCGTTATCGACCGCGGACAAGGATCCAGGGTATGGGATCTGACTGGGAACGAGTATGTTGACTACCTGCTCGGCTCGGGGCCCATGCTGGTTGGGCACGCACACCCCGAAGTGGTCGAAGCGGTCACGGAGACAGTAGGGAAAGGTACCACCTTCTTTGGTCACAACGAAAACGCCATCCTCCTGGCCGAGGAAATCGTCGATGCGGTGCCTTGCGCAGAGAGCGTGAAGTACGTCAGCAGCGGGACGGAGGCAACCCTGTATGCGATGCGAACGGCGCGCGCCTACCGAAAGCGGGACAAGATCCTGAAGTTCGAGGGCGGATACCACGGCATGAGCGACTACGCTCTCATGAGCCTTGCGCCTTCCGAGCCACTACCGGACTTCCCCAACCCGAAGCCCGATTCAGTCGGAATACCGCAATCAGTGCAGTCCGAGGTCTTGGTCGCGCCGTTCAACGACATCGAGACCACCTCGGCACTCATTGAGCGGCATCACGATGAACTCGGGGGCGTGATCGTAGAGCCATTTCAGAGGGTGATAGCCCCCAAACCCGGTTTTCTCCAGGACCTGCGTGAGGTGACGCGACAATATGACATCCCGCTGATCTTCGACGAGATCGTCACGGGGTTCCGTTTCGGGTATGGCGGGGCGCAGGAGTACTACGGAGTGACCCCGGACCTCTCCTCTGTTGGCAAGGCCCTGTCTGGCGGATTCCCCCTGGCGGCTGTCGTCGGCCGGCAGGATATCATGGACTTGCTTGATCCCTCCAGAGCCCAGATGGGAGAGCAAATGCTGCTGATCGGCACGCTCAGTGGCAATCCTGTTGCGGCGGCCGCTGCCCTGGCAACACTGAGGATTCTGAGGCGCGAAGGTACCTACGAAAGGCTCTTCGCTACGGGCCAGCGCGTCAAGGACGGGTTGCAGAGACTCCTCAACGAGGCCGAAATACCGGCTCAGGTAATCGGGCACCCTTCAGTGTTCGACGTGTATTTCACCGAGCAAGATGAGCTGCTGGACTACCGCGCCACCCTGAAGGCCGACAGACAGAAGCAGGCGCGATTCACACAACTCCTGCTGGAGCGGGGTCTCTACAAGGGAGACAATAAGTTCTACATCTCCACCGTCCACAATGACGAGGACATCGAGCTAACGCTTAGCGCCTTCGCATCGGCCATCGAAGAGCTGGGCGCATAGCTCCTCACTGGACTCCCGAGGACCCTTGAGGCCCCGGCCGCGCTGGGGCCTCAACTTCTGGTGTGTTTTGCTGAATCCGATTGCACTCAAGCTGAGGGGGAGAGCGGCTTTCGTCCACCCCACTGTTGCCGAGTGTATTGAGTCGGCAATAGCCCTACGTTGCGTAGGACGAATGGCGATGCTATCCCATGACGATGTCGCAGGAAGACCCACGGATCATACGAAAACGCGAAAAACCGCACAGAAACCCCTTGACAAATCTGATGTTTCGCCATAACGTTCTGTCGAGGGGGTTCAGCAGGGTGAGACGAGAATCGGCGGTTCGATGGCCCGGCGCCGGGCGCGTCGAGCCGCTCAGGGCCACACCGAACGCTCTGGTTTGGGAACCAACATCCTAATTCAGGGCCAACATGACAGCGTTGCCACTGGGTGGTCCTGGTTGCTGCCCGGCATGCGTTCGCGACATGCCTCAGGCAGACCCAGGTAGTCCGTTTATCACCTCCCCCTTTCTTCCAGGTGACATTGTGCGCCTGATGGTGGGGTGTTGCCCCATTCCCATGGGGCTGTCCCGTATCTTCTCTCGAATCAGCCTACGCTCATCTGTTTTGCTCTTGCTTTCGCATGTTGGGCGAAACCGTAGTTGTCGGATCCAGGCTTCAGGTTAGCGGGCGTACGCGGTGTATGCAGACAGCCAGGGGAGGTGACGCAGTGCAGCTTGGCGCTACTTCGGTAGATGTTGTCAGCGATGGTACCTATCTGCTTGATGGCGGGTGCGTATTTGGTCAGGTTCCTAGATCTCATTGGGAGCTTCAAATGAAGCCGGATCGCAGGAATCGTATTCGATTGGCACTGAACTGTCTCCTCATCCGGATCCCAGAGTTGAACATCCTGGTGGATACGGGCGCTGGGTCCAAGCGAATCGACAGGCTCAAGGACGCGTGTGGCCTGAACGGCAACAAGCTTCTGAAGGGATTGAAGAAACTGGGGTTGACAGCGCGAGACATAGACATCGTCGTGCTTACCCACCTCCACTTCGACGTTGGAGGGGGTTGCACGAAACTGGACCGAACAGGAAAGGCCATGCCCGCGTTTCCCAAAGCCAAGTACATGGTCCAGAGAGAATCCTGGCAAGAAGCCAGCAATCCGAATGAGCGAGGTGAGGGAACCTACAGTGCGGAGGACTACCTTCCCCTTGAAGAGAACGGCGTCCTATCGCTTCTGGACGGGGATACCGAGATCGCCCCCGGTGTCAGGACCAGAGTCACGAACGGCCATTGCCGTGGCCACCAGGTCGTGCTCGTGGAAGCAGGGAGCGAGCGGATAGCTTACATGGCAGACCTGATCCCGACCCCTCATCACGTGTCCCTGACCAGCATCGCGGCTTTTGACCAGACACCTAATGAAACACTGGAGAAGAAGCGTGAACTGGTGGGGATGGCTCTCGACAAGGGCTGGCTGATGGTCTTTGGCCACGCACACAACCCTTGCGGCGCGTACATAGAACAGCGCAACGGCAGAGCGCAACTCTTGCCCGTGGACATCTAGAACTCAACGCCGCCATTGCTATGGGCGGTTCGCGGATGGCCCTACAAGAGCACCTGGGCTACTACCACGTCCTCTTCTTGTCTGCGAAGACGCGCCAAGGTCACTTCGTTGGTGAGCGGCTTGCGGCTGTGCCCCAGCACTCTGATGTAGTTGTCCGTGAGGCCAGCCCAGACGTCCGGGCCCATTGCCTTTTTCCGGGCCTCCCACAACACCGGACGCGTCGTCCCCAGGTACCGCTCCCGGAACGCGTCTGAATGACGCCGCGACAATGACAGCAGTTCCTGCACCCGCCTGTGCTTGGTCTCAGGATCCACCATCTCGCCGAAATGCGCGGCGCTGGTCCCTGGTCGGACCGAGTACGGGAAGACGTGCATCGCGGCGAATCCCACCTCGTCACACAGCCGACAGGTCTCCTCGAAATGCCGGTCGGTCTCGCCAGGAAATCCGACAATGACGTCGGTGGTAATGGATACGTCAGGCGCCGCTGCCCGTATCATGTCGACGGCCCCCACGTACTGGCGCGCCGTATAGCGTCGGCGCATGCGCTCCAGTACCGCGTCGCTGCCGCTCTGGAGCGGCAGATGGAAGTGGGGACTGAGCCGAGAGTCCGACCAGAGCCAGAGCAAGCCAGCGTCGATCTCCTGGGGCTGTAGCGACGAGACCCGCAGCCTGAGCACGTCGGACTCGGAGAGCACACGCTCTATGAGGCCGGTCAGGTTGATATTGAGCAAGTCGTATCCGTAAGAACCGAGCTGCGTGCCGGTAAGCACCACCTCTTTGCAGCCCTGAGCAACGTAGTCGGCGATGCGCCGTATGATCTCCTCTGGCGCAACGCTCCGCTCCCTACCGCGCACTCTGGGCACGATGCAATAGGCACAGACCTGGTTGCAGCCCTCCTGGACCTTTATCATGGCCCTGGCTCGCCGGACTTTCGGGCTACCCCCACGTGAGTCGGCCCCAAACGGATGTGGGACCGGTTCTTCTCCCCTCCACCGCACGACTTGCCTCACGATGGTCGCCTTCTCAACGTTTCCGACGACCAAGTCGACATCCCCGAGACCCCTCAAGACCTCGGGAGAGCGTTGGGCATAGCAGCCTGTGGCAACGACAACGGCGTTGGGATTGCGCCGGCGGGCGGCTCTCAGAGCGTGGCGGGCCTTCCGGTCGGCAATGTGCGTTACCGTGCAACTGTTGAGCAGATAGACGTCGGCAGGCTCGTGTTGGTCCACAATCTTGAAGCCAGCCTGGGCGAATTCCGACGCCAGTATGCTTGAGTCGGCCTGGTTGAGCTTGCAGCCGTGGGTCTCTATGGCCGCCGTGGGCCTTCGGTCAGTCTGAGAGTGAGTGGGCATGAGGGGGTCAGGCATGGGATTGCCGTGGTATTATAGAAACGGCCCGGCACGAGCGTCAATGAGGAACGGGGCCCGACGACGCCTTCGTGGTGGGCTTCCTTCAGCGCATCTTATCGAGCCCGGACGCGTTCGAGGGCGCCAGATGTGACGTCCCGGCCCCTGCAGTCAAGGGGCCGGTCTGGTTGCCATCGCCCGGCAGCCCTCGGGCAAGCATGTCGAATAGCACATCAACGCCGTCCGTGTCTGGCGCGCCTGACGGCTTCGTGTCGGTGCGCAACCACGCCGCGCAGGATCGATAGCGTGACGTCCACGCCATGATGCGCCTCTTGGGCCTTTGCTTGTCGTCAGGTTTTGGTATAGTCTCTTTGGCACATGAGTGCCCAGACGAGAAACCCAATGGAGATAACTCTCGCATGAACCGTCGCGTGGTCGTCACCGGTATAGGTGCAGTGAGTCCGGTCGGGCTTACCAGAGATGCGACCTGGGAGAGCCTGATTGCCGGGACATCCGGCATTGATCGCATCGGCTCCTTCGACCCGGAGGGTCTCGCGACCACCATTGCGGGGGAAGTGAAGGGGTTCGACGCGACGGACTACGTGGGCCGGAAGGATGCCCGCCGTATGGACCGGTTCGCCCAACTGGCAGTTGCGGCGGCTCTGGAGGCCGTGAAGCAGGCGGGGGTCAAGATCGACGCCAAGAGCAATGAGCGGGTCTCGGTCATGATCTCCAGCGGCATCGGTGGCCTCATTACGCTGTCGGAGCAGATCGGCGTCCTTCACAAGAGGGGGCCATCACGCGTTAGCCCTCTCCTGATCCCAATGATGCTGCCCGACATGGCATCGGGCCAGGTATCTATGCTCCTCGGGGCCAAGGGCCCTAACTTCGCTACGGTGTCGGCGTGTTCCAGCGGCGCAGATGCGATTGGGGTGGCATTCGAGTTCCTGCGCATCGGGGCTGCGGACATAGTGATTGCGGGGGGATCGGAGGCGGCCATTTGCCCCATCGGCGTTGCCGGATTCAACTCGTGCAAGACGCTGTCCAAGCGCAATCACGAGCCCCAGAAGGCGTCCCGGCCATTCGATGCCCAACGTGACGGATTCGTGTTGGGCGAAGGCGCCGGGGTCCTGGTGCTGGAGACCATGGAGAGCGCGGTAAGACGAAGCGCGGAGCCTATTGCGGAAATGGTTGGCTACGGTTCGACGGCGGACGCCCACCACATCACCCAGCCGGCCCCGGGCGGCGAAGGCGGCGCCAGAGCGATGAAGCTTGCCTTGGATGGAGCGGGGCTCCAGCCCAAAGACATCGACTACATCAACGCCCACGGCACTGCTACTCTCCTCAACGACAAGTACGAGACCCAGGCAATGAAATCGGTGTTCGGGGACGAGGCATACAAGATACCAATCAGCTCCACCAAGTCTATGACCGGCCACCTGCTGGGGGCGAGCGGCGCGCTGGAGGCGGCCATCTCCGTCATGTCTATCTGCAACTGGGTGCTGCCTCCCACAATCAACCTGGAGCACCCTGATCCCGACTGCGATCTAGACTACATTCCCAACCTTCCCAGGCGAAGAGAGATCAAGACCGCCATGACCAATTCGTTTGGGTTTGGCGGGCACAACGCCAGCCTCATATTCCGGTCCTTCGAGGAATAGGGGTCGACTCCGCCGGCATCCTCGGCATCTACCTCGACGACTTGCATAGCACCCACGAGAGTTGGCGTCGAAGTTCGATTGGCCACATATCGCTGAAATCCTCACCTCGAAAACCCTACACCTCCCGCATTGACTATGGTAGGAAGTGGTAAGGGGGTGTCGAGAGGGTCTAAGAGTGTCTTTGGGGAGGAGGATTTCTTCATGTCAATATCTACTCTGATCCGTTGGAGCGGGTTGGTGGCCATCCTGGGCGGGATCCTCTCTGTCGCTGTCTACTTGTCGGAGTCCGTCCTGATTCTATCTGAGGCGGACTTCAGCATTGCGAAGAACGGCGTTGGCTGGGTAGTGCTGTTTATTCTGGGCCTCGTATCGGCAGTGACGGTTCTACTGGGGCTGGTGGGGATATACGCTCGTCAGGCACAAGCGTGCGGCGTCTTGGGCGTGATCGGCTTCATTGTGGCATTCGTCGCAGTGGCCCTATGGACGGGAGTCTCATTCGTATTTGCCTTCGTCATGCCCGAGCTGGCGAACATCCCCTTTGATGTACAAAGGTCATCCGTTGTGACTGTTGTAATGCCGGGCAGCGACATTATGGTCCCGCTGGTGACCTCCGTTGGCCTGCTGACGACAATACTCATCTGCATGTTGGGCTGGCTCCTATTCGGCCTTGCTACTGTCCGGGGCAAGGTGTTCTCACAATGGGCAGGCCTCCTGTTGGCCGTTGGCGGATTCTCGTTCGTCTTCCCGTGGATTGGCTGGATCGTAATCGGTGGGACACTCATCTGGATGGGTTACAGTGTCTGGTCAAGCCCGGGCGAGCCGAGCACTCAGCTACGATGAAGGCGGCAGAAGAAAGGGCGCCCTGCCGTATTACCCCGATCATGGTCTGACGGGCTCTCCGATACGCCCTCTCCCACCGTGGCTGTATCGAAGAGCCCTCTGGATCTCACCCACTAGCACCCATCCGGCTTGGGGGCTCGTGGGGTACGTGGCAGCGTGCTATGGTAGGTCCTGATGCCCCGGAGGGAAGGTCGCGCCCATGTCGTTCAGAGAAAGGAGTGCTATCCATGGACACACTCTATGAAGCGTCGGAGACCGGTTGCTGCCTCAGGTTCAATCCGGAGCCTTGGGATGAAAAGGAGATAGCCTGGCGGGACAAGCTGTTTGTCAAAGACCATGTTAGAAGCTTCATGCACATCCCACTGAACTTCGGAAGAGTCATGGCAAGGAACATGGAAATGATCGAGGAAGCGGGCGCTCTCGCTGATGAGCCCGTCGTGCTTTCCGATGAAAGGTCTCTTTGGGGGGCTGATGTCTACATCGCAGTCAGCAAAGAGGTGCCGGGAGCAGAGACTGAAAGGATATCTGGGGTCTTCCTAACCAAGGTCTTTGAAGGGCCCTACAAACAGGCCGGCACATGGGTCAAAGAAATGAAGGATTATGTCGAATCAAAGGGCAGAGAAATGAAGAGAATGTACCTCTTCTATACTACCTGTCCGAAATGCGCCAAGGTCTATGGCAAGAACTACACCGTTATTCTGGCAATGGTATAGCAGGGGGCTGAGAAGCCCTTTCGACCATCGCCTCCCCCGACCTGTCGGGAGAGTCTCGATGAGCGTCCCGATACGCCCCGATACATCGGGGCTATCGGGATCCTCGACTTGTCGGGAAAGCATCATCGGACAGGACAGGCTCTCAGACTCCCGGCAATCCCGACTCGTCGGGACTGCACACCCCTCATCAACCTGCTAGTGCGTGTTCCTGCATGTGCTACCCAACGGGGCCGTGCGTTGTGCCCTGAGCCTCGAACATCCGTGGCATTTCCTCCCGGGGTATTTCTTGCTGCTCGCTCCTGGCGAGGTCGCGCACCGTGACAGCGCCCCTGCTCAGCTCGTCGTCGCCCAGAATGGCCGCGTGCGTGGCGCGGATGAACGAGGCGTAGCGCAACTGGCTCCTCAGGCTTCTCCCCGAGGGGCCGAGAACAGCGGCAACTCCCCGAAGACGCAGTTCTGAGCAAAGCGCCATACCTGCCCGCTTGGCGTCTTCGCCCAGGTAGGCGACCAACACCTTCGTGCCTGTGTGATCCGGTACAGAGACCTCCTGACGTTTGAGGTTCACAATCACCCGTTCGATACCCATTCCAAACCCGATGCCAGGAGTGGGCCGCCCACCCAGCTCCTGAATCAGTCCGTCGTAACGTCCCCCGGCCAGGATGGTGCTCTGGCTGCCTTCCACCGGAGGCACGAACTCAAAAACCGTGCGCGTGTAGTAGTCGAAGCCCCTTACCAAACGATTGTCGATTTCAAACCCAAGTCCCGTGGATTCAAGGTGCGCCAGCACGCTGTTCCAGTGTTCGGTGCAGGGGCCACACAGGTGATCGAGGTTGTGAGGAGCCCCGGCTATCACGGGTTGGCACGACTCCTGCTTGCAGTCCAGCAACCTCAGCGGGTTCGTTTGGAGACGTCGCCTGCAGTCGGGACATAGCCGCTCGACGTGCTGCCGGTAGTATGCCTGGAGCTTCTCAACATAAGCTGGCCGGCACTGGGGGTCGCCTATGGTGTTTATCTTCAGTGAAACATCGCTGAGGCCGAGGGATTCCAGCAGCCGCCAGCCGAACTCGATGACCTCCGCGTCGACGGAGGGGTCCGCGTCCCCGATTACCTCGATGCCGAATTGGTGGTGCTCGCGATACCTTCCAGACTGAGGGCGCTCGTAGCGAAACACCGGGCAGAAGTAGTGGAGGCGCACTGGCTGCGCCAGGTTCTGCATGCCATTCTCGAGATATGCGCGACACACAGGCGCCGTGCCCTCGGGACGCAGCGTTATGAGGTCGCCCCCCCTATCCTCGAAGGTGTAGGTCTCCTTCTCGACGACGTCGGTGGCCTCCCCGATCCCTCTGACGAATAGGCCGGCGTCCTCGAACACCGGCGTGTCGATGCGCTCATAGCCGAACCTCCTCGCAATGTCCTCGGCCTTCGCTTGAACGAATCGCCGGTACTTCTGCTCGCAGGGCAGGATGTCTGTTGTGCCTCTCGGCGCTTGAAACAACGACGGACTCATTTGCTGTTCTAGCCCTCGCCATAGTATTGCTGGTGGACCGCGCCGCCCGCCTCATGTTGACGACTGGCCGGGGCGCACAGCACGTGCCGCCGGGATAGTATTGACGTATGACCGGATAGTACCACAAGTCCGCCTGGCAGACACAGTGCCTTTGGCCCCGACGGAGGCCTGCGCCGTTTCAGCAACCCCCGACTCATGCCGTGCTCTTGCGCCTCAGCCTCCTTCGGCGCGTTGCATCGGCGGCTATGTTGCCGGTACAGTAGAACGGTAGCCATCGCGGTCCGCAGTCACTGATGCCGGCCCGAGTGGTGTGAAAGGGGGCGTATGATTGGGTTCATAGGGGGTACAGGTCCCGAGGGCAGAGGTCTGGCGCTCCGATTCGTCCTCGCGGGAGAGCAGGTCTTGATAGGCTCCAGGGACGAGGATCGCGCCGTTGGAGCGGCTGCGAGCGTAGCAGGGCTTGTGTCCTCCGGTACGGTATCCGGCGCGCTCAATGAGGACGTTGCTCGAAGGGCTGACCTCGTGTTTGTCGCCGTGCCATACGCCGCACAACGAGAGACCCTTGAGGCAGCCAAGGACGATCTGGCGGGCAAGATCGTGGTCGAAGTCGTCGCACCGCTCGCCTTCAGGAAGGGCATAGCGAGTGTCGTACCGGTTGCGGAGGGCTCGGCTGCGCTCGAAGCGCAGGCAATCCTGCCGGACTCCACCGTCGTCGCTGCCTTCCAGACGATCAGCGCCCGCGATCTGCTGGCGCCGGACAAGACAATAGACGCGGACGTGGTGGTGTGCGCCGATGACCCCGAGGCCAGGGAGAAGGTCATGAGGCTCGCGGAGACGATAAGCGGCATACGGGCTGTCAACGGCGGTGCTCTTAGCAATGCCTGCCACGTGGAACACCTGACCGCCCTCCTCCTGAACATCAACCGGCTGTACAGGGCCCGTTCGGCGATAAGGATCGTTGGGATATGAAGGGCGCGCGGTATCGCTGAGAAGGGTTCCAGCTCCGGAGGCGCAAACACCCGGCCCCCGTGGGGCAAGGAAAACGTGAGAGCCAATGGCCATCCTGAGCGCTCTAGCTGCCGTCTTCCTCGCCGTAGTGGCGGTGGGCGTTCGTGAGCCGCCATCCCACCCCCAACTCCAGCCACCCATTCGCGTCGTCTCCAGCACCCACGAGGTGCATTTCCCAGACGAGGTCGTTTTCAGCCTGGACGCCGAGTCCGCCAGCCCGATTACCGAGATAACCATTTTCTACCGCCTTGCCAGCCAGAAAGTCAGGGCCTACGGGTACCTGGAGTTTGCTCCCGACACGCACGTGTCCGGCGACTTCACTCTGAGGACGAGCGGTGCCAGCTATGTTCCGAGCGGTGTCGACATAGAGTACCACTACCGGATAGCCGATTCGCAGGGGAACACACTCGAAACGCCGCCCCTTTCGCTGCAATACCTGGACCCTCGTTACGAGTGGCAGGAGATGGAAATGGGGGAACTGGCGGCCCTGTGGCACGACCGCCCGCAGGACGCGGTGGAAGAGGTGGTGGCTGGTGCGCTCCGACGGCTGGCGCCGGTGATGAGCATGTTCGGACTGGAGGCCGCGCCGCCGATGAAGGCGGTGATCCTCAACAACCGACAAGAGGCCGACCAGGTCTTCCCCCCGGTGAGCGAGACCGCGCGACGGAGCTACCTGTACGGCGGGTTCGCATTTCGGGAGTTCGATCTCTTCGTAGTGGCGGCGCTCAGAGAGGACGACATAGTCCATGAGGCCACCCACTTGCTGCTGGGTGAAGCCGTCGGGCCTGCGATGTCCAGGGTCCCGGCCTGGCTGAATGAGGGGCTGGCGACGTACTTCGAGTCCGGTTCCCGGCGGGAGTCGACTGCGGAGCGCGCAATACGGGAAGGGAGCCTCTTGCGCCTTCGGGCGATGAACGCCGTCCCCGGCACGCCCGAGGGAGTCAGGCTGTTCTACGCTCAATCGTGGAGCGTCGTCAAGTACATGATCGACACCTACGGTACCGACCGAATGAGCGCTCTCATCCACGCGATAGGGTCCGGCCTGCACACCAACGAGGCCGTTGAACAGGTCTACGGCGCAAGTCTCGAAGAGATCGAAACCGACTGGAGGACCAGTCTCTCCGAAAAGACTACGCTGGCGCCGCGCCCTGACCTCGGCGCTATCGCGTCCTACGGTCTCATAGCTGCCGCCGTCACGGTAGCGGTTGTGGCGTCGTTCCTGCGGTGGCTGTCCCACAAGGCTAGACGGACCCCACGTCAGTACATCGAGCGCGTGGGTGATGAGGAGGGCTATGACTCCCTGGAGTAGCCGCTCATCACTGCGCATGAGTCGTGCCCGGAGGAAATCCCGTTCGTGGTGTCCGATGGTCCTTTCCCGATTCATCGGGACCCTCCCCGACGCGTCGGGGCGTGTCGGGGAGCAACGCTATGTCCGCCTCCGGTGGCCCGCACACCTGGGACCAACCGCAGCGCAGTGTCTCGTAGGGGCCCCGACAGGTCGGGGCCCTCGTTCCCTGATCGACCTGTGCCGAGAGCTATAGACGTTCAGGTAATGCTTCGGGGTAGGGGCGAACCTGTGTGTTCGCCCAATCAGGCGCACCCGTCTCGTAGGGGCCCCGACCTGTCGGGGCCCTCGTTCCTTCCGCGAGTGGTACGTGCCCACAGCAACGAGCAGTTACTTGAAAGCCTGTCGAACCATGACCGGGATGCGTGGCGGGCAGCCCTTCGACAAGCTCTCCGATATGCTCCGACGTGTCGGAGCTATCGAGAGTCTCGATGAGCGAAGCATCATCGGACAGGGCGAACGGATAGAGCAGTATCCAGATGCGGTACATACCCCAGTGAGCTGGACACCTATAGAATGAGAGGCAACATCAAGACTCGTACAACGTTGAAAGAAAGAGA
>SDBU01006909.1_pt1 | contig 13245 bp, 10 predicted proteins | sample 2277071 | NCBI WGS metagenome assembly SDBU01 (sample SAMN10397929, study PRJNA504765) | marine sediment metagenome | isolation source: marine sediment core GS08_GC12, 126 cmbsf | place: Arctic Ocean: Gakkel Ridge, Loki's castle | collected 2008 | reverse complement strand
GTGTTGGACATGGGCTGCGGGGGCGGCTCCCTGGCACTGTCCATTGCAGAGCATGTGAAGCAGGTCAAGGGAATAGAAATCAACGAGGATGCCGTAGAATTTGCCAATCAAGTTAAGGATGATCACGGCATCCAGAACGCGGAGTTCGAGGTGGTTTCGCTATTTGATTTTGACGAGCGCGATAAATATGACATCGTGCTGCTCAGCGACGTGCTGGAGCACGTTTCCGCTCAGAAGCTAGCTCTCGAAATCGCGATTGACGCACTCAAGCCAGGCGGTGTTTTTTATCTCTCGACGAACAACAAGTGGTGGCCATACGAGGGGCATTACTTCCTGCCATTTTTGTCGTACCTGCCGAGGGGACTGGCCAACCGGTATGTCGGCATGTTCAGGAAAGGAAGGGATTATGAGAATTATTTCCTGCTGTCGTACTTCCGGCTGGACAACCTGCTATCCGGGCTGCCCATCCAGTATAAATTCAAGCCTCCTATCCATGCCTACCGCAGGCTGTACAAGATAGGGAAAAAGCTGGTCCAGCTCAGCGAATTCTTCTGGATTTTCGCAAATGCCTTCCAGGTGGTTGGGAAGAAACAAAAATAAAAGAAAGAAAACTACCGGATTAATCCGGCGCCGGTCAGTTCCTCGCGGAGCCTCTTGACTGCAATCTCTATGTCTTCGATCTTCCTTGCGCCAGTGCACACGACCTTGCCGCTCCCGAAGAGAAGCATCACTACCTTTGGGTCGCGTATCCTGTACACCAGGCCAGGGAACTGCTCCGGCTCGTATTCCACATTCTCCAGTCCGAGTGATATTGCAATGGCATTGAGGTTGAGGTCTGCCTCGATGTCGTACACGGCAACCATGTTCTGCACTGTGATCTCCGGCTTCTTGTACACCTCAATTCCGGCCCTGCCCAGTATACCGATGACTGTGTCTATGGTTGTCCTGACGTCATCCAAGTTCTTGCCGCCCGTGCAGTTCGCCTTCCCGCTGCGGAATATCAGCATCGCGGTCTTTGGCTTCTTCAGCCTGAATATCAATCCCGGGAACTGCTCCGGCTCGTATTCCGCCCCCTCAAGGATAAGTACTATAGCATCAAGGTCCAGGCTGTCTGCCAGCGAGGTTGATGCCACAATGTTCTCAACAACAATTTTACCCATTCTAATTCCTCCATTATAATATCTGCTAATCGTAATCAAAGCGTATTGACGGCGTATAGGCTATTCTTTTATAAAGGTTTTGATTTGCTGCTTATATACCCAGTATTGTAATTCTTTTTCCTGATGTTACTCGTTAATTTTCTATAGGTATGGAGAGAATATACGAGAAGTAATACGAGAATAAGTTAAAGTATATGGAAATATATAGTTAGAAAAAAGTACCCCTATAAAAATATAATTGTGATGGACCCTCTATGAAGCTCAAAATAAAACTCCTCAAACCGTATTCGGACGCTGTCGGCAAAGGCGAACTAGAAGTGGATATAGACTGCAGGACTCTCGAGGAGCTGCTAAAATCATTGGTGGAGAGATATCCTAAACTAGAAAAGGAATTCTACACTAGCAATGGCGAACTGACAGACTACATGTGCGTATTTGTTAACGATAAATCGATACATACCTTAAACGGAATTGACACATACCTCAAAAACGGTGATGAACTTCTATTTTTTGTTCCGGTTAGCGGCGGCTGAAGAATTCTTGAGAGTTATGCCCTCAGGAAGGCACATGGTCACATTTTCCCCTCGCGAACAACGCCGCACCAAAAGCGCCTGTCAATTGAGGATTCGGCGGCGTCAGGATATCCCTTCCTACATGCTTTGCCAGGATTTTCAATATGATATCATTGTAAGTTACCACACCCCCTGTCATTACTATTGTGCCTTCCAGTGTGTCCATCTCGATGACCCGCCTTGCCACGGATTCGAAGGCGCTCTTGACCATATCCTCCACCTTCTCTCCATCTCTAATTCGTGTGAGTATCTCACTGCATGCAAAAACCGTGCAGAAGCTGCTGAGGGCAACATCTTTTCCGGATTTGGACGCGAGTGCATTCATCTCCCCCACTGAGATATCAAGCCTGTGTGCGATCTCCTCTAAGAAGGTACCAGTGCCAGCAGCGCACTTTCTGTTCATCTTGAAACCCACTCTTTTTCCCTGGGCATCAATCTTGATGATCTTTGTGTCCTGGCCGCCTATGTCTATGATGGTAACGTCCCTAGAAAAATAATGGTACACTCCCTTTCCATGGCAGCTGATCTCGGTTTTTATGCTGTCGGCAAAGGATACGTTTCTCCTACCGAATCCCGTTGCTGTAATATGCTTTATCGCATCCCGAGGAAGATCTGCAGAAGCAAGAACTCCGTCGAAGGCGGTTTCGATAGACAACTGAAGGTCTGCCCCCGACCTTTCGGTAAAAGAGCCGACAATCTCATTCTTCTCGTCTATAATCACTGCCTTTATGTACGAGGTGCCTACGTCAACGCCTGCAAAGTATCTATCCAACATAATTTCACCCTTATTTTATAGAATCCTCAACTATCTTAATTTCCTCTTCATTCAACCCGTATAGTTTATAGACAATTTGATCGATGAGTTTATCGGTGGATTTGATTTTGGCTAGTAATGGAGAAATAACACCCAGGCTCTTATCAAATTCTTTCTTTAGTAAATCTTGAAATCCCCTATCTGAGAGATTAACAGAGATTTTCTTTTTATTCTTCTTTAGGATGTTTATTAGCTCTTCAAAATCGAGTTTATAATATTTCTTTAATTTCGTTCTATTTGTCAATTCCTCGATTTCTGCATCTGTTTCCCTTTCCAGCCAGTCGAGGTAACTCTTGACTTCCATTCGCTTCTGTTTGTTCATATCTATCATTTGTTCGGCGAGGTATGCCAGGAAGTCATGGACTACATCGCTCTGCTCTTTTTCAGTTATGAAGTTGCCATCTTTGTCTTTCGGGAGAAGGGATTCGATGCTTTTTAGAATGTCGTTAAACATGTTTTCCCTCCGTAATTGCACAATAATTGCACAATAATTGCACTAATTGCACAAAGCTATACCACTTCATAATAGCTACCTCTCCCTTTACCAGTCTGTTTTAGGATACCTTTTTCAACCAACTTCATTAGCTCATTGCTTGCAGTATTTCTGGAAACGCTGTTGAGTTCCATGTATTCTTTATTAGTCAACCTGTCCCTTTCTTTGAGATATTCAATAGCATTGATTTGTCTCTCGTTTAGTCCTAATGATATTAAATAGTCCCCAGTTAGTTTAGAAAAGACGACCACAAAACTCTTTGCCCTCTCCTCGAATTTTGGCTTAGGCAACCCATGTTTCTTACACTCTGTTATAATTCTATTTGTGCCAGTGCCCCACTTTTCTATATATTTAATCAAAAAGAAGCAATCGGCTATTGATCTGTTCCTTGGTATCGATCTATGACTTTCCTCAAGAATTCTTGGGGTGATACCATCAGGAAGCAGGCCCGGACTCCAAATCTCGATTCTGTTGTCAAAAATCCTTATTTGTGCATTGCCCGGATCTTCATAATCTCGATGGCAGATCGCATTGGTTACGGCTTCTCTCAATGCCTCTATTGGATACTCCCATTTCTCAACTCTCTTTATACCCTCAATTTTAGCACTGAGTTTGATATGTTCCTTTATGAATTTTATTATGTTCGGTATCTGGTCTATAATGTTGCCCTTAATCTCTTTAATGTCTAGAAATGATGTGGTGTCGTTTCCTTTGAATCTTGCACATTTGACTTCTGATTGATTGAAAAACTTCTGTGGCTCTTTACCGAATAGAAGAATCGATGCATTTGTTAGTTTGGCATTCTTTGTCAATTTCAATTTTTCCAAAGCGTCTTTTAAAGATAGACCGGCATCTATATCCATTCGCCTTTCCGATGATGCCTTTTCAAGAAAACTCCTTAGACTATTTTCATCTATCGATTCACGGACATACGAAATTCGGCTCTGCCGAATTTGGGCGGAGCAAAGCGTAGCCGTATGTCCGCTGTTATACGCTCCCATTGGGAACGAGGGAGCGATAGCGACCGAAGAGTCGTGGGCAAAAGGGTATGCTGGTTTGTTGTTGGTATATGCACATACATTTTTCAGCCTATATAACGTTGATTTCGGAATCACTGTTTCTCAGCCTCAGTTATTGTCTTTTTTAATTTCTCAATACCACTCCATCTATACCTGTCTAGAATGTTGGCAAACGCCGCGTAGTCATCTATAACAATATTCCAAATGTCAATAACTCCATCGGTATATTCTTCTGCGAATTTCTTGGTGATTGGATAAACAATATGAACATCTGGATGCATTTGTTTAAAGAAGCAGACACCTACTGCCTGAAGTTTGCTTCCTGTTGGTGATAAGATTATAGAATAAGAAGACCGAAACTCATTGTAGATATCTTCCAAATTTCTTATAGTTTCCACATAGTGAAATGTGCTAAGTTCCGTCCATCTGGTTTCTTTCACAGAGTAGAGAACATCTCTTTCAACATGTCTATTAAGCCACCGGACGGCCTCTTGTCTCCATAAGTTAGATTCTAGGTGTGGCTTCCCTTCGAAGAAAGAAGTCCTCTCAGGGATAATTTCGTCTATCAATGCTACCATCTCTACATAATTGAACGTGGGAAATGCAATTAGAAGTGTTGGCGTTCCCTGAATACTGCTTCCATAGAGAGTTCTAGCAACAACAACTTTGTAAACATCATAAGTTAAAAATGCTGGTGTTGGTCGTGGGGACTGCGATCGCACCTTATCAAATTCCATTTTTGTAGGATGATATGTCTCAGCCTCACAATAAACAATTTGTATTTTTATTTGAAGACCTCGAAGCGCATGAAGAAGTAAAATGATTAGTAATTTTGACATAGATGAAATGTCTACGATAGTAATATCTGACGCCAAGCAAAGTTCACGAATATCATCTAATGAGGATAAGAACGTCTCAGGGTTGTGTCTATCATACAACACCCACAGCTTATTTCTGACGCCTATCTCATTTAATGATGATTCAAATTCCTGCTTTCGATTTCGTTGATCAAAAGGGGAATATTCTATCCCGATGGCGTTCCTTAGAGACATCTTAGACTCGGCGAATAACTGGAGTATCTTTAAGCTTCTATCCTCAAAACCAGCTGTTCCAATATATGTCACAGCATCACTTCTGACCGATTTTAGATTGAACTTTTGAATTGGAGGAAAAATATTGTGAAAGCTCATTTTTATCACACGGATAACCTCCTCTGTTTGTCATCAAACTTAATTCGTTCTTCTTTGAATTTGTCTGGATTCTCTAATAGCGTAACGAATTCGTCTGAATTTAATCCGATATTATCTCTTTTACTAGGAGTTAATAGGAAGGTGGGAATTAGCAATTTGCGAAGGTACATCCGAGGTACTACGGCACCTCTCTGGCTTTTACCCCTTATGTCTCTTATGAAGATACCATATCTTATTAGTGCAGAATAATACTTCTCTGCTTCAGTCCCAAGATTGGGCGGATCTCTAACCTCAATTCTAAGAGCTTGCCATGGAGGATTTTGTTTCACGTTCTTTGAGTCTTTATTTTTCAAATACCAATTAGCTACATAACCAAAGGCCTCAACAATCTTCCTTAAATGTTTTCCTACATCTGGGATTGCTTCTACTCTATTTAAAAAGTCGTTACCCAATTCCCTAATGGCGTGATCCTGTGCTTCTTTCTTTATAGGTATATCTCCCTTTTTAACGCCTGTGAGAACATCAGGACCGCCAACCGATTCTACGATATCCTTTGTTAAGTCTAGGATATATGCAACATCTCCAGAACAAAGGTCAACTATCATATCCCATCCCCTGTAGAAGACTCTGCCAGAACGTATAGCTCTTGCCAATTCATTATACGAAGCATATGTAGTAGGCTCTAACAGTTTCCTAACATCATGATATTGTTCAAGGACATTTTCGGTGTTTTTTAGCCTGTTGTTAATAACCTCTAAAAGGAAGTCACTAACAGTGTTATGCCCCGCATCGAGGAAATAGTCTCCCAAATCAACCACAACATATTCTCTACCCTCCTCCATCATCTTTCCTCTGGAATTGTAGGGATAAAAAGAAACAATACTCTCTGTGGCAATCTTGAAAAAGTAGTTAGAATCAGACGATGGAAGTAAAATAAAGTCATGTAATGTGCGCTGTAATTCTTCGTTTATAGAGGGTAAAGAGTAATCGTCGAGGAGGAAAAATATCGTCTTTCCCTTAATCCCAAGAACTGTATCACTTAAAAAACGAGAGAGTGTCTTAATAAAGTCTAATGGGAGAAATATCTCTACAAGTTTATCCCATTCACCTAACTCAATGGCTTTTCTCACTTTTCTCTTTTCTGTAGCCACAATAGCTGATAAATGATGAAGAATGTCTGTCCCTTTAGGCCCGACCTCATACCCTGTCAGGTTATGTAAAATAAAATCTTGGATTTTTACAATAGCATCCACATCACAGTCAAAATACGGGGTGCCCTTACAAGCAATTAATGTATCTAAGCACTCAGATAGGACCGAGAGGTTAAAGTATGTAATTATTCCTTTCCTGTATTCCTCATTAACTTTCTTAGGTGGGTATGGAAAAGCAAAGTATAAGTCATTACAATGATAGTAAAATCCAACAAACTCTTGTTCTGCAATCTCTTTAGGACTCTTTCCTGATAAAATCTGCGTTTTTAGACTCATATTCCGAAATACCATAGTCTTTCCACAACCTCTAGGACCTGTTAAGATTGTGTTGTTTTTTCTCATAAGATCTTGGTAGCCGGGGAAGTTCTTGGAATATAAGCTTTGTAATAGATGCGTTGATTCTCCCATCATTTCACATCGGAGGTAGTCGAAGGGGTTCTTAAGTTTCTTAGATGGACGGGGAGATTTCATTGTGTAATCTCCTCTGATGCCCTTGAGAATCTCAAGGAGTTTTCGTGGATTCCAGACATAATCCCCTACAGTACTATTTCTTTCAAGGACATATTTAGGAATAAACACATTAATCAAATTGTTGTAAACGTATCGATCACTGTTACCTAGATGGGCTGGGTCGAGAATTGAAAGTAAGTTGTGGGATATTTGAGCAAGCTGAATATAGTCGTCCTTAGGAAGCATTAAGTTTAGGGAACCAGCAATCCCAAAATCTGTCACTTTCATAATAGGTATATCTGGGTTTTCAGTTCTCCTATCAAACGCGATCATTATATTTCCCTCATGCAGATCATGATGTTCCACATCTACCTCTTTCATAGCTATAAACGCTCTGAGCAGTTCTGCTAAGATATTCTCTATAAACGAAACTGTAATCGTGTTCGGATGATTTTTTATGTATTCCCTAAGGTTAGATCCCCCTTCATCTACATACTGCCAAAAAATGCATACATATGGCCGTCCATTTAATATTTCCGCGCAATGATTGCGGTATTGTACAACTTGTTGAATGCCATCCAATCTTGTAGCTTTTGCTATTTCCTCCTTCCACCCCTCTTTCAAATTTGCCTGGGGAATTATTTTGCAGGCAACCTTGTCCTGGAATTTTTCTTCTTCTTTAATTCCTAAATATACAACACCTATCTTTCCACGGCCAATTTCATCTTTAAGTACATACCCGTTAACTCGTTGGTTGCGAAAGATGTTTTCTTCAGGAAGTGCCTCTCTTGTCATGCGCTACCTCCATCATACCTTAAAACAATAAATGTTTCTGCCTTCGTGCAACTACATCCGCGTCTTACTCTACGTTCAATGGGAATTAAATCCTCTGACATTGACTCACAGTGGAACCCATCCATCTCATTTATTGCCACATCCATAAGTAACTTACTAGTGGATATCGTTCTCTTGCCTTTTTGAACGTCGCCGAGGATAAATATACACGGTGCGTTTTGACGAAGAGCTGGCTTTATGTTTTCAAGAGTGGACTTCATTAAGTTCTTAAACTCTCTTTCATTTTTAGGGCAGGCTTTATCGTATTTCTCATAGTTTTCAACACCTAGAAACCAAAGCCTCAATCTATTATCTCGACCGTAGGACAAGGCGTCCATATACGGTGGACTTGTAATGATTGCATCCACACTGTTATCCCCAATCTTTAATTTGGTTGCATCTTTCATTACGCAAACCCTCCTTGCTTCCGATGGTATCCCTGAGAAGGATTTATACATTCTTTTTACTTTCCTCACTAGCCTAGGTTTTACTTCCCTATATTCGTACATCTCCGGAAATTTTTCTTTTGGGAATTTTTTCGACCTAAGATAAGGTACACTATGACTTGCAGGAAATGAAAGAAATCCAGGTCTTTGATGGTGTAGAATCCCCATCAAACATGCAAGAAGGAAATACTCTCGCTGTTCTCGTAGTATTTTTGCATACGCTAAAGTTTCCACAAGGGTTCTAGGATGAAAAAACCGCCTAACCCATAGAGGAATATTATCAATTGGAGTGCTTTGGCATATAGTCGAAACTTTTTGATCAATAGTTTCCAAACGGGCAATAGCATCGTTTAATGTTGGTGGTGGGAACATTTTAGCTTTGCTCAACAAATACCCATATTGATTGATTTCAGATGCAATGGCACTTCTATTGTTCAACAAAGCCTCTAGAGGGATAGTTCCTGAGCCTGCAAAAGGATCAAGAATGATCTGACCTGAATTCGTATATGAAATAATCAACTTTCTTGCTATCTCTAACCGCAATCTTCCAATATATGGAGAAATTTGATGTAAAGATGTCTCACGCTCTGCAGAGTGCGTCATACCCCATCTCCACGACTCGATATATCATTGAATGTTTTACCTATTCTGGAGTGCATATGTCTCTGTTTAATCATACCATTCCTCGTTATAACCCTTTTGCTCACGATTGCACATATCTCAGATATGTCTGCACCGCATATCTCTTCGTCCCAATAAATCGCCTGGGATTCCCTGCCCATCTTTATGGTTTCATCCCTGGAAAGTTTATGATTTGATCTCCCGACCCTTTTGTAGGGAACGTTGTAGGCAAATACGGGTTTGAACTGGCCTTCTTCTACCAATATCTGGATTATGTCTTTATTTTCCTTCTTTTGGACCTTTATCGAGGGGTATTGCCTAGGCTCGGTATTCCGAACTATCTCGTTTGACAAATTTTCTATAGTGCTCTTCCCCACATCAACACCAACGACATCGCCGTCGTTATTTATACCGACAAATATTGTTCCGCCCCTTGCGGTAGCAAAGGAGGCCACAGTCTGAACTATCCTCTTGACGTCGAGGGAACGTTTGAACTCGATATTTTCTTTCTCGGACTTCATTGGTCTACCTCTTCATGATACAGTTTCTTAAGTTTTTCTAACTTGCCCTTTCTCTCTGGCTCGGGGGTTGTGAAGTTGATGCGACGAATCGGGAGAGTCTCAATCTCATAACCATTCACATGGTTATTTGTGCTAGTCAATCTAAATCTGAACTCCATAATTTTAGAATTTAAAATTGATAGTATAAAATATCTATCTTCCTCTTTTGGAAGTAAGTAACTTATGCTATCAAAAAAATGATTTCTCGGTGGAATTATTGTAGATATTACTCTTCGATAATTGTCCAAAGCAGAATTTCTTTGATAGCCAATTCTCCAAGAATCAACATGTGCTTTTTTCGACGCATCTGATACTTCATTTTCATATTTATCAAGGTTGAGATGCCATTTTTCTCCTTGTTTTGGAACTTCTAATAACTCATATCTTTGGACTACGCCACCTCTAAGAATTTCTGGTCCAATTGGTTCTTTTGTTAAATACTGTTTCATTGAAGTTTCATTAATTTCTCCTTGATAAGAAGGATAATCATTTCCAAGCTTCTTTACAAATTCAGATAAAAATATTCTTTCACATATTTTCCACTCCCGTTCAGATAGTAATGGTATGGAAAATGTACTCTCATCAAGGTGTTGAATTTTAATTTGATCTACTTTATATTGTTTTGATACTTCTTCAAATAATTTTCCTGGGTGAGTGATAATGAGACCTTTACCACTTGGTTTTTTGTTTGTAATTATTATAATTGAAGTTGGCAATTTCGCCTCAAAAAACACTCTTTTATATGGGTCATCTTTTTGTGGGAAAGCGTTAATAATTTCGATTTGAAAATTATCAAGAAGCCATTTTCTAGTTTTAGTAGCTTGAAAATCACCAAGGATTGTCATAGGTATAATAAAACCGAATTTCAAATTCCTTTTTGTTAAATTTAACGCTTTTACAGTAAAAAGGCGGTATAAATTTAATTTGTGACCCAAAGAAGGTACATACTCGTTTATAGATTTGAAAAATTTCTTCTCATGATCAATAGGGAATCCCAATTCCTTTTCAGCAAGAACATCGTATGGCGGATTCCCGATCACCCCATCAAACCCTGGATTCCTCTTCTCCTTCCCTTCCTCGAAGAAAACCTCTGGAAATTCTAGCTCCCAGTGGAAGAAGTTCTTATCTTGGGCAATTTCCTGGCCTTTCCGGAACCATTCCTCTTTTCTCAGCTCGTCCCATTTTTCTTCTGATGCATTGATGTTTGCCCACAAGGTCTGGTATTGTTCAAGAGTTACTTCATCTCCAAAATATGTGCTTGTCCAGATGTTCGAGATTTCGACGAACCGCCTCTTTTCCTTGGACATTGCTGACTCCTGGAACAGCTCCTCTTTCTTCTTTACGTCCGATAAATTGTCATCAGAAAGAGCCACCAGTTTGTTGTAGTTCACCAAGAGATAGTCTATTGTCTCGGGCTCAAAGTCCCAAAGCGATTTATGGGTTCCAGCCTTCTCTTTTTTCTTCTTCGTGCCAGGTAGTTCTCCTATTTCTTTTAGGTCTGCACCTATTAATGAATTCCCGCATTTCAGATGATGATCCAAAAAAGCCAGTGGTTTATTCACCGCAACGGTTTCAAGCCATAGGGATAATTTAGCCAACTCAGTAGCCAATGGATTCAAATCAACGCCGTAAATACATCTTTTTACCACCTCGCGTTTGGCCCAATTAATATCTTGTCCCTCTTCGGTTTCCATATCCTTATTTGTTCTAATTATCTTTTCTGCTAAAAAATCGGTGGCCTCGACAAGGAAATGACCAGAACCCATTGCCGGATCTAACACCGTTAATTTTAAAATATCGTCAACTGGATTTGTACCACTTTTGAAAGCCCTGTCAATTATCTCATCTACAATAGGACCTAAAGTGTTTTGGACAATATATTTAACAATATAATCTGGAGTATAATATGAACCTGTTGCTTTTCTTTCTCCTTTATCTGTGACAAGATACAACCTTCCACTTTCAACTTTATCAAATATTTTCTTATTTTGGATTTCGCTTTCTTTTTTCCATATCAGTTTTCCTTTCTCTTTAGTTGCCACCATATTTTCAGGCGCCACATTTAATTTATATTCCAACAAACCTTCATAAATTGAACCCATATGGCGGGTTTCAAAACTTGTATAATCTATGAAACCTTCAATGTCTTTCCCTTTATCTTTTACATCTGCAACAGTTAGCAATTTTATTGCTTTTGCAAGATAATTATCGGGTATCTGTTTTGTTGCTAAAAATGGATGCTTGTCAGGGTTGAATAATCTACCATTGTAAGAGGGGATTTTAAAGGCGTCCGAAGAGACGATTTTAATCTCGCTACCTTTGTTTATTATATCAAACAATGCATTTATTCTATTCCATAGTGTAGAGTTGTGTGGAAGAAATTCTATGTCTTCTCTTCCACCCTTAAATACCTTAAAAATATCACTTTTTATTTTATGAAAACTGTATGAATTTCTATAATATACATTGAAAATTGGGAGAAGCTGATGTTTTTCAGATTCGGCATAAAGGACAAATATCATCCTGTAAAGGAGAATTAAGCAGTTATCATGAATTTTCTTTATTGTTTCAGGGTCTGAATTTAAAGCATTTTTTTCATAATCTAAGAATCCCTGCGCCAATATTTTCAAACACTGGTAAATATTCTCTTGAAGTTCATCCCCTAGTTGTTTAGCATACCCTTTACTACCGACTTTTACCCTATCTAGAAAACATTTGCCATCATCAATAATAAATGCTTCTCTCCTAAAGAAAAAATAAAAGTACTTGAAGCGTGAAAAATTATCCTCATCCAGTATTTCAGCTAAGGGAACACTGTAAAATCTGTTGCTTTTTGTTTCTTTATTATAAAGTCGCCAGGTATGCCCATTTGATACAATCCCCCACTCCTTATCGGTGGATACCATATACATATATATTTGGAAACTTGGAATTTGCATATCCCATGTTCCACCTTTACCTGGTTTTTTATCTAATGATACTTTCCACCGTTTTGCATCACCAACCAGTATTGCGGTTTCATACTTGTCCGCATTCTTATAAGCTTCATTTTTAGCGTTTTCATCTGTAAAAAACAGATAATCCGGGGTTTGATAATGCCCCGTTATATTTTCTTGAACAATAAAATGATGACCTAGAATTTTTAAAATCGGCCTAATAAAAGATTCTTCCAGTTGTGGCTCGTTTTTTGGGGGCAGAATTTCTTTTTGTTCTTTGTAGAGTTTCATTATCTGGTCATATACTTTCCTTATTGAGTCGTCATTGTCCCATTCGCCAGCAATCAGTGGATAAGTGGGTAGAATATATTCTAAATAATGATTTGAAAATATCTTGTTTTCAATTTGCTGAAATAATAATTTCTCGCTCATATTCGCTCTTAGCTACATATTCATCTGCCTATAACATATTTTTGATTGTTTTTCCTTGAAGTTGTTCATTATAATTGTGCAAATCGAGCTTACCCACTGGCCGTTCTCCTCTTCACGAATTTGCCGTACCCCACTTCGCCAACGAATTTGCCCTCTTTGCCAACTACCTTCCCCCTTACAAGTGTCATATACGGATATCCCTTGACTGTCCATCCCTGATAAGGCGACCAGTCGCAGTTGGTTTCCAGGTTTGCATGATCAATAGTGACATCCTTCTCCGGGTCGAATATCAGTATGTCCGCATCTGTCCCAATCTCCAGGGACCCCTTCTCAGGATACATTCCAAATATCCTGGCAGGATTGGTGCTGAGATAGTGAACGAACTGGTTAAGTGAAATTTTATTCTCTCGGACGCCAAAGTGATGAATGAGTGGGACCATTGTCTCAGTGCCAGGCATCCCGAATGGTATCTTCGTGAAATCGCCGCTCCACATAGCCTTCTGCTTT
>SDBU01006908.1_pt1 | contig 13245 bp, 8 predicted proteins | sample 2277071 | NCBI WGS metagenome assembly SDBU01 (sample SAMN10397929, study PRJNA504765) | marine sediment metagenome | isolation source: marine sediment core GS08_GC12, 126 cmbsf | place: Arctic Ocean: Gakkel Ridge, Loki's castle | collected 2008 | reverse complement strand
CATCTCCAAGATCGGCGCCGGCGGGATGGGTGAGGTCTATCTGGCTGATGATTCTAAGCTGGATCGCAAAGTAGCCCTGAAGTTCCTTCCCCCGCATCTTTCTCAAGACGAAGCCAGTCGTGCCCGATTCACCCGGGAAGCCAAAGCTGCCGCCAAGCTCGATCATCCCAACATTGTTCCTGTGTATGAAGTTGGTGAGTTTCAGAACCGTCCGTTCTTTGCAATGGCTCACATAGAGGGGCATTCTCTTCGTGAAGTTATCAAGCAGGGCAAGCTCTCAGTTTCGGAAGCCATTGAATTGACCATGCAGATTTGCGAGGGTTTGTATGAGGCTCACAGTGCGGGTGTAGTTCATAGAGATATCAAACCCGGGAATATCATAATAGATAAGAAGGGCAAACCGCGCATACTGGACTTTGGGCTCGCGACAGTTTCAGGTGAAGAGAAGCTGACCAAGACCGGGTCGACGCTTGGGACAGTCGGTTATATGGCACCGGAACAGGTTGAAGGCAAGCAAGCTGATCACCGCTCCGATCTCTTCTCTGTCGGTGTGATTCTCTATGAGATGCTAACCGGTCGTAGGCCGTTTGAGGGCGACAACGATGCTGCCGTTGTCAATGCAATAACAAGTTCGACACCTGAGCCAATCGCCCGTTTCAAATCAGGTGTGACCGGCGAACTTCAACAGATAGTCGACAAAGCCCTGACCAAAGACCCTGCCCTACGCTACCAGCACGCCGATGGGATGTTAGCCGATTTGAAAAGATTACAGACGGAAGCAGTCACAAAGAAGAAAAGTGCGCTCGGCATGTGGGCGGCGGTTGCTGTTGTGATAGCTGTGGCCGGATACTTCGCCGTTGATCGTTTCATGCTTCCAGACAAGGAGTCGGCCGAAGGATGGACCAACTCGATAGCCGTTCTGCCCTTTCGAGATTTCAGTCCGAACAAAGACCAGGAGTATTTCTGCGACGGCATGACCGACGCCCTTATCGGCAGACTGTCCGGGATTGAGGGCCTCAAAGTTATCTCGATGACCTCGGTGATGCGCTACAAGACCCCGGATCGCGATATCAAGAAGATTGGCCACGATCTGCAGGTAAATACCATCCTTGAAGGCAGTATCCAGCGAGAAGACAGTAGAATCCGCGTCAGGTCGCAGTTGATCAATGTGGCCGATGATGCTCACCTCTGGTCAGAGACGTACGATCAAGAACTCAAAAGCGTTTTCGACATCCAGGATGATATCTCCCGTGCCATTGTTGACGCCATGCGAATCGAGCTGTTCGGTAAGGACAAGACAGTTGTTACCCGCCGCTACACGCAGAATATAGAAGCCTATAATTACTACTCGCGGGGCCGCCACCGGTGGAATAAGCGGACGGAACGTGATATCAGAAAAGCAATTGAGTACTTTGAGAAGGCAATAGAACTCGACCCCAACTATGCCCTGGCTTACTCCGGACTGGCTGATGGCTGGACTCTTATCTGGCGGTATGTTGATGTGTATGGATCTGTGACCAAAGCCGAAGCTCTTCCGAAAGCAAAAGAGGCGGCGCAAATGGCCATTGGGCTTGATGAAGGTCTAGCTGAAGCCCACGCCTCGCTGGCACTGATTCTCCGGGACGAACAAGACCTGGAAGGGGCTGAGAAGGAGTTCCTGCGAGCGATTGAGCTTAATCCCGGTTATTTCTGGGCGCACTTCCGGTATTCTCTATTGTTGGGAAATATGGCTAAGTACCCGGACCAAATCCGTGAGGAAGATATTGCCTTTGAGCTGAATCCAATGTCAATTCCGCTGATTAACAATAGAGCATATAGAAAAAGACAGTCCTTCGAATGGCAGGAAGCAGAAGAACTATACCAGCGCCTGATCGAGATTGAACCGAATCGGTGGATATCTTATGTTAAGTATGCTTTCTTGTTAGCAAAAAGCATGGGCAGGAACGAAGATGCCATCACGCAATGTTCCCTGGCCGTCCAAATAGACAAGATAGCATATAACAATCTTGCCTATATCTATGAGTTGACTGGAGATCTTGAAAAGGCACTCTGGGCAGCCAACAAATACATTGAATCAACCCCGGATAAGCACAATGCTTATGATACCCGGGGGACTATCTATGCCCTGAACGGCATGCTCGACAGCGCTATTGCCTCTTACCAGAAGGCGCTGGAGATAAAGCCGGACTTTGCCCCCAGTCTCAGGAAACTGGGAAATATGCACATGTTCAGGCAGGAGTATGCAAAGGCGGAGAGCCTGTATCAGATTGTGGTTTCTCATTCTGACAAGCACACCAGAGCGAATGGCAGGCTTTGCCTGGCGCTAATTCCTTTGCATCAGGGGAAGTTCAGGAAAGCGCTCCGTATGCTGGATGGACTTAAGGATAAAGCTCTCGCTGACACTCTCCAGGGCTCTTACCAGACAGTTGGAACTTACATGAGAGCGTATATCTACACAAGATACCTTGATGACCCGGAGTCGGGAATCTCCGAAAATGAAAAAACGGCGGAGACACTCAAGGAGATTGAACCGAATAGCTTTTTGGTTGCATTTTCAAGGGGCGCTATCGCCTACGGTCATGCAGTGAGTGGTGACCTGGACAGGGCAGACCAACTGCTCCGGGATCTGGAGAGGGATATTGAGGACTATGGCCCGACGGCGCTCGAAGGCTACTGGTTCTACGTTGGTTTGATTGAATTGCGAAAGGGGAACTTCGACGCTGCCGTGGTCCACCTGGAGAAACTGGTCCGGTTAAATCCCTTGTTTTGGAATCGGTTTTACCTGGCCGAAGGCTATCTTGGTGCTGGAAGGCTTGACGATGCCATAGCAGTTTTTGAGAAGATCATAAATCGTTATGAACAGAGTCTGGCAGACTGGTCGGCGAAGGGAGTCCTGACTCACTACTATCTCGGACAGGCGTATGAAGAAGCCGGTAGATATAGTGACGCTATTGCACAGTACGAAACCTTCCTCGACATCTGGAGAGACGCCGACGAGGGCGTCCCCTCAATCGAAGACGCCCGCGCCCGCCTGGCGCGGTTGAAGGCTAAATCGTAACTATCGCTTTCATCCTCAAACGGGAGTCTAAGCGAACCCAAGTTCCCCCTCCCCCACTTCACACATAGACCAGCTTGAGTTCCTCCACGCGGCGGGGGATGTCGACCGTGTGAGCACATCGTGCGGTGCACCCGGAACAATCAAAGCAGGCAGCCAGGGATCTATCACGCGGGATCTCATCGTACGTAGCGCGCGCCTGGTGGAAGTTGGCATACTGCCGGGCGTACATCCAGGTCCGCATCAGGCCGGGCACCTCAACACCACGCGGACAACTGGCCAGACAACTGTAGCACTGACGGCAGAACCCAAAGCCCAGCTTGACCTTGTTGTCGGTCAGGAATTGCGATTCCTCTTTGGTGTAAGCGAAGTCCGACGCGACCGAAAAATCCTGTCGCATATGCTCGTAGTTAGTATAACCGGGGATAGCGGTCGTGATATGCTCCAGATGGAGCGCCCATTTCAGGGCAGCGGTGGTCATGGTGGCACTGGAGTATTTTTCGGCGCTGTCCTGGTCTGGCAGGTTTGGCCCTCCCGCCTGCGTCTTCATGGCGATCAGGCCGACTCCCTTCTCGGCCGCCTGTGCCATAGCGGCATAGAGGTCAGTATAATCAACCAGCGTGAAGTTCACCGCTGTCAGGATAACCTCCCAGAGACTGTTCTGTAAAGCTGCCTTGATCGGCTCCGCCATCTTCGTGTGCGTGGTCATACCGATAAACCGCGCTTGGCCTTGCTTCTTGATGGCGGCAAACGCCTCCCGCACCGCCTCATTCTTGAGTATGGCCGGATCCTTGACGTTATGCAGATAAAGTATGTCCACGTAATCCATTTGCAGGCGCTTGAGACAACCGTCGAACTGAGCGAGAATGGTCTTTTTGGTAGCGTCCGGTTCCAGGTCGCCGTACTTGTCGGGTGTGAAAATCTTGGTGCCGATTATAACTTTGTCCCGCACGCCCAACTTCTTGATCACCCGGCCGACCATTTCTTCGTTGCGTCCCGACTGGTAGTAGGCGGCGGTATCGAAGTGTCGGATGCCCAGTTCATAAGATGCCTGCACGACGCCGGGGTTGTCGGCGTTCATAACACCCATACTGACAATCGGCACCTTGATGCCGGTCTTGCCCAGAGTGCGATAGATTATTTCCCCGGGTTCCTCTTTGGCCTGTTTGGTGGTATCGTCGGCCAACGCTTCCCGAAGCGGAACACCGGCCAATCCGGCGGAAACCATCGCTGCCGCAGAACCGGACAGAAACCGGCGACGGCTTAGCCTCGATTTACTGTCACTCATCGTTATCTCCTTGCATCATTCGGCAGTTGTCGAGCGATTGACACCGGATCTACCAGTGCAGTTCAAAAAGTAGTAACGAATATATGACGCCGTTGTGAAACTCACTGTCGAAAAAGTAGTGGTCGCGCAGAGTGGCGTCTTTCTTGAAACCCAGGCCCTCCAGAAGAGCAACGGCGGCTTCATTCGGCTCGGCCGTCTGGGCGTAGACTTTGTTCAGGCCACGTTGCTTAAAAAGGTAACGGGCGAGCAATTGCAAAGCTTCCTTGCCATGGCCATTCTTGCGCTCATCGGGGTCGATCAACAGTCCCAGTTCTACCGACCGATTCAACTCGTTGTAGTTGAAAAACGCCACCGAGCCGACCAGCATCTGGTCATCCTTTCTGACTATGGCGAACTTCTGCTGCGATGTCGATACTTCCCGGTTCTTATACTTTTCCGCTGCCTGGGTCGGTGTCAGAAACGGCTGAGTATGACAACTTAACATCTCCGGGTTGCTTTGCTCCGACCAGTAGCGGAAAGTGGCTACATCTTCAGGGGTCGCCGGGCGCAGATAAGCTTTGGACCCGACCAACCACTCGGGAGTAGCGAATTTACCTTTCTCGTCTGCCATCGGCTCTCTCCTTTCCCAGCGTTTCTCTGCGGACAGCCGGATTATCCGACACCGGCAACCATCGAGACCAGCCGGCGTTACTCCAATCCGGGGTTCCGCCAATGCGGAACAGCTTTATCACTAATATGATAGACGATCGACCGGGGCAAAAGAAAAAACTGACTTGCCCCCAGGTTTGGGGGTGGTACCAACGCCGGATATTACTTGCTTTTTCTCAGTAATGTCGTACTATATCGCCGTGCAAGTTGATCAGTCTGAGAAGTGATGTTTATCTTGCAACCGACATAAAGGTCGGCAGTTTTGTCGGTCCGACGAGAGGTGACAGACGGCGATGGGCGGTTAGCTCAGCTGGTTAGAGCACCTGCTTTACACGCAGGGGGTCACTGGTTCGAATCCAGTATCGCCCATTTGAAGGGCGTTGGAGGAGAGTCGGCCACCGGGTGAAGTTTGTTGGTCGGCTCGTCGATAGTGGAATTGAAGTCGGGGTTGTAGTTCAGTTGGTTAGAACGCCTGCCTGTCACGCAGGAGGCCGCGAGTTCGAGTCTCGTCAACCCCGCCATTTTTTTGTTTTCCCAAATTCAGCGAACCAATTGAAGGGCTTTCTATACGTCACATGGAGAGTTCCGTCCTCGTAGGTACATTGTGATACTACGTAATCGAGCAGGCGACGTCGCTCCCAGTTATCCTGCCGCTGGTAGAGGTCGTGAGCCCTCCGCGCCAGGTCAATGACGTTGCCGCCCAGCTCCAGATATGACTCGTTGGCCTTCCGGTGAGACTGTAAATCCGCTTCGATCTGGATCAGCTTGGTATTGAATTCAGTGGATTTCTTCTGCCACAGCTTGGCATCTATCTGGCCATCCAATTTGTCATTATAAGCCACTTCAAGCCGATTCTTAACACGATCATACTCCTGCCGCAGGCTCTTGATTGCCTCCTGGTTGAACCGCTCCTTATCGGCGTGACTGTCCTTCAATGCTGTTCTCAGCGCTTCTGCCGCTTCCTCAGGAATGTGGATCCGGCCTACGACATCCCCAAGTAGCTCCGACAGCTTCTTCTCCGAGATGCTATTCTTACAGGGACCCTTATGTTCGGTGCACCGGTAATAAACGTATTTGCCCTTCTTAGTGTCCGGAGTCAGCGAGCAACCACACCGGTGACATTTGACCAAGCCACGAAACGGGTTGGTGTGCCGCGTCCGATCAGTCGTATGGCCACTGCTAAGCCGGTTCTGGACATCCAAAAACAGCTCCCTGGACACAATGACATCATGAATACCCTTAATCGGTTTCCCCTTGTAGATGAATTTGCCTGTGTAGATAATATTGGTCAGGATTCTATAGATACCGGCCTTGTTGATCCTATTCCCCTTGACTGTGCGGAGACCTGAGTGAGCGGCATAATCAACCAGAGTTTTCAGAGAATACTGGCCAGTGGCATACGCCTCGAAAAGTCGCCGAATCAAGGGAGCTCGGTCAGGGTCAACGTCAATCTTATGGGTGGCGGTATTTCTAACATAACCAATGGGTGCCTTTGTTGGCCATTCACCCTCGGCCGCTTTTCGGTCCATTCCTTTTATTACCTCTTCTGACAGGTTATCGATATAGTTCTTGGCCATCAAGACTTTGAATCCATGAAATAGCTTAGCATTGGAGCGACTATCTTTGCTAAGCACTTCGTTTTCTTTGACCAGGTGAATAACCACACCCAGATCTTCGATCGTCAGATAATCGCGAAAGTTCCGGTAGAGCCGATCGGTCTTTTCGACCAAAATGTGGCGGACGTCACAGTGGCTCTTTAGGTAAACCAGCATCTGCCCAAACTGAGTACGACCAACTACCTTCGCAGTCTCTATGTCAACGAATTCCTTTACAATCAACATGCCTTGGTCAGGTTTTGAGGCGTGGTCTCTCAGCAGGTCTTTCTGAGCGTCAATGGAAAAGCCTTTCTCTTGTTCCCGGGAAGAGACCCTGGCGTAGAGAACGGCTTTGACACCTCGGTATTTACCGGTTTCATGCATGGCTCATATATATATACCTATTATGGACCCATTAACCTACTATTATCTTGGCTGATCACCAACTTTTTTTGCCTGGCTCTTCTGCCGATCACCACAGCGTTGCTCCCACTGACATAACACTTCACAAAACCCGCGAATGCTTTCCCTGATCTCCTGCCGATCCAACTCGGTGAGTTCATGGTCAGTGAACTTGGACCAGAAAGACTTACATCTGCCCCCATCCCTGCCGGTAGACTGGCAAGAGACAGTTGAACGTCTCCTAGATTGCATGGCCCTGTCCTAGAGACCTATTATGGAGGTTGCGTGCCCAACGGTACCGGTGTTGCGGAGCCCCTCGGCCAGCACTCACTTTGTCCTTCACGAGCTGGCCGCTCTTAGCCAACTCTGATAGCGCTTTGCCGATACTCCGTTCCGATATACCCTCTTCTCTGGCACCGTCCACTATGTCTTTTCTGAAAGCCCCTTCGTCACCGATCACGTTTTCAAAAAACTCCTCTGCTGCCTTGATTTTCGGATCATACTCGTCTGCCTCGCCGACGTAAATCACCGTGGTCGACGTATCGTCTTGATCTTCGATCTTAACGACTGCGGAAGGCTGCTCCGGTCCACATCGACATTTCGTATGCTCAAGAAGAATGATGCCGGTTTCACGAACCTCCACTGATAACAGTGCGTCGGCGAAGGCCAGCTTCTCACTTGAACCCCTGAGCCTGTACCCCGCTGCGCTTCGCTGTTGGCCAGGTTTCCTCTGATGATCTATTATGACAAAACTGCAGTTGTGTTTACTCATCAGCCTCTTGATGATCCCAAATACACGGGACATCTCTGTGGCCGAATTCTCTTCTGCCCCGTGGACACGTATGAGAGAGTCGATCAGCACTACATCCGGCTGCAGGTGTGATAGTAGTTGATCCAATCGAGATAATGAATCTGGATCATCAATCCGGACGCCCTGTCCTGCCATTATAGCAATTCCCTGCGGTGCCTGGTGGAGCCCGCGTCCTGCGAGCAGCCGACGAAACCGCCTGCGAATTTCAGCCGGCGAGCTCTCTTCGTCGATATAGAGGACTGAGCACTCAGTCGTCAGGTACCTCCCCAGGAACTCTGTGCCCGTCGCAAGTGCCAAAGCTAAGTCCATGAGCATGAATGACTTTCCGCATCCAGCCGGCCCGGCCAAGATCGTAGCGCCGCCCGCCGGTATCAGGTTGTGAACCAGCCATGCGGTTTCTGAGTCTTCAGCTGTTATGAAGTCAGCAAGCGACACTGCAATGAACGCGGTATCCTTCCTTTGTTCAATGTGACCGATCGCCGTCGAAATAGGATCAACTCTATACCTGTCCCAAAGGTCATGTACAAGGTCACTAAGATCGCCAATCTCAAAGCTCACTCGAGCTGCGTGTGGGGACAGGAGGGCCAATATCGACTCCACCGAGTATTCATCGCTGATCAGTTTCCCGATGATCTTGACGAAAGTGCTGTGACGGTTACCTTCTTTCAAGCATTGCAGCGCGGAGGCAATCCAGTCCTGATCACGGGGATCCGAGTCCGTGGGCTGTCGAGGTTTGGTTGTATTGCGCTCTTGACTTGCCGATTCGGCCAATTCGACCAGTCGATCACAAACCGACAACTTTTCAATGCCATCAACGGTGTCGAGGTACGGCTGTCCCCTGGGTTGTTTAGCATATTCCTTGATTTCATCGACTCCCCAGTCTCGAAGTTGCTCCACCGTCAGTCGCACCTTATAAAGGCCTGATTTCGCGTTAATTGTGTTCGGCACGCGCCAAAGCCTCGTGTGCTGGTAGATACTGGTGTCAATATCAATGCCTTCGGCCAAGGCTAAGGCCAACTGCCTATGCTGGCTCGGCAGTGCCGCAGAAGGCTTCAGACCCGCCAACGTTGAAGGGAGCCCCACGTGGAATCCCTTGCATCCAGAAAAGTAGATCACCAGGTGTTGAGCCAACGCCTCATCGATGGCTGAGATCTTCGCTACTAAGTCAATTGTGGCCGCCTTTGCAACATCGAGATCAGGTGAATCGATGTCGAACCAGCAGATGTCTGACCACACTATGAGGTGAGATACTTTCTGTACTGACCCAGTATCTTGAACGTGAGCCACCAGCTCTGATGTGAAGCTGTACATGGATGTATAGCATTCACGGGCATCTGCAGGAAACTCGAGCACAGCTTTCTCCTTCACGATGTTTCGACGAGATACACCACCGAAGGCCGTTTCGACGAGGTGATACTCTGAATGCTCAGCTATTTCTGGGTGAACCTGCCCGTGGCCAGCATGTCTGTGCGCACCATTATCGCAGTCTCCTGAATTCATGATTCGAACACCTTTCATGTGTTATCCAATCTGACGTTTCAGTTTTCTGACGCAGGATAACACTTTTGGTGGGGCCGTCAAGACCGTGAAACACAGTCACTTGTGGCTGTTTTAGGCTACTGAAACATCAGCAGGCAAACGTTGTTTCAGGAGGGTTGAGGGTTCGAAACAGAGACGGATTACTGATCACCAACCGTATTCATCACGGAATTTCCGCATCCGCTCCCTCGCGAGTGGGCGAATTCGATCAGCTTTTTGCCTATAGAAACGTGCGTTATCTGCTATCTTCTTGCACTTGCGATCATCAGTGGCCGGCGAACAAGCCTTCTTCGCACGTCTATGCCAGAAATACCCATTGCAGACCGGACATCGGCCAACGATCTGTCGAGCTTCCAGCTCCAGCGCAAATTCTAGGAAAAAACGAGAAAGGTATACAGAAACAGCGGTTGGGAAGTCCTTAAGATGTTCCAGGAATGCTGCCCGCATTTCACCGAGAAAGTCAATATCTTGCTTGGTCAAACCATCTCGGAGTTTAGTCGGGTGCAGCGAGATGTTATCATTATACCGCTGCACAACTGAGTGAAGACGAGGGATCTCTCGCATATGGAGGGGTAAGAACGTGCCAGTATACTCGAACAGTGAGACCAGCTTATCCAGCTTTTCATTCCAGATGAGGTAGCTGCCAGGCATATCGCCCAATCCCATGGACTGCGCGACCTCAGACAGTGTCGCTGGCAATACGGCATCAAGCTCTTGGAGAATTGAATATGGGTAAACGAACACCCTTCTCTTGTCTATTATGTCTTCCCACCGTTCATCAGATAGGTAGTAGGTAGTCACATGGTGCTCATCGATCGGTTCCGCGATTCGAATAATGTCGAATTGTATGCCGCCCAAACGGTCTTCATATCGATACGCGGAAGGATCATCAAGAGTGACAGGGAGTCTGTCACCTGCGTTCCGATAATTCCCTTCCCAGAATGGCTCGACCTTGTTCAGAAGTGAGATAGTCTGCTCGGATTCTTGACTGTCACGGAGGGAAGCGTAACCAGTGACCGTCAGCTTGAATCCGAATCGTTCATCCTGACCTGCCGCGGCCGGTTCGTTACAGCAGTCCTTTGCGGTTATGTACATTTCGCTAATCGAACTAGGAATGTACTGATCCGTCAGTTTAACGGACCAGTCTTCCCAGACTATATCTCGCTCAAGGCCTGAACAGGTCGCAGGTTGCTGGCGAACGGATTTAAGGGTCTCTCTCAGCGCGTTTCCTTCGCGCGAGAACTCCCATCTGACTTTCTTGAGTCCCATGACTTTAACAGTATAGACAATCTGTTGTTGAGGTTCAAGGTTGACAATGCCCCGTTGCAAGGCGGGAGCACCAATGTCTTGTTGGCCGCAATATCACTACATAGCAAAGCCGCCCAATGTGTACTCAATTGGCTGTTTCATGTTCCCGCAAGGCCGCTGGTGGCAGCCCGCCAAGATGGTAACCAAAGATCAGCTTATCCCTCCAATCTTGATACCCACCATCTAACAAAAGACCTTCCCAAGACCCATCCACAGACCGGCCCCTACATGTGATACGCCTGCACACGCCAAGAGAGAATGGTTCTCAGGTGGATTAGAGTATGGGCGCTGAGTGTTTTGCCGTTATCTACTGCGGAAGAGTGACTTAGGCTGGTCTGGTTGAATTCGTTTTATTTTTTTCTATATATATAGAGGCAAAATTAAAACGAAATAGTCGATGGGGTCAGCAAGATTCTGGTTTCCTCTGGCACTCATCAATGGCTCCTTTCTGCCATGCCAAAGCCACATCTTAGCTTCAGGTAATCCGTGTCCGGATTGGGCTGAACCGAAGCACTTTCAGTTACTCTGAATATGCAAGTACCTCCCCGAATAGTCAAGAATTGCCTCGTTTCCTTAAGGGTTGGTAGATTTTTCAACGAGCAAAAAGAACGGAGAGGGGTTAATCCTGATGGGTTACACAATGCCACTTTCCATTTTGAAACGTCCAAACCGCATCCTCAACCAGCATTTCCGTTCCGTCCGAAATCCCCAGGGTGTCACTACCCTCGCGGTTCCTGACACCGGCGCTACCATTGCGAAAGCTCATCGCCGGGAGGTTGCCGCGCGTATTCAACATCTTATCGAGTGGATCTGCCCACTCGCTGTCAAAGACAATGGACGTTCCCCAAGATGTCAAGATCATTTGAAATCCATCTGCTCCGACTTCGGCAGCACTTTTAGCATCTATGAGCTCGAGCCGCTTCATGGCGTCCATAGCCAGATTGTGCATCTCCTCAGAGGACCGGTTCAAGAGGAACACAACAATAGTAAGGTAATCATTTGCCAGCAAGTTCATGTCGATCTCACCAACCGTTCTACGCAGCAGTCTGTCGAGCGTTTCCTGGTCAGCCCTCCCCGTTGCCTCAAAGCCATTGCGCCGCTGGAACTCCTTCAGGCTTTCCTGAGTCTTCGGGCCCCACACCCCGTCAACGGGCCCGGGATCAAAACCCAATTCATGAAGACGCTTCTGGACGCCTACAACGGTCTGCATGGGTATGGGTGAGAGAGCTTGCATCCGCCACTTTGCCAAAGCCAAATAGTTCTCTAGCTCCGTGGTTAAGCCCCGCGACTTTGCCTTCTCAACCATCTCGATAAAACTACGATAGTCGGACGGGGTGTCACGGTAAAATGGGTTGATGCCCGCTACTTTTGACGGCTTGTACTGCCCCTCAAAGCCCATCCCGGCCTCGAGCAAGAGTCTGTACTTGCGATCAACAGAAGCCAAGGTTTCAAGGGACTCATAGGAGAGAACCAACGTGTCTGCCTTTCGCAGTTCTCCGAATCGCTTCTGAAACATCTCTTGTCTGTCACTCTTCATCCCCGATGCGGTCGACAATCCGAACGCAAGCAAACACAGAAACGTACCGCCAATTGCCGTAATGTATTTCATCCAAGATTTCCCATATATAGGTTTCAAAAGCATAATTTGTCCCTGTCAACATCTAAAAAATACAAAAGTCTCTTCGAATTGTCAATGGTCTATTCAGTTCTATGGTCTGCCCCCGGAATCTTGATCCGTTTCGGATGAGAAATTCTTGATTAAACTGTCTCATTGGAAGTGAGATCATTAAGAACACGACTTCATCTGCCAACCCCCCAACCGTGAATCCCGCCTTCTAACAAATGACCTTTCCAGAACCCATCCACAGACCGGCCTCTACATGCGAAAAGCCAGCACACGCCAAGTGAGGATGGTTCTCAGGCGTGTGCGAGGCACAGTACGGCCTGTCTTCTGTCGTTGTCTTCTATGGGAGAGCGATTTAGGTGGTGAGATTTAATTTGTTTTATGTTTTTCTATATATATAGAGGCAAAATTAAAACGAAATATCCGGTCCTGGCTTTGGCCGGAGCGCGTACGCTATCTGCTGGTCCGTGAATCGCTTCTTCTTCCCTGTGCTGTCCCCCTTCTGAGAACCGCCTGCGGTGAAATCTTTAAGCTCTGATCGGTCCAGTTTCTTGGGAGGACGTCACCATCCTCGTCAAGTTGTTTATCGGTTCAATGCTTCAGCCGTCGGTGGTTGGTAGCCCCGCTTCAATTGAGGTTCTGCACGCGTCCCAGCTGAGTTACCGCGAACTGGTAGCATAAAGGCGTTACTGCGCCAGACGGGGCTTTCTCCGAGAGGTTCTTCGCTGTCCCATTCGGTGATCGCAGGGATCACGGGGAAGCGATTATACTATACCATATGAATCGTCTATTTTCAACAGCAAACGGCCACCCCGGGTGAGGCGGCCGCTTGTTGAGCCTCACAGGAGGTTCAAGTCATCGATCGCCCTATCTCTACCTCCAGTGCAGACTACACTTCTTCGACGGTCGTGAGGTCATGCGTTTGCATCTCTTGCCTGCCTTAGTCTTGCCAATGCAGCGAACCGTCTTGGCGAC
>SDBU01006907.1_pt1 | contig 13246 bp, 13 predicted proteins | sample 2277071 | NCBI WGS metagenome assembly SDBU01 (sample SAMN10397929, study PRJNA504765) | marine sediment metagenome | isolation source: marine sediment core GS08_GC12, 126 cmbsf | place: Arctic Ocean: Gakkel Ridge, Loki's castle | collected 2008 | reverse complement strand
GAAACACCAACACCCATAGCGCCTGACAGAACAATTTTACATTCTAAACCGCCAATGTTAAGCGTAGTAGGTAATTCTTTCATTTTGTCTCCAACTTATTTTCGTTTTTTCTTACTTTATCTTTTATATGTTTTATATTTATTTGTATTATTAAGTATATTTAGTAGAAATCTTTTAAAAAGACTGGTATTTATCCTTTAAATATCGGGCTGGTAGTTAAACCTGGTATAACGTCCCATTGGCTATTTAGTCTGGATTCAGGCTAGACCACGAATGGGAAGGCTGCGAGTTCAAATCTCGCTCAGTCCATTTAAAAAGAATTTTGGTATTCGGAGGGTTTTAGACCCTCCTTGCTTATTTTTGCTCAAGCTTTTTTAAAAGGTTGTTCAAATCCCGCTCAGTCCATCAAAACATTTTTAAAACAAGCCAGTTTTCGTCTTTATATGGTAAAAGCAGTGTTTTTTGATTTTTGGGGGACTTTGGTTGAAAACGGAACTTACAGTCCTCTAAGACAGAGTTATAATCTTCTTCATTCTAGGCTTCCTTTTGGCATTTTTGTTGAGCGTTTTGAGAATGCTTTAATGACTGAGTCTTTTGATTCTCAGCAAAAAGGTTTTGAAAATGTTTGCAACACTTTTCCTATTCATGGAAAACCTGCTGTTATTGAAAAATTGATTGGTGTTTGGAATAAGAATCGTCTTCTTGCTTCAGTTTATGAGGATGTTGAGCCTTCTTTAAAAGCTCTTAAAGATGCTGGTTTTAAGATTTATATTGTTTCTAACTCTCAAACAAATAGTATTGATCCTGTTCTTGAAAAGTTTAATTTAAACCAGTTTTTTGATGGTATTTTTACTAGTTTTAAATATGGCAAATTAAAAACAGAGGGTTTGTTTGAGATTGCTCTTAACGAAGCTGGTTTAAATAAAGAAGATGCTGTTATGGTTGGTGATTCTATTCTTAGTGATATTAAAGGTGCTGAAAATATTGGTATGAGAGCTATTTTAATTGATAGAAAAGATAATAGGGATTATGAAGGTAAGATTGTTTCTTTGTCAGAGCTTAAAGGAGCTTTAGAAAATGAGTGACTGTGTTTTTTGTAAAATTATAAAAGATGAAATTCCTTGTTACAAAGTTTATGAAGACGATAATTTCTTAGCTTTTCTTGATGCTGCTCCAGTAAACCCAGGTCATGTTCTTGTTATTTCTAAAAAACATATTAGATGGGTTTGGGATGCTGAAAACATTGGTGAGTATTACAAAGTTGTTCAAAAAGTTGCTAATGCTGAGAAAAAGGCGTTTAATACTGATTTTGTTGTTTCAGTCGTTATTGGTGAGGAAGTGCCTCATGCTCATGTTCATCTTGTTCCCAGGTTTAAAGATGATGGTCATGGTGACTCACTTAAGTTTGATCTTAAAAAGAAGTTCTCAGAACAAGAGGAAAAGGATTTCCAGAAAAAGATTGTTGATGCTTTATAATGGCAAAACCTTGGTTTATGGATATTAAAGATAAAATTATAATTAGTAATTCTAAATTTTGTCCTGCTCATTATTGGCCTCACAAGCTTCCTTTTGGCAAAAAAATAACTAACGAACCTTGTCATTTTCATAAAGCAAAGTGGAGAACATTTCATCATTGCTCATTTTGCAAGTTTCTTAAATGCCCTCATTATAAGTTTATGATGAGTAAGTATAAAGCATTTAAGAAAAAGATTGTTGATGCTCTGTAATTTTCCACAACTTTTTTAAACAAAACACCTTCTTTTCCTCTTATGCCGCTGTAGCTCAGCCTGGTTAGAGCGCCACAGCATTGTAAGATGCAGGCGAAGCTCATAACGTGGAAGTCAGGTGTTCAAATCTCCTCAGCGGCATATTTTTTTATAATATTCAAATTTTCTATCATGTTTTGGATTTACAAAGCCTATTTTTTCTATGAATGTTTTGAGGTTCTTTTTCCCATTAAATTGTATTCTATACAGCGTATTATGGTTATTCTCATATTTGTGGCTGATATATAGAGCTCCCTTCATTCCATTTTTATTCAAATATTCTAATACTTGTTTTAACAGAGGTTTAGATATACTTGAAAATTCTATTCTCGGATATAAAGTTCCATTATTATTTGTTAAAACTAAACAACCATCTGTAGCAAAATAACCTTGAATTATATATCTATAAAAGTTTTCGTCAAATTTATTTGAAATTTTCAAATTTATCCCTTTTTTCCCCACAGGAAATCCTAGATCCTTAAATAAAAAGAAAGTTTTTTTATGACTAAAATTTATTTCTATAGCGCCTTTAGAGTGTCTTTTTCTTAATTTTACTACATTTCCTTTTATTTTTTCAAGTATGGGTTTTATATTATTTAAAAAAGGATAGTCATCTTCTATGTGTCCAACTATAGATATTATATGATGATATTTTCCTGATCTGCATAAACAACCATCACCAAGTAAGATTCCATAAATTAAAGCAAGATCATTATTTATCATCACCATCAATTCAATTTAAACCTTTAAAGTACTTTACGCTCATAAATGTCCAGTGTTGTGAAAGAATTTATAAAATCCAAAATATACTAAAACATAAATGAAAAAAAGAGTGATTTTAGGAATTTTGTGTTTGTTAATAGGTATAACTCCAGCAATAACTTTTCTTTTGTTTGGCAATGCTCAGTATATTGTTTGGTTTAGTAATCATACTTTTATCATCATAGGAATTGGATTATTACTCAACAGCAGATTTTTAGTTTTTGCAGAACTTTGCTTAGGACTTTTACCTGAAGCTTATTGGAGTATTGATTTTATTTCAAAACTTTTGACAGGAAAGTTTCTTTTCGGAACTACTGCTTACATGTTTAATAATGGTTCTTTTGATTTAGTTCATTTATACAGTTTACAGCATCTTTTATTCGTACCAATGGCCTTGTTAGCTTTGTTCTGGCTTGGCGGTCCTATTAAAAAAGCCTGGATTGGCAGTGTTGTTCATATGGGTATTTTGTTTTTTGTTTCTAGATTGTTCCCAGTTAAATATAACTTAAACTGTGTTTTTAATTCTAGTTTCTTGCCTGTTCAGTTTACAAAGTATTATCAAATTATTTGGCCTATTATAATCCTAATCAACATTTTCCTAGTGTATTTCGTCTTCATGAAGTTTTTCAAAAAGAAAACTATTAAATATGACAAAAAGAAAAATAAGTAATATGGGTAATTTTCATAAAATAATTAGTTCTTTAATAATCACAATACTTTTCATTCCTTTAGTTTTCATGGGTGCTAATGTTTTCTTTCCTAAGTTTGATAGTTATAATGAATTCAAACCTTGTTATCCACCGAGACCCACAGGATTAACTGCTGAAAGAAGTATTGAGTTTGATGAAGAAAATAGAAAATGTATGGAAGAATCAGAGGCTAAGCGTAAAGTTTGGCAAGAAGAAAAAAACCAATATGACAGTTGGAAATATATTTTCATTGTTGCTGTTTGTTTAGTTGCCTTATTAGCTGCATTATTTATTCCTATGGCTTTTAATATTAAGATGGGTCTTTTCATAGGTGCTGCTATTAGTGCTTTTGCCTCAACATTAATTTACTTTGGAACAAAGTCTAAGATGGGATTTGCATTATTAGTAATTCTCTTTATTATAGCTATTTTCTTTGTTAATAAAGAAAGAAAAAAATAATTTTTTAATTCTGTAATTTAATTTTAAAATAAAAAAACACCTCTGAAGAGTTTCCGAACTAGTTCTTTAGTTTTTAGAAAAAATAAAACGCCGTCGCCCGGATTTGAACCGGGATATCCCGAAGGAAACAGCCTTTCCAGGGCTGCGCATTACCAGGTTGTGCCACGACGGCTTGTGTTTTCTGCTTTTTTCCTGGAAATTACTTTCCAGGCTGGCGCAGCGCAAAAAAAGCGTAGCTTTTTTGCGTGCCAAAAATCGTGAAACGATTTTTAAGCATACCAGGTTGTGCCACGACGGCAAGCGCCTCGGCCGAGATTCGAACTCGGGTCTCTGCCTCGAGAGGGCAGAATACTTAGCCAGGCTATACTACCGAGGCTTAAGAGTATTTACTTTATATGTCTTTTTTAAAGCTTTTGGAAGATATCATTTAAAAATGATTTTAAGTAAATTTTTTAAACTCGAGAGCTTTTATTCTTTTAATGAAGTACAAATTTAAGACATCGCGTTGGCATTTGTTTTTTTTCTATGTTTTAGTTTTGGCTGGATTCGTTTTTTCTATTTTTAAATTTTTAAAAGGAGAAGAAAATTTTGGGTTTTTTGTTTTAATTCCAGTTGTTGTTGTTTTTTTAATTTTAGAACTAATTATTAAAAGAAAAAAGATAATTCTTGGTGATATAAATTTAACTTTTTCAGAAGGTATTTTTTCAAGATCTTTTAAAAAAATTCATTATGCTAATATTACTGACCTCTCTGTGCATCAAAATATTTTGCAGCGTATATTAGGTTTTGGTAGTTTAGAGATAACAACTGCTGGCACTTCTGAAGCAGAAGTTAAAATGAAAAATGTGGTTAAACTAGTAAAATTAGAAAAAATAATTTCAGAAAAAATGTCTGCAAAAGCACAAAACAGGCCTGTTTATCAGCAAAAGACTCACCCGCCTGTTCACAGACCTCAGCAGCCTGTTCAAAGACCTCCACAGCAAAGAAGGAGATGATTTTTCTTCGTTTATGAAATTTGTGGATTATTTTTAAGAATCACAACCTTTAAAAAGAGTTATTCTATTTTTAAGCAGGGGTGAGTAAATGAGGTATGTAAACATAGTTTTAATTATAGTTTTATTGTTAGTGGCTGCTTGTGGCCCTGTTCCTGTTGATACTTTTTCAGGTGAAAAAGCGAATTTGGTCTTTTATGTTATGAGTCAATGTCCTTATGGTACTCAGGTTGAAGAAGCTATTGTGCCTGTTTTAGCAGAAATGGGTGAAGCTGTTAATTACAAAGTTGAATTTATTGTTTCTGAAAATGAAGATGGTTCTTTTAATTCTTTGCATGGCGAGCCTGAAGTTAAGGGTAATATTGTTCAGTTATGTGTTCAAGAGAATTATAATGATAAATTTGTGAAATTTTTGAGTTGTATGAATAAAAATCCTTCTAATATTCCTGATAATTGGAAAGATTGTGCTAAAGAAAATGAAATTAACGAAGCAGAATTAGAAAAGTGTTATACTGGTGATGAAGGTAAAAAACTGTTAAGTGAGTCTGCTAAAAAAGCAGAAAAAGTAAATGCTCAGGGCAGTCCTACAATTTATATCAATGATAATTTGTATCAAGGGCAAAGAAGTCCTAAAGATTTTAAAAAAGGTCTTTGTCAATATATAGAAGGACATGAGTCTTGTGAGAATATTCCTGTTTGCTCTGCTGATAAAGACTGTCCTCAAAAAAAGGATCAAATATCTAAGTGTGAAAACCCTGACTCAAAAGAATCTAAATGTTCTTACACAGATGCTAAGCCTTTTGATATTGTTGTTTTATCTTCTTCAAAGTGTAAGAATTGTGATGCAACTCAGATTGTAAATACTTTAGCTCAGATTCCTGGTGCTAATGCTAAAATTTTGAATATAGAAGACGATGAAGGTAAACAGCTTATTGAAGAGTTAAATATTAAGAAACTGCCTGTTGTTCTTTTCTCTAAATCTGTGAAAGAGACTCAGTTTTGGAAACTTCAACCAAATCTTCCTAAACTTTTAGAAGATAAAGGTGATTGGTTAAAATTCCCTGATGAGGCAACTGGCGCTAATTTCTTTATTTCAGAAGAAGAGCGAAATAAGTTGTTAAAAGATGCTGATATGCTTAAGGATAAGCCTGTTTTAGACTTTTTTGTGATGAGCTATTGTCCTTTTGGTAATGTTGCTGAAGAAGCTGTTGGTCCTGTTTATGACTTGTTAAAAGACAAAGTTTACTTTAGACCTAGATATGTTATTTATGGCAATTTCAAAGATGGAGGTTCTGATTATTGTTTAGATGATGGAAAGCTTTGTTCTTTGCATGGTGTTCAAGAACTTAATCAAAATATCCGTGAAGCGTGTGTTAAAGAAAAGCATGGCTTACAGAGCTGGTTTGATTTTGCTTTTAAGATGAACACTGCTTGTGATTATAACAATGCTGATACTTGTTGGGAGCCTGTTGCTAAGGAATTAGACTTAGATACTGAGTTTATCAAAGAGTGTCAAAAAAGCAAAGGTGTTGATATAATGCGAGAAGATAAGCGTGTTGGCGACCTTTTCAGCGTGTCTGGATCTCCTACAATGTTTATCAATGGTGAGCAATTCAGCGGCGGTAGAAACTCTGAGGCTATTAAACAAGCTATTTGTGATACCTTTGACCAAAAGCCTGCTGAGTGTGATACTGTTCTTGAAGGAGATGTTGCACAAGCACCTGCTGGTAATTGTTAATACGCAAGAAATGCAAAACATTTCTGCGCGCCAAAAATCTTTGATTTTTGAGCGAATTTTTTTTCTTTTATATTTTAAATAGAAAAATTTAGTGCAACTGCTAGCTGCAGTATCTATACATCTTGCGAAGCACTAAACTAATGCTTTCGCTAGATCAAGATGTTTAATCTTTAATTTCTTGTAGATTTCGTTAGAGCAACTATCTTAATAAAGGTTTAATCCCCCTCTATTAGTAAGATAGCGCGTCTTTTGGCATTATGCGTTCTGGATCTATGTAGGCGACATTTACTTGTACTTCTTGACCCCCACAAAAAATTCTTCTTGACTCGCCGTTTCCGAGCTTATTGACAACACTGTGTAGTTCGCGATCCGAGAGACTCGCGATTACAACCATTAAGAATTATATAGTTAATGACTTTCTTATATCTATGGATTAAATTTTATATAAATTTTAAAGTTTTCCTAATTTTTTCTTTAGTTTTTCTATATCTTTTGATAGGTCATCTAGCCGTTCATCTGATGTTTTGCGTTTTTTCTTTTGTACTTTTTCTAAAAATGTTGGTTTGTATTCTTGTTCTTTCATTTTTCTTCTAGTAAAAGATACTAGTAATATTATTATTGCTAGTATTATTATAAAACTTGCTACTCCTAAATTTATGTTTGATTTAATAGCTTGAGTTATTTTGCCTGTTATGCCTTGTTTTATTATTTCTGGTTGTGGTTCTTCTTTTTCTTGTTGTACTGGCCATTTCCAGTCTTTTTGTTCTTTTTTAACAACAGCTGCAAATGGTATTTCTTTTTCTGGCTCTTCACATTTTTTTGCTTTTAATATTTTTTCATTTTGACCAAACACTATTTTATAATTTGCTTCTTCTGTTGGTATAAATATAAACTCTCCATTTATCATTATTTTATATTGTGGTATCCATCGTTTATTTCTTTCATAGAATATTTCAGCTGCTCCTTCTGCATTTTGTCCTAAGCTGTTTATAATTCTTACTTTTGCAGGTTTGTTAATACATTCTTCTTCTGCTGTCATTATGGTATAAGCCATTGTTATTACTCCTGGTCCACCTCCTCCGCCTCCTCCTGGTCCTGGTGGTCTTACTGGCACTAAATTTTCAGGCAGGTCATATGTTTGAAAATATCCATCTCCTGTTGTATCTGTAAAATTTGTTCCTGGATAATCTCCTGAGTTAAATTCGTGTCCTCCTGTTTCTATGTATGTTGCTGCTCCTGTGCTTGGTAAAAATCTCCATTGTATGTTTGATGTATTTCCAGAATAAGCTAAAACAGTTGAACTAATTAGAATTAAAATAATAATTAAAAGTAATAATTTTTTCATCTTTCATTCTCTAATTTTTCTAATGATGGCTTTGGATAATTCTTATTTTTTTATTCAAAGCAATTTTAGAGAATTTTGACTATTTGATGTTGTTTTCAAAATTCTCTATTCTTTGTTTTAAATCTTCTAATTCTGTTCTTAATTCATTATTTTCTTTTTTCAGTTCTTGTATTGATAATAGTGCTATGCCTCCTACATCTAGTGCTGATATTGCTCCTGGTTCATTTCCAACATTAAAAGTGTAAAAGATGTCTTCTGCAAATGGTCCCATGTGTCTTGAATAATCTGGTCCTATGTATTTGTAATTTTTAATGTCTAGTGTCATTACTTTGTCTAATATTTCTTTACTATCAATATCTTTGAAATCTTCTTTTACTGTTTTGGATGAGATATCGGTCCATACTCCTCCATATGTTAGAAAAGCTCCGCCTCCTGTGCCTGAACTTCCATCATCTCCTACTTTTATTATTTTAGTTTTATTGTTTACTTCTTCTGTATTTATTCTAAAATATCCTGGGCTATCATGTTTAAAAAACATGACAGTGCTGTCATTTACATTGGTGACATTATAACCAAAAGCAAATGAATAATCTCCTGTTGCAGTGTTATATGCTCCGCCTGCAATTGTTGAATAATGTCCGCTTAAAGTGTTGTTATATCCTCCAGGAATTGTTGAATAAGATCCGCTTACAAAATTGTCTTTTCCTCCTGGTATTGCTGAATAATCTCCGCTTATGTTGTTATCATATCCTCCGCCAATAAAAGAATAATCTCCTGTAATATTGTGTAGATATCCGCCAACTATTGCATTATAACCGTTTTCTGCTCCTCCTCCTGCAAAGTTGCTTCTTCCTCCACCAACTACATTATATGATCTAAATGCAACATTGCTTAGTCCTCCTCCTACTGTTGTGTGTGTTGCAGTTGCTTCATTACTTTGTCCGCCTCCTACAAAAGAGTAATCTGCACTAGCATTATTACCTAAACCGCCAACAACACTTGATGCTTCTCCTTCTGCAGAGTTTCCATAATCTGTTCCTGTTATAGTTCCGCCACCTCCTACAAAGCTACCAATGGCAGAGGCAGTATTACCTTTGCCGCCAACTATAGTAGAGTGTGCAGCGCTTGCTGTGTTGCTTTCTCCTCCGCCTATAGTGCTGTGTGCTTGACTTGCTAGGTTTGCTTGTCCTCCTCCTACAAAAGAATAGAGGCCTTTTGCTTCGTTTGATCCTCCTCCTCCTATAGTTGAATAATCTGCGCTTGCATTATTGCTTAATCCTCCAATAATAGCTGAATAACCAGTATCTGCTGTTCCTCCTGCAAAATTAGTTTGTCCTCCGCCAACTACAGAGTATGGTCTGAAGGCTGTATTGTTTAGTCCTCCTCCTACTGTTGTATGAGTTGCAGTTCCTTCATTACTTTGTCCGCCTCCTACAAAAGATGCTGTTGCGCTTGCTGTGTTATCAAGTCCTCCTACAACTGTTGATGCTTCACCTTTTGCTATATTTCCTACGTCTGTTCCTGTTATTTCTCCGCCGCCGCCTACAAAACTGGATAAACCGCTTGCTAGATTAGCTTTTCCTCCGACTACAGTAGCATAATTAGCAGTTGCGTTACTATCTGAACCTGCTCCAATAAATGCATAGTTAGCAGTTATTGCATTGTCATTGCCCATTACAATTGCACTATGAGTGCCGATATCTATTGTATTGTCTTGTCCTCCTCCAATAAAATTATATTGTGTTGTTATGTCATTGTTATCTCCACCGACTACTACACTATAATCATTTGATATATCGTGATTTTGTCCGCCTCCTATAAAAGCATAGAGTGAACCACCTGTTCCTGTTAATATGTCATTGTCATAACCTCCGACTATAACTGCCCATTTACTGTCTACTATGTCATTTAATTCACCGCCTGCAATTACACTATTTGATGTAAATTCTTGAGATCCTTTTATTATATTAGTGGTTCCGCCACCGATAAAAGTATGATCTCCCCATTGTTTAATTGTATTACTTTGTCCTCCAGCTATAACACTATAATCTGCCGAATTATCAATAACAGAACTAGCTCCTCCACCTATAAAGCTATAATCTACTGAGGCTTTAATCTCACCATTTTGTCCTCCAGCTATAGTATTGTAAGTGTTTAATACTTGATTGTTGTTTCCTAAAGCAACACTATAAATTCCTGAGGCATTGCTTGTTTGCATGTAAATGCTTGGATTAGTTCCATTAACTATTAAACCGTTAGTAACATTAATCAATTGGGGATAACTTGAGTTAATATAAACACGGTTAGAATCATTCAGCCAAATGATTTCTCCTGCACTGCTTGCAGCTTGGCAGTTAATGCCGTCTTCTAAACAAACACTTGTTCCATTTACTCGCATGTCTCCACTTGCATTTATTATTCCATCTACGTCTAGTTCTATTGTTGGGTCTGTTATTCCTATTCCCATTCTTCCTGTGCCGTCTTTGATTGTTACTAATGCTTGTCCTGTTATGTTTACAAATGTTATGTCGCTGTTTCCAGAATAATTATGTGCAAACATTGTTTCTGATACATTGCCGTCTCCTACAACTACAAGTTCTTGTTGTGGGTCTGTTATTCCTATTCCTACGTTTCCTGCTTCTGTGATTCGCATTTTCTCAAAACCAGTGCCATTAACAAATACTGTATCACTGTTTCCAGAATAATTGTGTGCAAACATTGTTTGCGTTACATTGCCGTCTCCTACAACTACAAGTTCTTGTTGTGGTGTTGTTGTTCCTATTCCTACTAATCCTGCTTCTGTTACATATACTGTGTTGTTTAATGAAACATTGCCGTTGACTTCTAAAAGATAACCAGGAGCAATTATTCCTATGCCTACTCTGTTGTTCTCATCAATAACAAATATGTTTCCTTGATCGCCTGCTGCAGAGCTAACTAACAAACCACCGTCTGAGCCAGCAGCAGGTATTATTTCTACAGTTCCTGTTGGATCAATGTTTCCAATTCCAACTAAACCAGCCTCAGTAACAAAAACAGTATTGTTCAAGGTTGCATTGCCATTAACTTCCAATACATAATTCGGATTAGTTGTGCCTATTCCTAATCTATTCAAAGTGTTGTTCCATGTTAAGTTGTCATTAGAGCTTATAGAGGTTGAATTTGTCCAAAAAGTTATTCTGTCTGTTTCACCTGAACCTGTAATATTAGAAACTGTTGCAGCACAATTAGTCCCGTCTTCTAAGCAGACACTTGTTCCATTTACTCTTGCATCACCAGTTACATTTAATATTCCTGGATTTAATATTGAGAAAAATATTGCACGGTAATCTTCTGTTACACTTACTCCTCTTCCAAATCCAAAACTGTAATCTCCACTTAAATTAATGTCTCTTCCTCCTATTGCACTTGAGTATGCTCCGCTTACATTATTATTGCTTCCTAATGCAACACTAAAAACTCCTGCTGCTGTGCTGTTTGCTGTGTCATTTACCATATAAATACTCGGTAAACCTGAATCTATTATTATGCCTGATTGTATTGCACTTTGAAATGGTTGTCTTGATGTTGTTACTCTTGTTCCACCTACGTATAAATCCATGTAATAATTTTCTCCAAAGTTTAAGTCTAGTCTTGTTGAGTTTCCCATTACATAATCAAATCTTGAATTTGAATATGTTGTGCTGTCATTATAGACTATGTTGCCTCCTGTTATATTATCATAAATTACAAAAGTTATTGTTCCTGTTGTTGTGCCGTTTAATGTTCCTTGCATTGTCATCATTTGTGTTACTGCAAAAACATTTAGAGTTAGAAGACTAAGTACAACTATTCCTAGTACTATCAGTTTATTCATTTAACCCCCCCTTTTATTCTCTTTATATTCTTTTTTAGTATTTATAAACATTCATAGTAACAATAGAGTAGTCATTCATAAAAAAGATAATTTTAAATATAATTAATTTAAACTTTTTTTAATGGAAATTAAAGTTAATGTTGAAGAATGTATTTCTTGCGGTGCTTGTGAGTCAATAGCTCCTGATTATTTTGAAATAGTTGATAAAGTTAAAGTTAAAAAAAAGAAAGTTGAAAAAAAGGACGAAGCTAAGGTTAAAGAAGCTGCTGAGTCTTGCCCTGTTGATATTATTAAATTAGAGTAAGTTTCTCTTTTTTATTTCTAAAAATAATACGCCGAAGCCGAACAACAGGCTCCTGTGAAAAGACCCTTTTCTGTTTCACAAATATGTAATTTATAGAGGAGCTTAGGTTCTATTTAAAGGTTGCTACAAACTTTTTTTATTTTAGTTTTTCTATTACTAATTCATCAAAATTTGAAGGCAGAATGCCAACTTTTCTTTTTTGATAACAGAAGCCATTCCATCTATTATTTCCATATTTTTTGTTTTTTAAATCTTTGATTATATTCCAAGAATCAGTTAAATTTGTGTTTCTAATGTTTCCAACTTTTTCTTCGGATTCGCATACATAAATATCTCCAGTATCACCAATATAAAATCCTGCTCTTGCAATATCACAAGGCAAGCCTCCTGGAAAATCTGCAGGAGTTTCAATTTTAATTCCATTTTTAATAGCTATTTTATATAATTTAGCTGATAAATCTACAATTTGTTCTTGACTTATACCAATCTCTTTTCTATATTCAGGATTACTGGCTTTGCCAATAGGCATAAGAGGGCAAAGAAGCGGATAAACATTATTTTGAACTGCCCATTCATAATTTTCTGAAATTTCTTCATAATTTAAACTTAAAACCACAATACCTAAACCCAAATGTGTAGGGTGGTGCTGATTTAAACCTTTATTTATCAATCGCTCTAAGGCAAAATCCCTTTCTTGAGAATAACCTTTTCTCTGCACTATCTCATCTTGATTTTTTGCTTCAAATTTCAACATTATTGTGGTATTAGACTCGTTTAATTTTGTTGCAATTTCTTCACCTGAAATTTTATGGAATTTTTTAGCTAAATTATCATTGCCAATTACATCACCACAAGTAAACAAGACTGATTGTAAATTCTTTTGATGCATATAATCAAAAATATCAAATATATCAGTTCTTAAGAGAGGTTCTCCTTCGCCTAAGATTTTAATGCTTTTTCCACCTAAATCTGAAAAATCCGCAATAATTTTCTTAATTTCTTCTAAAGATAATCCGTCCCCAATTTGTGTGCCTTTATAACCACAGAAAATACAATCATTTAAACAATCACCAGGAATAGCCATATCCAAAGTTAAAGGAGTTCCTTTCTGTTTAGCTTCATCCAGCTCTTCTTTTGAGAAAGTGCCTCCTTCATACCCAAATATTTCAGTTACCATATTCTAAAGCCGCGAAATCCCATTATATAAATTTATCTAGAAAAATTCAAATAATTCAGTATTCAGAATTGATCTTTTCATGACACCATAACAAGTACGAAATCTATCTGTAATAGTAAATTATTTAATGTTAATTTGTTTTTTAATCTTCTTATGAG
>SDBU01006906.1_pt1 | contig 13247 bp, 10 predicted proteins | sample 2277071 | NCBI WGS metagenome assembly SDBU01 (sample SAMN10397929, study PRJNA504765) | marine sediment metagenome | isolation source: marine sediment core GS08_GC12, 126 cmbsf | place: Arctic Ocean: Gakkel Ridge, Loki's castle | collected 2008 | reverse complement strand
GTGTATCGGCTCGGAAACCTTCTCACCATCCGAGATCTTCGCAGCTTTCGCTTTCGCGCGGCGGAACCAGAGGTTGACAGCGTCCCTCTACGCCGGGCTATTGGCCCCGCTGATGAGCCAGTGGAGACGATGCCTGGCTGCCGCGTACCATATAAGAGCTTTCTGGATGCCTGTGTGGAGACGGAGATGTTTATCCGTGACAAGAACCGCGTACCACACGTCATTCAGATGGGGCAGACCGAGATCGGGCCTGGTGGATTCCTATTGGCAATGGCTCAAGCTATAACGGGCGTGACGGAATGGATTGAGATACCCAATGCGGACAATCTTCCTGTGCCTCTACACACCGGCGATTACGATAGGCTCAACCGCGGCTCGCCGGCGGCTTACATACAGACACGACAGGATGGCAAGCGGTTCGATTTCCCTAACATGCGCCGTATGAGTCAGTTGCAGTATTGGACGGTGAAGCCAGCGACCCCAACTGAGGTGCAAGTATGAATTCGCAGTCCTCTCTGAGGCAAAGGAGGCGCGGCGGAAGCTCCAATCAGTTATTGATAGGATGCATTGAGGATCGCAAATCAAATAACTTTCCCATTTGGCCAGATTCCCCCTTAAAAAAAGGGGTTAGGGGGTTGTACTGACCGTCAATTGAACAATTTGTGTATCTCAATGCACCAGGAACGTTTTATACAACCCCCTAACCCCCTTTTTTAAGGGGGAATCTACCGTTTGCTCTTTGGGCCTTGGTATCTTATCTCAAATGGGTAAGTTATCTAGTCAAGAGTCCTGAGGCGCATCATGGATCTCACGATATTAACAGAAACGAAACAAAAATATGAGCGGAATTCTCTCTGTCGGAGTGATTGGGACTGGCGGTATAGCTCAATCGCACATGCGGGCAATTGAGGCGAATGATAACATCAGGCTGGTTGCGGCGATGGACGTGGTAGCAGAGCGTGCGGAAGCAGCAGTGGAGAAGTATGGCGGCAAGGCCTATACAAATGTGGAGGATCTTCTGGGCGATCCGAATGTGGAGGCGGTTCACGTCTGCACGCCCCACAGCCTGCATATTGATCACGTAGTAGCTGCTGCGGAGGCAGGAAAGCACGTACTGGTGGAGAAGCCTATGGCTCTGTCAGTCTCGGAGTGCGACCGGATGATCGATGCGTGTGAAAAAGCAGGAAAGACCCTGATGGTGGGTCAGGTGATGCGCTACTATCCAATAAACCACAAGATAAAGGATATGATCGCCGGAGGAGAGATCGGGAAAGTTGGGCATCTGATGCGCCGAAGATATAGCTATTTTGATACCATGAAGCCCGGAAGCAATTACCCCAAATGGTATCTCGATCTGGAGGTAGGGGGAGTCTGCGTCCTCTATTGCTTTGGTCCCCATGAGTATGATATTTTGCCCTGGTACCTGGATTCACCAGTGGTAGAAGTTTTCTCCCGCGGTACGGAGAGCACGGAGTTATATCACGGTCAGAAAGATTCCTACACAACGCTGATGACTCATGCTAATGGTGCTGTGAGCCTTCTTTCGCAGACAGTTGTCAGTCATACCGGCGCACACGATCAGTATATTATCGGTAGTAAGGGGTCTATGTTAATGTCGGGCAGCAAGTTGCTCCTGAATGGGAAGGAAGTTTCAGTAGAAGGGACGTCAGGAGAGGGTATGCTCAACCAGATTCGGGAGTTTGCGGAATGCTGTATGGAGGGACGCGAGCCAGATGCCAGCGGGCGATCTGTGCGCCATACCATGGCAGTGATCGAAGCCGCCAAGGAAAGTGCGGAGAGGAATAAAGTAGTTCAGATATCTGAATTCGCGCGCTAGGATATGGAACTAATACCAATTCCATTATTTTACTGTGCATTACAGACAGAAGCGGAAAGATACTTTTAGCTAGTTCAGACGCTTTCAGATCACCCCCATCCTAACCTTCCCCCATCAAGGTGGAAGGAACTGGCGACACTCTCCGCTACCGTCTTCTGACTGAGAAAAGGATACTCCTGGTCAAGCCCAAAATCCCTTCCACCTTGATGGGGGAAGGTTAGGATGGGGGTGATGAAGAAGACTGTTGTTAGGCTCAAAAACTAATGCACAGTTATATAAATGATATTAGCACAGGAAGGATAGAGAAATGGGGAAATTAGCGATTGATGGAGGTACACCTGCTGTTCAGAACAAACTGCCTGGATGGCCCCAATTCGATGAGAAGGCCATCAAAGCTGTGGAAGAGGTACTGAGGTCTGGCAAGGTAAACTACTGGACAGGCCCTAAGGGTATGGAGTTTGAGCAGAAATACGCGGAATGGCAGGGCAGTAAATATGCCATCAGTGTGGCAAACGGAACCGCTGCTCTGCACGTTGCTCTCACGGTGTTGGGGATCGGGCCTGGTGATGAGGTGATCGTGCCCAGCTATACATTTATCGCCAGCAGCTTCTCGATTGTTCAGGCCGGAGCGATCCCACGCTTCGCTGACGTGAACCTTGATGACCACTGCATCAGCGTAGAGTCCGCTGAAAAACTCGTGAATGAGCGCACCAGGGCCATCATGCCGGTGCATCTCTATGGCAACGTCTGTGATATGGACGAGATTATGGCCTTTGCCAGGAAACACGACCTGTATGTGATCGAGGACAATGCAGAGGCGTTCGGCGGCTCCTACAAAGGCAAGAAGACGGGAACCATTGGTCACATGGCTGCCTGTAGCTTCTGCCAGAACAAAACGTTCACCACTGGTGGCGAAGGCGGAATGGTTACCACCGATGATGAGGAACTAGCCTGGCAGGCCCGGAGCTTCCGCGACCACGGCTACGATGTTAAAGAGCGGCTAAATCTGCTGGAACTGGAGCAGAAGCTGCCCTACATCCATAACATGGTCGGCTGGAATTACCGGATGACCGAGATGCAGTCGGCCATCGGCCTGGCAGAATTGGAGCGCATAGACGACTGGAATATGCCGCGGCGCGAACGGAATGCGCGCATCATCATGGACGCTATCAGGGATCTGCCGCAGATCAAATACATGCCGGTTGACACTGAGGAACGTCGAAATGGCTGGTACGTCTGCGCATTCTCCCTGGATATTGAGAACATGACGTGCGATATCAACCAATTTGTCGCTGCTACAGGCGCTGAAGGCGCTCCTTGCTGGCGAGTTTTCTGGCCCCAGTGCCATACCGAGAAAGCCTTTCAGGAATATAACTCCTTTGGCGGATCTGGCTTTCCGTTCAAGTCGAAGGAGTACACTGATCCCGAAAGCGTTGATTACAGCAATGTAGAAATACCTAACGCGCTCTGGCACGAGAGTCACACCTTCACCTGCTTTGCGTATCCAACGTTCAGTGAGGAGGACTGTGAGCAGATAGGTGAGGCTCTGGTCAAGGTCATCAAAGCGTATTCCAAATAATCCAGGGATCCGGGGAGGAAAATGGTATGTCCAATAAAGTGAAATGGGGTGTCATAGGCGCTGGCGGCATTGCCAGAAGGCGGACAATACCTGAGGGTATTCTATCCGCCGGCAATGCGGAACTGATGGCCGTTTACGACGTCAATGCAGAAGTGAACGCAGAGGTGGCCGAGGAGTTCAGCGTCTCTGCTAGTAGCAGCCTGGAGGAGTTATTCCGCTCCGACATTGACGCGGTGTACGTGGCTACTCCAGCGAATCTGCATTGTGAGCACACTCTGGCTTGTGTCGGGGCAAAGAAGCACGTCCTGTGCGAGAAACCACTGGGTATGACGACGGAAGAGGCGGAGAGCATGATAGCCATATCCAGGGGCCGGGGCGTGGTTCTCGGTGCAGCGTTCATGATGCGCTTCCACACGCAACATCAGGCGGCGCTTCAGATGATACAGGAGGGGAGACTTGGTGAGCTGACTTTTGGAAGGGCGCAGCTCTCCTGCTGGTATCCTCCGATGGAGGGAGCGTGGCGTCAGTACCCAGCAACCGGCGGCGGTGGTTCGCTGATTGACATGGGCGGCCACTGTATTGATCTGATGGAGATGTTCTTTGGGAAGCTCAAGAAGGTCAGTTGCTTAACCAACAACACGGTTCATGATTACAGTTCCGAGGACAGCGCCGTCGCCACTCTGTCCTTTGAGAACGGCGCGCTTGTGGTGGTGGACACATTCTTCTGTATTCCTGACAACAGCAGCAAGAACGTGCTGGAGCTTTACGGCTCCAAAGGTAGTATTCTGGCGAAGAACACCATTGGTCAGGGGGATAGTGGCGAGATGGTTGCGTATCTGGAAGCGGAGGACGCTGGTTATGATGCTCAACAGAAGCGTGCGGAAGGCGAAGGCATTGTGATCGCTCCTGACTCGATAAACACCTACCAGGCAGAGATCGAGGAGTTCAGCCAGGCGATTCTTGAGGGGCGTGAACCATCGAATCATGCCGGCCTGGGGCTGCAAAGTCAGAAGGTGCTGACCGCCTGCTACAAATCGGCATCCACCGGCAGGGCTGTGGAAATCAACTGAATAGGGAGGGAAAAATGAAAAAGCTAGGAGTTTGGATTCACGGAGCTGGCTGGGTCTCTACTCAGCATATTACAGCTTTTCAGGCGAACCCGAATACGGAGATCGTGGGTATCTCCAGTCGAAGGCTGGAAAGCTGTCAACTAAGAGCGGAAGAGTCAGGACTTGATGGAATTTTGCTCACAACTGACTATGAGGAGGCGCTGAAACGGGACGACGTTGACATAGTTTCGGTCTGCACCCCGCAGCATATTCACGCGGAAAACGCCATCGCTGCGGCTGAAGCTGGCAAGCATATTGCGATAGAGAAGCCTATCGCCAACAGCATGGAAGAGATAAAATCCATACTTGATGCAGTAAAGAAAGCTGGAGTAAAAACTATCGTCAGCTTTGTCCTTCGATGGAATCCGCTGTTCCAGACAATCAAAAAGATGATAGCGGACGACGCTCTGGGAAATCTCTATTTCGTTGAAACCGACTATCAGAGCAACATAGCAAGCTGGTGGTCGGGTTTTGAGTATGCCAGGCGTAAGGACACTGGTATAAGCGCCGGCGTGGTGGCTGGATGTCATGCCATTGACTCGTTGAGGTGGTTTGCAGGGGACGGGGAATTCAAAGCCGCCACCCCGGTGGAGGTCTTCGCCTATTCAGGTGGATGGCGGAAAGGCCGTGACATTGAATACGATTATTACACCATGACATGGAAGAAAGATGCTCCGCCGCTTGAGTATGATGGGCTGGAGGTCATGCTTGTGAAGTTCGAAGGCGGGCTTCTGGGGAAGGTCTCAGTGAATTTCGATACAATCATGCCGTACACGTTCCCTATAGAGATTTTCGGCGATAAGGGCAGCATAAAGGATAATAGAGTATGGTCTCACAAATTCCCCGGACAGAATGACTGGGTTGAGATCCCTACTATTCTACCGGATACGGCGCAAGTTACACACCATCCGTTCCAGGGGCAAATGGATCATTTCGTGGAGTGCATAATTGAGGATAAAGAGTCGCACTGTAACCTTGAGGACGCCATGATCTCTCATGAGATAGCCTTTGCCGCGATGCGATGCTATGAGACGAATCAGCCGGTGAAACTGCCTCTCATGGATAGATAATGGAGGCCGAGTGTCAGGAGGATATCCTCCATGCTACAGAACAAGCTTGTGAGAAATTGAGTCAGAGGTTGACCCTGGCGATTTGAGAACTCTGCCAAGCCTTGAGAGCGCGGGCCATTCAGTTCTTCACATTTGAGGTATAGTGAACGCCGGTTGAGTAGGGCGTAGCCCGTATCGAAACCAAGTGAACGAGTGTGCTCAACTACTCCGCTTGGTTTCGATACGGGCTACGCGGTTTCGATACGCTTCGCTACTCAACCCGACGCTACTCAACCGGCGCTACGTGGGAAAACTGAATAACCCTCCCTTGAGAGCGCAGGCGTGAAGATATGGTCTTACGAATAATCGAAATGGTCGTGGCGAACGTATTCGTTTCCGCTGTGACTATCAGACTGTTCCGTGTTCTCCAAAGCCGGGTCCGCTACCTGGATATTGCTATATTTGGATTCCTGTGGCTGTATATTACGACGCTCTACACGCTTGTTCTGGGGATTTTGGGACTTCTGGAGCCGCATAGAATAGCAGCCATTAGCAGTATAGGTATCGTCATTCTCGCGATTCCTGTGTTGAGGACATTCAGGCTGAGTGTATCAAGCGCCTGTCAGTGGGTCAAATCCATTTCTATAGGTTCTTATTACCGCGCTTTTACGTCCTTACGTCCTCGCTACCGTGTTATGGGAGCTTTGCTCTGCTTACTTGCTTTCCTGCAACTGGTGCGTATAATTTTTCACATCTGGTTCGTTCCGCCCTACGTCTGGGATACAGTAGTCTATCATCTGGTAAACGTGGCGGAATGGGTACAGAAGGGCAGAATTCATCCCGTGATAACCCCGGTGGGTCGGGTATACTGGCCTGCCAATTTCGAGGTTCTGGAAAGCTGGTTCGTAGTTTTCCTTCACAATGATCTCCTCGTGAAGGTAGCTCCTTTCCTGTATTATCTCGCCGCTGGAGCATCCGCCTATGCCGTCGCGCGGGTTTTAAATCTAAACCGGATTCTATCAGCCTCCGTCGCCATTTTCTATCTTTTCACACCATCCCTTGCCATCCAGGCAACTGCCTGCAAGAACGACGTCGGAGTAGCGGCAGTGTATCTGCTCATGATCGCCATCCTCCTGGATCTGATGAGAAACGGCCGCAGGGAGGACTTCCCCTTACAGCATCAGCTTTTGATCTTGTCAATGGCGTTGTGCCTGGGAGTTGGGATCAAGCCCTACATGGTATTTATTGCTCCAGCGCCCGCTTTGATAGGGCTAATTTCTGTGTCAAAGCATCGCTTATCAGGGGATATTCGCGTTTTTTTCCGCTTCGAACACAGACCATCCACCGCCAGAATCGCGCTCTGCATCTGCCTGATCCTGGGCAGCGCGCTTCTGGGTTCATACTGGTATGTCCGCAATTACGTCGTATTTGATAACCCGGTTCATCCGACGGATTTCAGAATAGGCGGTCATCTGGTATTTGGCGCCGGTGACGCTGTGCAAGTCGGCCCTGGACAGCGCGGCTCCGCAAGCCTGAAATCCCTGTGGGAGAACTCCCGATCTCTGGTCACTGACAAGATCTTCGATCAGCACAGCGCCTTTGATTCCAGCCTCAGCCAGATAGCTGGCTGGGGATGGTTCAATTTCGTCTGCGGGATCCCGGCGCTTGTTTATGCGCTTATCTTCGTCAGGGATCTTCGCCTGCTGATCATCTCCTTCATCGTGTCGCTTCTGTGCTTATTCACCTTCATAAGCATTGATCCCTGGTATATGCGTTTCACGCTGTGGTTTCCTATAGTCTTCGCCCTCAGCTTCGCCTTTCTGCTCTCAAATCTCAGCTACAAATGGCTCAAAGTACCCCTAATATTTCTGGCTCTATTATGCACAACGCTAAACTGGATAGCAGTGCTCAATGTGGGGCGCTTCTCGGTGGATGACTATAGAAAGATGGCGCAACTACCTGCTCTGGAGCGAAGTACGGCGGAATTCACCGATCATTACAAAGGAGCATACAAGAAAACATTACAGCTTGTTCCAAAAGATGAGATGATAGGTTACTGCTTCCCAAACAATGGCTGGGCATATCCGCTGTATGATTCTGACTTATCTCGCCATCTGAAATATGTCCCCATTGAGGATTTACAATTTACCCAATTCATGAAACAGCAGGACATTCAATATCTGTTCATAGAGCGGATAACTCCTGAGCAAACGCAATTGATACAGCAATCTGTTCAGGAAGGATCCCTCAAGAAGATCGAGGAATTTCTCTATATAAGGTCCAATAATGCTTCTCAATTTTTGCCACCGCCTCAGGAGAGATTGCTTCGCTTCGCTCGCAATGACAAGCAACACCCACGACCTGTCATTGCGAGCGAAGCGAAGCAATCTCAATAGTTGAAGATTTTTCTCAAACTTGCTTATGCACTCGAATAAAGTCAGTGTAATCATTGCGTTGATCATCATTACTATTGGCGTATTCCTCCTGATAGTTTATTATGAGAAGCAGGGGGAGTATACTTTCAGCTTCATAAAGAGTCTGTATAACGAGATCAGGAGAGATCAGATTTCCACCGTAGAACATGCCGCTGGCTTGTTCAGTTCTGGTCGTAAAATCATGAACAAGCTGGCAGCATGTTCTACTAAGAAGTGAAAAACTCGTATAAGGAGGCAAAGATGCACGAACTAATGGGTATATTTGACTGGTTAAGCGGTAGTGTATGTGCAATTGTTATTGTGGTCCTGTCTGCTGGGATTTGCACTTCGCTGGCATCAGCTCAGACTGACCTGCCAGATGTAGGTAACTTCTATCAGATGCTTCAGGATTATGCTGATAAGAGCGAGATGTCGCTCTCCTATCTATCTCGCAACTGGCAGGAGCTTGAGCAGTGGCGAATTCGCGGCAGAGCGAAGATGCAAGAACTCCTCGCCTTCGAGACAGAGGCAACACCACTTCAGCCTGAGATATTGAAGCAAGATGAGAATGAAGAATATACAAAATATCTTGTCAGGTATTCGGTAACACCGAACCGCAAAGTCGAGGCGTTTCTTCTCATCCCCAAGGGGTTGACTAAACCTGCCCCAGCCGTTGTCGCTCTGCATGATCACGGCGGATTCTACTACTTTGGTAAGGAAAAAATAACCGATACGGAGGACAAGCCTGAGATCTTGCAGGAGTTTATCAACAGATCCTATGGAGGCCGTACATTCGCTGATGAGCTTGCGCGACGGGGGTTTGTCGTATTATGCCCCGATAACTTCTACTTTGGCTCGCAGCGCATTGACGCTGATCAGGTTCCGGAGCATTTCACCGGCCAGTATCCCGCGCTCCAGTCACAGGATCAGGATGAATATATCAGGGCGTTTAATTCATTCTCTGGCAATCACGAGCAGTACATGGCGAAGTATATCTTTGCGTCCGGAACCACGTGGCCCGGGATAATGTTTCATGGCGACCGCATAGCGGTGGACTATCTGCTTACCCGGGCGGAGGTAGACCCTCAGCGCATCGGATGTATGGGGCTATCAATCGGTGGATTTCGCAGCGCCCACCTCTTCGCCCTTGATCCGCGCATCAAGGTTGGGGTCGTTGCTGGATGGATGACGACGTATAAAATGCAGCTATTCAACAAACTTCGGTGGCATACGTGGATGATTTACGTGCCGCGGCAACTTGAATTCTTCGATCTGCCCGACGTGACTTCTCTGAACGCACCGAACCCGCTCATGGTGATCAACTGCGAGCAGGACCAACTCTATCCGCTTGAGGCGATGCAGGCTGCGGACAAGAAACTCGCGGCGATTTATAAGAAGATGCAAGCCGAAGATCGCTACCAATGCAACTATTACGACGTGCCGCATTCGCTGAATGTGGGAATGCAGGATGATGCGATAGCATGGTTAGAAAAATGGCTTGTAGACTAAAAGTGGGGTGGGCAGTGCCCATCCTACAGTACTGGAGGAAAGGTTATGATTACCAATTTGATTTTTGCTATGATTATCGGGTTGGCCACATTTGTGGTCATTGAGTGTGCTGTAGCGCAGGACGATACTCCGCAACACCCTCTTGTAGGGAAGAAGTTCAAGCCGAAGGACGTGGATTATGAACATCCGGTCTACGAGACGACCTTTGATGATGAAGCGATACTCAAAGACTGGAAACTCGAAGGCGGCAAGCGGGCAAGTATCTCGAATGGCAATCTGGTCCTGGAAAGCGAACCTCGCCAGACCGAAGAGGGGCGCGATCCAAACCATCTGGTTTTCTGGCTCAAGAAGGAAGCGCCAGCCGATTTCCTGCTGGAATTCACTGTGCGGCCAAAGAACCGTAAAGAAGGCCTGAACATCGTTTTCTTCAATGCGCGTGGGATTAACGGCGAAAGCATCTTTGATCCGTCTTTACAGAAGCGGAACGGAATTTTCAAGCAGTATCACAGCGGCGATCTGGATAGCTATCACATTTCCTATTGGGCTGGCACGCGGAAATTCTCAAACCTGCGCAAAAACAAAGGCTTCTATCTGGTATCGTCTGGCAAAGATTACATCGGTACCGGCAGCCCCGACACATTCCAGACGGTTCGGATCTACAAGCGCGGTGGAGAGATCCGCGTGATGGTTGACGATGTCGTTGCGCTGGCCTTTGACGACGACGGCAAGGCGTATGGGCAAGTCCATACCCACTCTGGCTGGATCGGCCTGCGACAGATGGGGCACACGCTGCGATGCGAATATGAGTACGTGAAGGTGTATCCACTGAAGCCGAAGCAGGAGGGTGGAAGTCTATGAAAATAACCGAACTCGCTCAGGCTGGCATAGCGTTGTTGATTCTCATCCTGTTGACTCCTCTGGCCTGGTGTCAAGAGCATACGGAGCTTTTTTCATCACTGCCTTATTCCGAGGGCGGGCCGGGAACTGCCGATCCCGGCGCTGACCTCGCGCCTCAGTTCAGGCGCTACGTTGATGCAGAACGCGGGAGCGACAATAACGATGGCACGTCTCCACAAAATCCCTGGAAGAGCCTCCGCAAAGTTGCTGAGGAGAAGGCATCTCTTGCGCCGGGTACTCATATACTATTCAGGCGCGGCTCCACCTGGCGCGGCAATCTCGATCTCTCAGATGTCCACGGGTCGGAAGGCAATCGAATTGTACTTGGCGCTTTCGGGGAGTTGTCATCCCGGCGACCCAAAGTCGAGGGCAGCATCATTCTGAACAAAGGCTCCTACCTGATGCTACGTGATTTTGAGTGCATCAAGATCGACGCGTCCAGCGGCGCTCACCACGTGGTGATATTCGACAACGTGGTGCACGGCAGCCCGGAACTGGATGAATGGCCCAGCAATGGCATCAGAGTCTTTGGCGTTTCGCACCACATCTCCATCGTGCAAAATCTGGTATACGACTTGAGGGCCAACGACTGCATCGTCATCCATCCGGACGGCAGAAAGGTTGGCGTTCGGGATTCCTTCTGGATCGTTGATAACATCTGTATCGGCAATTCGAGGATGGAGGATGGCATCGACCTGGCCATGTCCGAACCGGAGCACGATACAGACTCAGTGATCGGTACTGATGTGAAGGTCGTGCGCAACCGCATCCAGATGAAGGCTCTTGCCGGACTTTCGGCTAGAACTGGAAGAGGTAGCAAGTGCTTTAATGCCGGTCACGAGGGAAAATACATCTGGGTTGTTGGCAACGTGATGGGTGGCTCTCAGCACATCGGAATGAAAATTGGCGCTGATAAGGAATACGTCCAGGTGAGTGGCAATGTGATGTTTAACTGCGCAAACAATAACGCGAAAGTCACATACGAACCGCACTGTAAGGAACTCTGGACGGAGCACAATACGTTCATACACACTATGGAGAACCGTGCTCCGGTGAAGATTTCAGGGATCAACCACAGCTTTACACACAATCTCATGATCCGCGCGCATCCGGAGGGAAACTGGGCGGAAGTATTGCCGGATTTCACTATCACCGAAATGGATTATAACTGGTATGGCCATTCGCAAAGCTCAAAAATCGCTGGCAAATCCTGGGAAGATTGGCAGGAATCAAGCGGGTCGGATGTTCATTCACGAACGGGAGACGTGCCGGGCATTTCAGCGCCGGAGGAGAATCCCTTTAATGACGATCCGCATAACTGGCGCGACCCAGCGTTTTTCAAACATTTCATTCCGAATACTGACTGGGCTGGCGATAGAGGAGTTGACACGCCTGGCGCGTTTGACTCCGACGGTAACTGGCTTGGGCTTGTAATCAAACCACTCCCGGGCCTGGAAAATCAGGGCTATGGATGGGCCGGGCCTCCGCTGGTGCGTCTGAAGCTGAAGGAACTGGGCGTTGAGTTCGGCGGAGGCCGGAAGCCATAGGGAAAGCGACTGGGGTGGGTAAATGGCTTTTTGATGGAATCAAAAAGCCATTTACCCACCCCTACAAATCCAACTACCGGGTAACTGAAAAAGTCCTTATTCCCTGCTCTTCTCAGTTTTTCTCAAATCCGGTCTCACCCAACCGGGGAAGTCTTTTTTGAAGGCAGTGATGAGCTTTTCGCCATCATTTTCCATGAAATAGATCTTTGCGCGGGAGCGGGTCTCATTGCTTGGTTTATCGTATGACAAAGCGATCCTGGGCCGGGGATGCACGCAATGATGCCAGACCTGCCCCAGAGACACAGTCTCAGGCCAGGCGATGGCGGCCAGGTGTTTCCCATCGCGTGACGTACATCCGATAATGGGATAGACGGGGCGATCTGGGCTTTTCCCTCGCTGTCCTTTAGTCTGCCCTGGATGCTTCCACCAGATGGGTATATACTCTTGAATCCAGGGGTTTGGCAGATCCGCTTTATCATTTTCCTGTCCTCGCGTGCCGGGTATTCTCCTGGTATCTTTCATCAAGGTGAGGCCGTCTTCGAGAATAACAAAGCATCGCGCGACGAAATCCTCCACGTATTTCTCCCGGATCTCACTGGAAAACGTGGGTGATTTCACAAACTGCCAGCACGCGTTCAAACTGCCAACGGAGCGAACATCTTTTTCCGTTGGCCCGGTGACCGTGACATGAATATTGACTGCACCGGATGAGGGTACAAAACGGCTGGTCACGGTTGCATTGCCATCCTTGTGGATCAAGACCAGAGTTCCATTCTCCTCCATGTGATGGTCGGCTGCTGTGTGCATGTTTCCCTGTTCGTAACACCAGATCTCGCACTCCATTCCCTCGATAGCCGGGACTTTGATATTGACCAGGCCACGACCATCTTGCTCGACGTATTCCAGAATAGGCACATTATTCGACATCGCTTTCCCTCCGTGTTCTTGCCCGGTAAGGCTGGTTGCTGAAAGTGTCAACAGAAGAGTAATCGCTAATCTCATTTTGTAAACTCCATATATTGCCTGGGAGCGCGGACATCTTGTCCGCGCTCCCGGTGGCTATTTTCTGAGTAGAACATGGCGCTGACTTAAACACCTGGCTGAATTGACTTTCTGTTTTTTTGTCCTATATTCTGTATCGCTTTTGGGTCAAAATGTTACCATTTTTGTACCCGTTGATCCGAATATCTTGACAGTCTGCTGAAATGAGTTAAATGTCTGAATATATAGCGTTAATGCGGTTTTAGCAGAGATCAATGAATGTTGAAAACTGGAAAAACAGGTGCGAAATTTGTTGTTTTGGCGC
>SDBU01006905.1_pt1 | contig 13249 bp, 18 predicted proteins | sample 2277071 | NCBI WGS metagenome assembly SDBU01 (sample SAMN10397929, study PRJNA504765) | marine sediment metagenome | isolation source: marine sediment core GS08_GC12, 126 cmbsf | place: Arctic Ocean: Gakkel Ridge, Loki's castle | collected 2008 | reverse complement strand
GGCAGTGTGAGACCGACCCTCTTCTTGTGAAGAACGCAGAACAAAGAAAAGATGTACAAGGCGCATGTTATAGCAGGGGATAGCTTACCAAGGCTGCAGGGGAGGATATTTTCCTTGAACGCGCGTATCTGCCCCCCTCATCTGCCGGAGTGCTTTCGGCGTTCCCATCCACGATATACCCTCTGCTCATAATCGTGTCCATGACCTACGGGACCCCGCATGTCCACACTATACTTAGGAATGTCCCCCGGAGGCTCATATCGGTCGTGCTATTCTCCCACACGGCATCATACGCCATCCTGGCATTTGGCACGATCATTGGGACAGCCGTATCCGTTGTGCCAGCCCTGGCGTATCTCACAATATATGCAATCCACGCCAAAAGGAAAATTAAGAAGTATGGATAAGACCCTCTTGCATTGTCAGCAACTTCCTTCGGCGCAAGCATCATGTGAGATGACAGACCCCTAGGGACAGTTAGCGTAAAAAAATCAGGAAGGGCCTTTTTTGGTTTCTCTGAAGTCTGTATGCATTGCGATATCTTCATAGTCCTGCTGCGATCATCCGGTTTTTCTCTTTATCGTATCTGGGCACAATATCATATGTGTCCTTTTCCATGCAGAATTCAAGATCATCTAACTGACCGAGCCTTTTCAGCCTTTTCGCTCCATCACAATCCATTATCCTCTCCATGGTTCTTACATAATCCGGCTGCCCGCCCCCAAGCAGTTCTTTGATATGGGTCGCACATTCCTCGTCTTCCACAGCCTTCGTGTGCGATTCAAATCCTATCGGGACGAGCGTGACAGTCCCGGGATCCCTCATTTGAATGTATGGGGCTATAGCGTTGGCGTTCGCAAAACTTGCAATCAAAATCTCAAACGCATTTTCCGCATTGACTATACCCTGAGACCCAGCCGATGTTGTGAGTATCACACCCTTCTCACTAAGGTCCATTTTTGAGGCTTTGGCCGGGGAGTTGCCATGGTCGAAACCTTTGGGCGGCAAACCCTTTCGTTCTCTAAAAAGCAGACATTGGGGATTTCTCTCCTTTAAATCATATGCCTCATCAAGGCCTCCGACTGGGATGATATAATCCGCCTTTTGGCCAAGACATGCGATAATGGTATTGCTGGCCCGAAAGACATCGATGATGACTGCAATGCCCTGGGCATCTTTTGCCCCCTCAAGGCAGCTTCTGATGAGAACCTCCATCGAACAAAATATGGAAAGGGGATCTTAAATGCGCTTCAAACCAGTTGCGTTCTGCGGTGTCCCTCAGTGGATCCTAGCATTCCGTATATGACTCGGGTCTGCACATCCATTTCCTAGCTGATGTGTTGACAAGAGCCCTGTGACCTGGGCCTTAGGTATGGACTCCTCCAGTTTCTCTCCAGTATTTTGGCCTATCATCAGTTGGGCCCAGAATGCATTCCCCCCTCCCTGGGGACTTCTCACTTTCAAGCCCTGGTCGGTTAGAACGGACTCTGGCACTTTCTCATATTTTTCAGGCTTGAGGTCGTCACCTATCACTACTGCTCCTTGCGCGCCGAGGGTGAAGATGATGGTCCCGGTTTTGTGGTCTTTGTCGCCGACAATATCCTCAGAAGTCTCATTCAGCCTCCTGGCTACCTCCACCAATCTTTGCGGCTCCTCCCAGTACTGCTTTTGAAGGCTTATGTCCCTCGCCTCCCCTCCTATCTTGTCCAGATCCCGCCTGCCCTTCACAAGGACTTGCTCAAGGATATATGCCTCTCCTTCATTGGGTTTTGAAATGTCAGAATAAGCGAAATTTCTCACAAGCGGCAGGTCCTCTACTTTCCAACCCTCCTTGGGCGATCCCATGTGGCTGTCTTTTGTGTCATATGCTGCAATTGCACCATTGTCTTTTGCGACCTGTAACAATTCACCAAAGACATTCTGGTCATCTGCGGTATTCGATGCACCCCCGACCAAAACAGCCTTATAGCCTTTGATGCTCCCAAGAACCTGTATAAGCTTCCTCTTTACTTCCGCGATTTTCTCCCTTGGAATGGGTGGGGTCATCTTCAATCGTATACCTCCCATGAATGTTCCATTATGTGCGAAGTTGAACTGCACCGGACTCTCTCCATCAACCCATACGGGGATCACATTCACACCGGCTTCTTGGATCCGCTTCACATAGACCTCCCCCAATCTATCCTTTGGTACTATGGTTATCAAGTTGGTCTTATGGCCAAGGGCGGCAGCCTGTATCAAAGGCATCGTGGGATCCCCACCTACTGTGTTTGATGATTCCTCTATGCGCCAGCGGTCACCCTCCCGCTTAAGATGATTGTTCTCGCATATGACCGGGAATGTATTGACAGCAATGATGCCTCCATTGCCCTTGGTGACTTCTTGCTTAACAGTATTGTTCGGAAAGAATGTGGCTCCATTATGGAATGCATCTATCAGAGGTCGCACAGATGCAAGTTTCTCATCAGCTTTCAAGGCAACTTTGACTCCCTTCATTATCTGCTTTCTCACAGCACCCTCATCTCCTGTGAACGGTCCCCCATTCACTTTGGCAAAGATCTCATCAGCCTTTTCAGCAAGCTCTTTCGTATCCTTTATGCCAGATCCCCATAGCTTTTCAAAAGTGGGGAAATGCTGGGTGCTATGTCCCTCAGACCCGATATTTTTGCGCAGGACATTCACAGTGAAAAAATTTAGGTTGGATGGCAATAAATGAGGCATAAAGCCATGTGGAGCCTTAGGCGAATTGCCGCAAGGTGTGGAGCCGAACGCATGTAAACCGACATGCCCAAAGGGTGCGGCATCGTATATGATCTCCAAAATAAAGGGCCTTTTTTGGTTTCTCTGAAACTATCGTGTATGGGCCTTCCTAAAAACCCTGATGAATATTGGAATGAGCAGGCAGATCCGGAAGTTGGCGATGAATTGGTCAGAACAATAAAGGAAATAGACAAAGACACATTAGTTATCATGAACTCCAGTAAGCTTCCAGATCCTGCAGAAAGAGCCTCAGTTGGCGCAGACTACTATATCCTGAAAGAGACAGCAAAAGTCCTGGAACTGGCTGAAAAACTAAGACCCCTTATAAATTAGCGTCAATAACCATTCTCCGGGACTTGAAGTGGGGGCATATCACTTGTATCGGGCATTAGATCCCACCATTTTGTTCTGTTTATATCCATGTACTCCCTCCTTTGTAGTTGTATCAGATTCTTGATTTATGATCTGGACAACTGGTTTTTTTGTCCATGATGTCGGACAAACAGACCCATTTATCATGTGTACAACTATGAATTCAGTAGGAAAACTAATCGATGTGGGTTTCAAGAACGCATCCATCACTAATCTTCAGGGACAGCAATTCAAGCTCAGTGAAAAGCCTTTCTGGGTGTGGAAAGCATGTCAGGGTGGAAATAAAAATAAAGACATTGTAAACAATTTTTCCACGGAATTTAATGTCAGCCAAGGTGATGCAAAAAAAGAGATCGGCATAATCTTTGAGACCCTTGAAAATTCAAAACTAGTCTCTGAAGAATAGATCTGACTTGCCTGAACCTTTCATAATGCCTATCTTTCACCCTTGGGTCAAAAAAATAAGATATGGTCTTACTTCAGGTTTTTTTCCCAGAACGATCCTGATCTTCTTGATCTCAAGATAATAGAATATGCCTATGATCATCAATAGGACTTGACTTATCATGATGGATTCTGAAGTGCTTAGTGGCATGGAAAAAACATTGGCCTCAAAAGTTATAAATAATAGATGCAAGCCAGCCGATGCCTATATCTTTTCAATCGCGTAATCCTTTACCTCGGATGCAATGGAAAAAGTAAGCATAATCATCCCGACCCTGAATGAGGCAAGATTCATAGGGAAAGTCATAGATGACATCATCGACATAGCAGATGAGGTAATCATAGTCGACGGATTTTCAGACGATCAAACGACCAAAGAGGCTGAAAAGCACGGTGCAAAAGCCCTTTTATTTGAGGGAAAAAAAGGGAGCTGCTGTAAGATGGGGTTTTGCCAAAGCAACAGGTGACTATCTCATAATGATGGATGCTGACGGATCGCATGGTGTGGATGAAATAAATCAAATAATAAAAAAGCTGAAAGAAGGCTATGATGTGGTAATGCCCTCGCGTTTCATGCAAGGAGGGGGCTCAGAAGACATAACAGGCCTTAGGCTATTCGGCAACAATTTCTACAAGTTCTGGGTGCGCCTTTTTTGGAAGGTATCCTATACTGACATCTGCTATGGATTTCGGGGATTCACAAAAGAAGGCCTGGCCCGACTGGGTCTAAAAGCGGACGATTTCGATATTGAACTTGAGATATCTATAAAAACGGCAAAAAAGAGCTTAAAATACGTGGAGATCCCATCTTTTGAAAAAGCAAGAAAACATGGACAAGGCAAATTGAATTTCTGGACGAGTTTGACACTTGATAAGAGGATCCTTGTCGAATTGCTCGATGGATGACACAATATATTTATCAAGTCACTCATAATTTTTTCAAATAGACATAAAATGAAGATACTTCTTATCAATCCACCTGCCAGAGGCGGCCAATCAAGAGATGGAAGATGCCAGACAGAAGGTTCAGCCTGGATCACATCATTTCCACCCACAACATTTGCGGGTATTGCGGGCGCCATCCGCAGGTCCTGTCCCGATTATCAGCTTAAAGTAATGGATTGTATCGGCTGCGACATGGATAAAGATGAAGCCTTTGAAAAAGCAATATCCTTCAGTGCTGATCTTTTGATACTGAATACCTCAACACCAACGATTATATCAGATCTTGAATTCGCACAAGAGATAAAAGAAAGTTCAAGTTGTAAGATCCTTGCTTATGGGGCCTATGTAGATGCAAAGTATGGGGAATTGATCGATAAAGAGCAGATAGATTATGCGATACTGTCTGAGCCAGAAACTCCGATAATCAATGTAATATCTGGAAAGGAAAGATCAAAAGGCGTAGCTTTCAAGGGTTGGGATGGGGGCAAGTGGATGGAAAAAGAACTCGATGATCTTCCATTTCCCGCATATGACCTATTGCCACCCTACTATTATCCCCTGTCCGGGGAAAGGTGGATGTTTGTAAGAACTGGGAGAGGATGTCCCTACAAATGCATCTACTGTACTGAGCCGATGAACTTTCCAACACCCCGATATCACTCGGTAAAATATCTGATGAAACAATTCCATTGGTTAGTGGATGAACTTGGAATAAGAACAATCATGTTCTGGGATGAAGTGGCCACATATGATAAGGGCCACATGATCGAACTGTGTAAGGCATTGATATCTGAGGGATTGTCAGAAAAGATAAAATGGTTCTGCACTACCCGGGTGGACCATTTCGATGATGAGCTTGCAGGTTACATGAAGCAGGCCGGATGCCGCATGGTCACTTTCGGCTTTGAATCAGGCGACCAAAAAGTGCTGGATATGAACAAAAAGGGGATCACGATCGAACAATCAAAAGATGCTGTCAAGGCGGCAAAAAACCACGGATTGATGACTATCGGCCACTTTATAATCGGCCTTTTGGGAGATACGCCCCAAACTGCTAGGAAGACCTCGAAATTCGCAAGAGACCTTCGGATAAATTTCGCGCAATTCTATATCGCAACACCCTTTCCTGGATTGGAATTTTTCAAGATAGTCTCTGCGAATGGCTGGTTAGATGAAAAAGCCAAAGTGATCAGGGCACCGCTATAATATCCTATCCAGGATTCACATCCGAAGAGATGCAAGCCGAACGGAGGGATGCATACCTGCGGTTCTATCTGAGGCCATATTCAGTCTATTCCAATATTGTTGCAAGAACGCCTGCTGCGATCATGAAGATACCATTTCAGATCCTGAATTTCGGGAAATGGGCCTTGAAGTGATATCAAAAGCCACAAAGGCCTTATATCCGAGCAGAAGGGCTGAATACGCCAACCTACATGAATTATAACCTCAATACCATTCATAACCGAACATGACCACAACTGATGGTCCGAATGCCAAGGACATGCAGGCCCTCTACAAATCAGTTAAAAAACGCTCCAATGAGGAACGCATCCGTTTGCACGAGGAGGTCGATAACCTCATCAAAAACAAAGAAACATCTGATTACAGGATAACCAATGCGCTTGAAAGGCTCCTGGATCTCATCAAAATGGGCTATTCACCAAAAGATTTCAAGCTCCTTGTGAAGTATTATGCAGGTTTTGAACAGTCCAATGCCAGAAAATACTATGCAAAGTACAAAAAGCTGATCGCAGAACGGGGTGAGTGAATACTCCGCTATTCAAGTCCCACAGCTCATGATCTTTGGGGCGCTTTACCAAGGAGCGCAAGAATGTGGCCTCGCTTTTATTCTGCCATTCCAATTTCCAACTCTGGTGCTCAAATGGTAAAGATCGGGATTATAGGTGGGTCAGGACTGGATGATCCAAAGATACTAAAAGAAGAAAAGGAAAAGGAAGTCACTACCAAATGGGGCGATCCATCATCCCCACTTATCATCGGCAAGATCGCAGGGGTCGAAGTGGTTCTTTTGGCTCGCCATGGCAAGAACCATCAATACAGTCCAACAGAAGTAAATTACCGCGCAAATATACAGGCTCTCAAAGACGAGGGTGTGACCCATATCCTTGCGACAACAGCTTGCGGGAGCCTGAAAGCAGAGATCGGCCGCGGACACTTTGTCCTACTCAACCAGTTCATCGATTTTACCAGGTTCAGAAAGAGCACATTCATCGAATCATTTGCAGATGGCGCTGTTCACACAGCAATGGCCAAACCGTTTGATGAGGGCCTGAGAAATGCATTCATAGAATCGTCAAATGAGCTCTCGTTTTCCTGCCACCCTACCGGGACCGTCATAACCATCGAGGGCCCGCGCTTTTCAACGGTGGCAGAGTCAAAGATGTTCCGTATATGGGGCGCGGATGTCATCAATATGAGCGTGGCAACAGAATGCGCTCTCGCAAATGAGGCCGCCATCCCCTATGCGGCTGTCGCGATGTCCACCGACTATGACTGCTGGAAGGAGGACGAGGAACCGGTGACCTGGGATGAGATACTTAAGATATTCCATAAGAATTCAGACAATGTAAAAAAACTTATAATTCAAACTGTACCAAAGGTGAAATAATTGGACATCAAGCAAAGCATAAGGACAGTGCCGGATTGGCCCATCAAGGGGGTAATGTTCAGGGACATAACGACGCTCATGCAGGATCCTGAGGCATTCAAAGAAACTTGCGATCGCCTCTATCAAAGGTACAAGGATGAAAAGATCGACAAAGTAGTGGGCATCGATGCCAGAGGCTTCATCTTCGGCTCGGTCCTCGCATATCAGCTTGGGGTCGGTTTCGTTCCCATCAGAAAGAAGGGCAAGCTTCCCTACAAGACGCTTGAGGCTGAATACAAATTAGAATATGGTTCAGCAGTGGTGGAGATCCATCAGGATGCGATAACCAAGGGTGAAAATGCCCTTCTGGTAGACGATCTCATGGCCACAGGCGGAACGATGGCCGCAGCAATCGAGCTTGTCGAAAAGCTCGGTGGAAATATCGTGGAATGCGCATTCATCGTGGAGCTCCCCGATCTTGGAGGAAGGCAAAAGCTCGCGGGAAGGAAGGTATTCGCCCTTTGCGAGTTCGAGGGCGACTAATAACATAAGGGCTCCCAAAATAATACATGGCCCGCAAGTGGGAGCCAAGGGAAAGGATCACCGAAATAGACCACGGTCCCCTGGGCGATATCAAGATAAGGACCTTTTCAGGAAAGGATCAATGGGAATAGGCGATGCTTGAGACAGCGGCCCCCTATCTTGATGAGAAAATCCTCATACCGCTTGCAACCGACAGAAGGTACATGCAGGCGAGATACAATATCCTCGATGGCCATGACCTTAAACTTATAGACGAGAACAAGCCAAGGGAAAAACCATCTATCCACCGGATGATACCAACTCTTAACGCCGCCACCATGTCCTATGAGGATGTGGCATTGGGATACCACTACAATGAGAAATACGAGATTGACGGCTTCTTTTTGGGCCTAAAAAGGTTCGACTCCGAAAAGAGGGAAGCCATACTCTTCGATCCCGAGGCCGTCAGTGGCAGTCCCCTTTCGACTCTCATCATGAGAGGCATCTCATTATTTGATGATCATCTTAGAGCCGAGAAGGCTGGCCTTCGGGCAAAGGCCGAAAGGATAATGGATGAAAAACCCAGGAATGAGGCCTTATTGGGCCTCAAGTCCGTTCCTGATGGCATCGCCAATATCGATAGGCTCAGATCGATGTTCTATAAGGCGGCTGAAAAGAATTAAATGCATTTGTTGAAAGCGAGACATACAAGATACCAAAATTACCCCCCTATCTGTTTTTTAAAAGCTTAGGATAGATTATTCAATTACTTATTTATACAAATTATATATGGATAACATGTACTTCATAGATGAGGACCAGGACTTCAAGGACCTTTGCGCAAAGCTAGAAAAGGACAAGGTCGAAGTCAATGTAAGCATACCAACTGATACGATTGTCAATGGCATCATCACAAAGATCGGGCGGGACTTCTTCCTTTTGGAATCTGATGACAGGTTGTACTATATCCCTCTGATAAAGGTCATATCCATAGAGCATAAGCGGTTGGACTGACCTCCATTTTTACCTGAATATTGCCTAATGAACAAGATGGCTACTGCTAGATTCTCCTTAAGAGCCGACCGGTTCATGGCCCAGTGGGTGCCTGGAGGGCTAAGAGACCGATACTATCTGGCCAGATTCGGGAAGGTCATGTCATCAAAGCTCAATGCCCGTCCCTATCCTCGCAATGGCCTTCTCTATGTGGAGCTTTCAGAGTTGACCCAGGGCATATGGACCGGGTTTAGAGACCCACAATGGCTTGCATTGCGGCTATCTGAGCTGACATCGAGCTTGTGGTGCGGCTTTCCAAAACTTCCATCAGATATGGAACTTGTCTCAAAGATCATTTCCACACTTGAGAAAAGGGGGTATCAACCTGTCAAACCAACAGGTCCACCGCCCAAGTCAGCTGAGCTTGAGCCAAAGAGCACTGTCCGACCGACTCCGACATAGTCACACCACCTATAGCCTTGTCACGATATATCTTGTCCATGCTGTCGGCGAACCGATCTTGTAGCCGCGGAATTTTGTATCTTCCATATTACATGTTTGATTCCTGATATCCATGTGCGTATCGAAACATCCCCACTTGTTCTTTCTCATTCTCTGAAATGTCTGGGTCACTGTATGTTCTGCATGGATGATCAGAGCGTTATCACATGACAGTTTATCGGGTTCCCAGTTCGTTTCCGTATCTTGTTGCTTTGGTATGGTCAGTTTTACAGAGCATTCGCAATCATTTTTTCCAGTCATTGTATCTATGTCCCATTTGCACTTGTAGCCCCAATCAGGTCCCTCATGGTCAGCTCTACCCCACAGCCTGATAATCCTCTCATCATGCACTACCATCTCAAAGTCCGTCCTTCCTCCACCATTGGCTGTGACATTGAAATTGACAAAGCTGACTCTGTAGTTGGACGGATAATACATCCCATAAGCCTTATGGTATGCTGATGTCAGGGTCATGGGATCTAATATGACGTCAAAGGTCGGGGTTTCATCGCTGAACCTGAAAAGGAGGAGTGTCGCAGCGGCTAAAATGCCCAGAAGAATCAAGACCCTCTTTTTACCAATCTCTGACATCATACTCATTTCTTCTTCTCTTTTCGCACAATGAGCGCTCTGATATGCTCTTCCAAAAGTCCGACTCCTGCAATTACCAAGATCCCACCCATGGCGCTGACAGGGTATTGTTCACGTAGATAGAACATTCCAAAAAGCAGGCAGAGAAATCCGAAAAGGACCTCAACAGTGGGTGTGGGAACGAGGGTGTAGGCGAGGTATGCCACACCCAAGAGCAAAAGAACGCTTTGAGTTGTAAAAACAATACCTCCACAAAATATCCAGCTCCTTTTGATGACGATGAGGATGACAGCCAAGGTCATCAGGATCTTTGCGGCTTTTGGGATGATGCCTGGTATCTTCAGGGTCATTGCATTAGATTATGCTCTGTGCAATAAAAGAATCCTGTAAGATCCATATATTATCTACTCAAATGGCACGATCCTATCAGCGAATCCATCGAGATCGCAGAGGTCATGTGTGACATATACTGTTGTGAGAGACCTTTCGGCTATGATGGACTGAAAGAGCTCCTTCATCATCTGCCTCAGGCTCTGGTTGAGATTGCTTAGGGGCTCATCCAAAAGGAGCACAGATGGATCTTGCGCCAATGCCCTCATAATGGCGAGCCTTTGCTTTTCCCCGCCTGAAAGCTGTCCCGGAGCCCTCTCAAGGAGGGTCTCCATCGAAACGGATTGTCCAAGGCCTAAGATGATGTCGTCCCACTCGGACTTTGGCACTTGCCTTGCGCCAAGGACGAACTCAAGATGCTTTCGGCAGCTCAGATGTGGCCAAAGAGCAAGATCCTGAAATACCATGGTGACGCCGCGCTTTTGGGGGGGTATGTCTATGCCCCGTCCCATATTGAAAGCGTCATTTCCCCCGATAGATATCCTTCCTGCTGTGGGCCTCTCAAATCCTGCGATGCATCGCAAGAGCGTTGTCTTGCCAGATCCTGACTCTCCGATGATCCCAATGACCTGTCCGTCGCCGATCTCAAGGTCCAATCCCTCAAGGACTTTTGTGTCTCCATACCCTGCGCAAAGGCCCTCGATGATCAATCCTGACATCCTATCACCTTTTGAACAGACCAATATATGGCCACTGGTGCAGCCACAAGGGCGACGACCATCAAGGAAAGCGCAGAGACGACCTCTACATCACCATAATGAAGCAGTGTGAATATCCTGTTTGGCAGGGTCTGCATCCCCGCAGGGGAGACCAGCAATGTGACCTCAAGCTCTCTTATGCACAGTGCAAAACCCATGGCCCAGCATGCAAGGGACGCTCTTTTTAAAAGGGGGGCGACTATGCGATGTGCGACCCTTAAATAACCCGCGCCACTTGAGTATGCGGCCTCTTCGATATTTGGCGAAAGTTGGGAAAAAAAGGGGCTGTAGGCCTTTGAGATAAGGGGAAGATTCCTCGCAAGGTAACCCACAAGGATGATGGCAGGGCTCGCATAGACCCAAGATAAGACCGGCACATTAAAGATCTTGATAAGACCTATCCCTATCAAGGCAGAGGGGAATGCGAGAGTCGAAAGCAAAATGGGATCGAAGATCCCTCTTCGAAAGTATGCGATAAGAAAGCCCATGACGCACAGTATCGTCGCACCGATCCCTGCAAGCCAGACGCTTTGGATAAAAGATCCCATGCCAGTTTCAATAGCTTTCGTCCAACCGCCGATCGACATTATGGACAGGGTCAAAAGGGGGATGCCTGCGCAAAGGATGGATGACAGAAGGCAAAACGAGAATGCGAGCGGACGTGTCCAACCCAGGGATGTCATAGGTCTTTTCCTTTTAAAGGTGCATATGGTCTTCGTGTCTTTGGACCCCGCTGTCTTACCCATGGCCCAGGCGAGTGTAATGGTTGCGATCACAAGCGGGAGGCTCATGGCTGATGCGTTTCCCATCTCAAAAAAAGCTGAGAACTCCGCAAAGATCTCAGTCATGAATACGTTCACCTGGAGCATGCTCGGAACTCCGTATTCGCTCACAGAAAGAGTGAAAACGAGGAATGTTCCCAAAAGCAGGTGGCCCCTTATAAGTGGGATGGTGATCCTAAGAAATGTACTGACCGGTCCCATGACCTGGAGTGCCGCCTCCTCCATCCTGTAGTCGACGTTCCTGATGCCATAAGATGCCAAGAGAAGGCAAATGGGCATATATGCCGAACCCAGGATGAATGCAGCGAAAGCAACATTATAAATGGGGATATCCAATGGCAAGCCTAGAAGATCCCCCCTGTGGCCAAGCACCGACATCCATGCGAATGCCATTACATATGGGGGCATGAAAAGGGGGCTGAGATTGATGGCGTAAAGCCATTCCTTTTTTGGCAGGTCGGTGCATTCCAAAACGAATGCGAGGGTGAGCCCCACGATGCCTGCGAACGTAGCCGAAAGCAAAGCCAAAACAAGGGTCCTCGCAAGCGTCTTGGATCGTCTAAGGTCCAAAAGAGCATTCGAGAGGCTTTCCGCATCGGACTCTGTGGCCAAGGTGATGGCAAATGGGACAAAAGTCGTCCCGATGAGGACCGCCATGGCAGCCAAGTATGCGACCTTTCCTATTTCCGATTTCACCACCTCAAACAAGGAGCTTGCTCTGCACGTACCTTTGCGACTCTTCTAGATTGTCAGCTATCTGGTATTGGGTCACCTCCATTGTAATGATCTCAGCTACTGAGGGGACGTGGTCCGGGGTCTCAACGCCTTTGCCAAGTGGCATCTGCATGGCCTTAGACCTTGCAAGCTGCGCTTCGACCTCTTTTGAGAGGAGATAGTCTATGAGGGCCTTGCCATTCTCCTTGTTCGGTGAGCCTTTGATGAGTGCTACCGAGTTAGGGATGATCAGCGTTCCCATCCCAAGTTGGTCCGGGTATAACATAGCGATCGGCTTTCCCTCACTTATCGCATCATATGCGTCATCTGTGTCTGTAATTCCTGCAAGGTATTTTCCAGCCACGACCTGATCCCTCACCATTCCATTGGACTCAAGGACCGCCATGTCATTTGCCTTTAGGCTGTCTATGAATGCCCGCGCTTTTTTGGGTCCCATGACCTGGAAGATGGCTGCGACATGCGAGCCAGTGGTCCCAAAAAGGGGATTGGCGATGCAGAACTTGCCCTTCCACCCAGGTTCGAGGAAGTCCTCGATGGAGTCTGGGGCGTCTTCTTTTTTCACAAGGTCGGTATTGTATATTATCACCCTCGCTCTTGCTGCAAAACCTGTCCAGAATCCCATAGGATCCTTGAAGATATCCGGCTTATCAATGGCGTTTGGTGAGTCATATGCCGACAAAGCGCCCTTTTCCTTAAGCTTAATTGTCCTTGAGACTTCATTGTTCCAGAAGACATCTGCCTGGGGATTAGCCATCTCAGCAAGTAATCTGTTCACAAGTCCAACTGTCTTTGTTGTCTCTGTGTCATAGAGGGTCCTCACCCTAATGCCGCTTTTTTCCTCAAAGGCATTTAACACAGGCTCTGAATAATCTTGGTCATGGGCGACATAGACAATGACCTCTCCC
>SDBU01006904.1_pt1 | contig 13249 bp, 11 predicted proteins | sample 2277071 | NCBI WGS metagenome assembly SDBU01 (sample SAMN10397929, study PRJNA504765) | marine sediment metagenome | isolation source: marine sediment core GS08_GC12, 126 cmbsf | place: Arctic Ocean: Gakkel Ridge, Loki's castle | collected 2008 | reverse complement strand
TAAAATGCTTTTTAAGTGCCCCTGGAAGTGTCTGAGAACTTGTGATTTTAAGAATGTGCCATATTGTATTGGTCGTGCGTTGACGAATGCAAAAAAAGGTGATCTTGAAAACGGATTTGCTTTTGCCGGAGCTAATGCCTATCGGGTAGATAAAATCGTCTCCGTTAAAGAGCTCATTGGGACTTTAGTTGAAGAATATGAGAAGGAGAGCCTCTACATAAGGGCGTAAAGGGGGCAGGCAACAATTTTCAAGATATTATTCTTTCGGAGAAATTTATTGCTATATATTTTTGAATTTTGCGCTATAGTTCTGCGTTTTTTTGAGCTGTTTGTTGAACATACGCAGTTGTACGTCAATAGCGCTTAGTGCCCAGTCGATATAGTGTAGTTTGTGTGCTGGCTGGCGGTGCCCTTCGTTCATCAAGCCGTCCTGAACGGTTTTAATGAACCTGCTTATTATTTGATGGCTGATTTCCGTGGGTTCGACGGCCCATTTTTTCAACTCTTCGTATTCTCTCTGTAATTTTTTACTTGTCCTTAATTGCTCTGCGGTCAGATAATCACCCGGGTTGTAGGCAAACTGGAGGCCTTTGAGGCAGAGGATTAAGGACTCATAGTTAGCTCTTTTATCGAGACGGATGAATTTATACTGCTGGACGTATGTGGTGGCCTGGGCGGGGGGTTTATCGGCGATTTCGTCCTCGCCGAGGTACCATCTGCGTTTACTGGTTCTGGCAAAGACGAGTTCTTCGCCGTAATCGTGCTGTGTTATTTCATCGTAACCCATTCTTGAGACCCATAGTCTGCCAGCCCTTTTCTTCCGCAGACCGCCGCCGAGCACAAGCAGGCACTTAACAAAACCCAGGGGCAGGACTTTTTGGCGTCCGATTTGATTCTTGCGAAGCTGAAAAGACAAGTGCAGGCTGTGCGGCGAGACGTTGTAAAAGTTAGTGATTTCGTGTATCAACTGATTGAGAAGCCAGGGGTCAGCAGTGGCTGGTCGGGAGAGTTCGCCGGCGATGTTTAATCTGCCCGGCGCCAGCTCAAGAAAACCCTGCCGGCGGGCATATTCGGTTGAGCCGGTGTGGTCGTCAATGTATCCGCCGAGTTTCCAGGACAGAACATCCAGGCAAAAATCGTGGAAATATCTGAAACCATTGTATATAGGGTCAGATTTTTTCTGGATGCTTCTCTGCGGCTCGACTGCGGCAGAGCCCAGATTGCTCAATTCAATCTCAGTTCCAAGTGGTATAAGACCCGGCCGGAAGTTGGCACGAATGCGCTCAAGATGTGAACGAGCCACGCGCGAATCAAAGATACTGTCAGCCGCCTGGACGGCGTATTTGACGTAGTCGATAAGGTCGTATTTTTGATACGGCATTGTCTCAAGTGCCTTATCGATAATCATTTCGACAGCGCCGGAGGCGGCGGCGTTTATTATCTGCAAAGCGATAAGAAGACTGATTGAGCGTTTGAAGTATCTTTCGGAAGTACGCATATGTTCAAGCTCGAAGCGATATCGGAACAATATTTTGTCATCGAGCTGATTGAGCAGAACCTGTTTTACGACGAGTGCTAAGTAGTTTTCGATAAAGGGCTTAGCGTTCGGGTCGTCGTAGAGGTGTTTTATGCTCGGCCTGGGACGGTCCAGCTCGTGCTCAAGATAATAGTCGCTGACGGCGTCGCTGCGGTAGTGACTTATGACCAAATCGCGTTCGGTGGTTGCCAGCAACTCCCTCTCTGCTCGCCGTTCGATTTCGGCATCGGCGGTTTCTTCGCCGGGGCGGGTGCGCTTTTTTATAAACTGCTCAATTCGTTTTCTTAGCCACAACTCGTGTATCAGGTTGACGTGGAATCTGTCGCCGAAGTGCTTTTTCATTGACTCGTGTGTGGCTAAGTATGCCTGGGCTTCGATGAGTCCGTTTGCAGTGTTGACACTAACGGTTTCCCTATCATAGCGTTTGCCTTCGTATCTGTCGATTTCGGCCATCGCCGAGGCGGGGACGTCGTAGATAACGAAACCTTCAGTTTTTGAAGATGAGCTGGGCACGGCGTAGAAGTAGACATTGTCGGGCGTGACTCTTCGATGGCGCGGCAGCAGGGCGGGCTCGGCCAAGAGGGTCTCTTCGCTGATCCGTGACCTGTCGATGGTAAAGCTCAGGCCGCTGACCGACTTGAATATTCCAGGCTCCCGCAGTGAGCCGTAGACGAACAGATTGACCTTAGCATCGCTCATATTGTGATGATACCAATCCAGACGGGGTTAGGCAATAGCTTCGGCCATATTAAACAAATGGCCGGCGTTACGCTTCGGCTGGAGTTTTTGTGTGCTACGATTGACCATTCGTCTTGTCGCTCTGTTTTCGTATCTCGCCGGCTAGTCTGAATAACTCCCTGAATGCGCGGAAGACTACGCGTAATTTGGCGCCGGTTTGTACGCCGGCTGTTCTGGGATAATGATGGATGGGTCTCTGGGTGATAGTGTAGCCTTTGCGGAGCGCGCGTGCGAGAATTTCAGCATCTATCAGGGCACCAGAACTCGACATTCGAATATTTTCGAAGATTTCTCTTTTGTACAGTTTGAAAGCACAGTCGATGTCACGGACTTTCATATTGAATAAGAAGCAGCTCAGTTTCGTCCATGCCCAGCCGTTGAGCCAGCGTATGAAGTTGTCCTGACGATTCAGTCGGTAACAGCTTACGATATCATATTGTTTTATCAGAGGCAGCAAGGGGGGCAGCTCGTTGATATCGAACTGGCCGTCACCATCGGTGTAAAACACAAGCTCTTTAACGGCTGCCTTAAAGCCCGACCGCAGGGCGGCGCCATAGCCGAGGTTGGTCGGATGATGCACCACCTTTACCCTGCTGTTTTGACCGGCGATTTCGTCGGCGATTTTAGCTGTGGCGTCTGAGCTGCCGTCGTCGATGATAATGACTTCGAAGTCGGCGCCGAGCTTTTGCAGAACGTCGATTGCCTGCTGGGCGGTGCGTGCGATATTGTCCTGCTCGTTATAACAGGGAAGAAAGACGCTAATAGAAACAGGTTTGTCGTTTGAACCCGTGTCTTTTTTGGGCTGATTATCTTTTGTCACAAATAACCACCTCTTTCCCTGGTGAGCTGTTTTATGCAGTATTGGGTTTTTGCTGCTTAAGGGCCTGCGGTGGCTATTCCGTCGGCGGTTTTTTGTCTGTGCAGTACCTCAGCACTTATTTTACGGTTTACCTTTCGATAGTCCAGAACGCCAACGAGCCTGTTACTGCTGTCGTCGGCTACTACGGGTATGCTCTCGATGTCGTAGCGTTTCATCTGGTCGAATGCCTCTTCAAGAGGCGTATTTGGGGTCGTCTTATCCAGTACGGGTTCTGCGACATCACAGGCGAGCAGCCAGGCGGCGACATCCCGGCTGGCAAACATCTCTTTGATATCGGCGATTGTGATTACCCCTTTAATCCGGGATTGAGCGTCAATAACCGGATAATAGAGACTGTCGGAAGTGCTGAATACCTCAAGGATTTGCGGCAGTGGCATATCCTGCGGAATACTTGTCGGGCTGGTATCCATTACGTCGGCAACTTTATATGTCTTTATCAGGTCCTCTTCGGTGACGTTCAATCCGACTTCGCCCGCTTTTTTGACGCCGAGCTTGACAAGCATGGGTCCGAATATTTCCACGACAAAGGTTGATGCCATCACGATAGCGATAATCGCATGTCCGAATTCACCTTGAAAGAGTCGGCTGGATATGATTGCCAGTCCGATAGCGACTCCGGCCTGGCTGAGCAGGCAAAGTCCGAGGTATTTTCGAACCACATCGGCTGCGTGAGACCATCTGGCACCAAGGGAGGAGCCGAGCACTTTGCCGGCTGTTCTGCCAGCGAGGTAAACCAGCACCATCACAATCATCCAGCCGGTTATTTCACGAAGGACAAGATGGGCACCGGCGAGGACAAAAAACAGGGCATATATGGGCGGTGAAAATTTTTCGACAAGCTCAAAAGTGGTGTGCCTTTTCCGTCTGGCGAGATTGGCAATTGTCGCTCCGAGTGTCATTGCAGCGAGGATTGCCCCAAGCTTTAATGTTATTGAGATGCCGATGACAAGCAGTACCGAGGAGATCGTAAAAGCGAGTGCCTTGTCTGTGTCTTTGATGCGTTTAAGGATAAAACTGAGCACTGAACCTGCGAGCACACCTAAAACTATGGCTCCGACGATTTCGAGCGCGGCGGTCAGGACAGTCGCCAATAGCGGGCCATTGGTTCTACCGATAAGGGCAGCCGCTATGCTTGCTGCGAAGCCGTACAGTAAGAGCGCGAGGGCATCGTCAAGGGCAACGATAGCAAGAACAGTCGACGTTAGCGGTCCGCGGGTCTTATATTCCCACAGCACATTTACCGTTGCGGCCGGTGCGGTGGCAGAGGCGATCGCACCGAGGACAAGTGCCATGGCAACGGAAGTGTGGACATCTGCGGTAAAATACCAGGCGGTGAAGCCGGTAAGCAGCGCCACAATAACAAATGCCGCTATAGCTTCGGAGCAAAGAATAATAAGGAATTGCCTACCGTATTTTTTGAAGACGTCAGCCCTTAATTGCCCTCCTATCATGAAGCCGATTATGCCTAAGGCGAACATATTAAAGGATGAAAGAAGCTCGACGGTATCTCGGCCGATGATGTTCAGGCCGGATTGGCCTATGACAAGGCCTATGACGACATAGCCGACCACCTGCGGGACCCGGAATTTCTGGAATATGCGTGCACCTGTTGTTCCGAGGAATATGGCCAGACCCATCAGCAAAATGATGTTGAGATGCTCAATACTCGGGGCTAAGATGTTGCTTGACAGCTCTGTCATTGTCGCATTCGTGAAACAGCAAAAAGTAAAATTATCACATAGCAGGGAAAGACGCATAAAGATTTAATAGTCGCAGCGGTGCTATCTAAAAAACCCTATGCTAATTACAAAACTAGTTTTGTCAATGGATTTTCGCTTGTCTTGGCCGAGGAATCAGTAAATTTAGCCTTTATGCAGCGGTTGATTTGGTGTATAGTGGTATCATCGACGCGCAATCACAGGAGAAGCAGAAGATGCTGGAGAAAAAGGAACGAATTATCGTTTGGGTGGCAATTTGCATTTCTGCAATTGCGGTCACAGCGGTAGTAATGTTGACGACAGTAGGCCGTCAATCCGCTGAGGATATCGACGTTGTGCATCACTACGAACACGACCACCTGCCATCTGAATTGCTGGTCGAGAACACCCGTGAAACTGCCAAGGTAGATATTGAGCCTGCCGGCGGTGCTAAGGTGACTTTAAACGACGTCATCAGGGCCAGAAGAAGCTGGGGTCCGGTTTACAGCTCGTGGTATGGCAAGATGGCGCCGGATTTTACCCTGACCGATATTAATGGCAAAGACCACAAATTAAGCGATTACCGCGGCAAAAACGTTATGATTATCTTCTGGGCAACCTGGTGCGGCCCCTGCATAATGGAAGTCCCACATCTAATTGCCTTACGAAACCTAATTAGCGAGGACGAGTTGGCAATGCTGGCAATATCTTATAGAAGCGCATTCCCGCCGGAAACCACTAAAAAGGTTAAAAACTTTGTAAAACGAAACAAAATTAACTATACGGTTTTCTCCACCGATGCCGGCACATTGCCTTTTCCTTTCAATCGCGTATCCGGAATTCCCTCTACCTTTTTTATCGATAAGCAGGGCAAAATAAAGCTGGCAACCGAGGGCCTGCTCTCGTTAGGCGAAATCAAGGCCATATTACAAGCCGAATAGGCGTAGAAGTACCTTTCACAGATTTTTAAAATTTTCTGGACAATGCCGGAAAGAATAGTTATAATCAGGTTTTTGGTAAACTAATGGTTTTAGGCCTATGTTAATATAGGGTGGGCTAACTATGGCACATAAAAAGGGACAGGGGTCTTCGAGAAACGGCAGAGACAGCAACGCCCAGTACAGGGGTGTGAAGCTGTTCGGCGGCCAGCAGGTTACGGCTGGGGCGATAATCGTTCGCCAGTGCGGGACGAAATTTTTCCCGGGCTCAAACGTGGGAATGGGCAAGGACTATACACTATTCGCCACGGCGGACGGACAGATCCGTTTCCAGGGCCGAAAGGTGCACGTAGTCTAAGCGACAATAAAAATAGTTGGCAGGGAAAGGATGGTTTTATACCATCCTTTTTTATTATCGAGACACGAGATATGTTTATCGATGAGGCAAAAATCTACGTTAAGGCAGGTGGCGGCGGCAATGGGTGTCTGAGCTTCCGCAGAGAAAAGTACGTCCCTAAAGGCGGGCCGGACGGTGGCGATGGCGGAAGGGGTGGAAGCGTCTATTTTCAGGCTGTCGAGAGTCTCGATACCCTTATGGATTTCGCCGGCAAACATCACTGGTACGCTGAAAACGGCCGGGGTGGCTCAGGCAGCAATAAGCACGGCGCGGACGGCGGGGACCTTATAATAAAGGTTCCACCCGGAACGCTTATTTACGATACCGAGTTGAAACTGCTTCTGAAGGACCTCAGCGAGGCTGGAATGAAGGCCTGCGTTTGCCGGGGCGGAAGAGGCGGCAGGGGCAATAAGGCCTTTGCGACGGCGACGAACCAGGCCCCGCGTCATACTGAGCCCGGCAAAAAGGGGCAGGAAAGAAATATAAGACTTGAGCTTAAACTCATCGCCGATGTCGGACTGGTAGGTATGCCAAACGCAGGAAAGAGCACACTCATCTCGCGCTGTTCGGCTGCGAGGCCGAAAATCGCCGATTATCCATTCACGACGACCGAGCCGGTGCTCGGAATCGTGGAATTAAGCGATTTTCGCAGGTTCGTTATGGCTGATATCCCCGGCCTAATTGAAGGTTCACATAATGGTGCGGGGCTTGGTATTGAGTTTTTGAGGCATATAGAAAGAACTACAATTTTGGCCCATATTCTTGATATAATGCCCGTGGACGGCTCCGACCCCGCGGAGAACTATTACGCAATCCGTCGCGAGCTTCAGCAGTACAGCAAGACCCTGGCTGAAAAGTGCGAATTTATCGTCGCCAACAAGATAGACCTCGACCCTGACGGGAAAATAGTGAAGGGGTTGAAAAGTAAGCTCAAGAAGACGATTTACCCAATCTCCGCGGTTGCCGGTTTAGGTATGAAAGAATTGAATGAGATGTTGTGGCAGGAGGTCAAAGAAATAAAAGGCGCCGGCACTGCCTAACCCATTTGGTTGATAGTTTCAAAGGGGGTTAGGTGCGGAACTATAAGAGATATGAACATAATCGCAGTAGATATCGGCAATACGAATATTACGATTGGTCTTTTTCTAAAAGGAAAAGAGCAGTTTGTTAAATCCATCCCGGGTGAGTCGCAGGCTAAGCTGAGAGATTGTTTCAAAACGGCCTGGCAGAAAATTCCAATTCTGAAGAGCTCGAAAGAGAAAAAGCGGAACGGCGTCATCGTTGTCAGTAGTGTCAAATCTGCATGGACTGAGCGTATCACAGAAATTGTAAAGAATACTTTGGGTGAGAAGATACTGCTAATCGGCAAAGACATACCGTTTCCTATCGAGTTATCGGTGGAAGAATCGTGCGAGATAGGCACGGACCGGGTGGTTGCGGCGGCGGCGGCTTACGCGGTTGTCGAGAAAGCTGTTGTAGTGGCGGATTTCGGTACCGCTGTTACAATCGACCTTGTAGATGACAGGGGGGTCTTCTGCGGCGGTGTGATTTTTCCGGGTTTTGAAATCAGCGCGGAGGCCTTGAAGGAAAATACCGCACAACTGCCGAAAATCAAGGTCAGCAAGCCAAAGCTGCCGTTCGGGGAAAATACCGCCGAGGCCATAAATTGCGGCCTGTATTATTCGGCGGTCAGCACTCTGCAGGAGGTAATCAGACGTTACGCTGAAAAGATTGGTGTCTGGCCTAAGACTGTTATTACCGGTGCAGCTGCGAAGGTCATAAAGGACGATTGCGATTTTATTGATTCGTATGTGCCGAACCTGGTCGTCAAGGGCATCGCCCTGGCGTATCGGAAATTTATCGAGAGTAAAACGGGGTAGGCCGGCCTGCTATGAATACATTCGCTGCGGTAATGACCGGCAAGGGCGTCGGCGCGATAGCTGCCATTCAAATCTTTGGCGAATCGGCACAAAAAATCCTGAGGAAAGTATTCACTCCTGTCGGGAAAGGGCCAGCTAAATTCAAGACCGGGCAAGTTTTGCTGGGCACAATTGTTGACGGCACCGAAACCATCGACCAGGTTGCAATCGGCTGCGAAGGCAAAAATACCTATACAATAAATTGTCACGGCAATCCGCTTATTGTCGCAGATATTATGCGGCTGCTCGTCCGGGAAGGAGTAACGCTGCTGGATGCCGAGGAGCTTCTGGCCAAAATTTTAGCGACACGAGAAGGTGTAACCGCGATCGAAGTCGAGGCTAAAATAGCCCAGCTAAAGGCTAAGACACTTGCCGGGGCCAAAATAATTGCGAATCAGGTCCGAGCAGGCTTAAACAAAAGAGCAAGCCAATGGCTGGAGGGTATCAACGCAGTGTCGCTCGGCGAAATTAAATCGCAGGCCCGGGAGATTCTCGAAAGAAGTCAAACGGCGAAGCTGATTATCTATGGATGTACGGCGGTTATAGCTGGGCCGCCGAATTCCGGTAAAAGCACGTTATTAAACTGTCTTGCCGGCCGACAGAAGGCAATCGTTACCGATATTAAAGGTACAACCCGCGACTGGGTCAGTGCCCGGTGCCGAATCGGGCGGGTTTGCGTGGAGTTAATTGACACCGCTGGGCTGGATGAAGAGCTTGGCACAAAAGCCGATGCTATCAAAAAGGCGTCTCAGGAAAAAACCGTTGAGCTTCTGGAAGAAGCTGACCTTGTGCTGCTTGTTCTGGACAGCAGTCAGACGGCGGAGCAGCTTGAGGGGAGGCTGATTGAGAGAATCGCAGGTAAAAAAGTTCTGACTGTATTGAATAAATCGGACCTGCCCAGCCAATTCGACTCAGGGCAGCTTCCTGAGAGCCTGTCAGGGACGGTGCAAATAAGTGCAAAGCTCGGCATAGGGATTGATGAGCTAATCGAAAAAATGCAGCAGCTTTTGGGCGTAGCCGACTTTGACCTTGGCAGCAGCGTTTGTTTCACGATACGACAGCAAAAACTACTCGAACAGCTGAAAAATGCTGAGTCGAAAACGCAGGTAATAACGATCATAAAAAATCTTTGCACTAAACCAAAACAGGCCGGTAATTAAGACTGGGATTATCCAGAATTGCAGAAAAAGGGTGTTTTTTGGGGGTAAATTTAGGGGGGTAGCGTGGTTTATGAAGTAAAATTGGGGGTTGGGGGGTTAAAATGCAGCGATTAGGTAAGGCGGGCAAAATAGAAACGTTCGAAAACGTTTGAAAACTTTCGAAAAGTGGTGCGAAACGTTTGAAAATATTCGAAAAATGGTGTGAAACGTTTGAAAATATTTGAAAATTCGGGGGAATTTGGGCAGTGATCACGCTATTTTGCCTTTTGGTTGTAGTTTGGTTGTATGGATTTTCATCACTTTTTACAGCCGCAAAGTCATTAAAATTCCGGTGTTTGTGTTTGAAAAAAATCTTGATATTATCATGGAAATGGGAAATGCCAGATCCTAATAGTACAACGTGTTTTTTCTTGAAATATCCATCTTTTTTGAGTATAATGGCGGTTTAAGAATCATTCTTGAGGAAACGATGAAAAGACTATTTTGGCTTTATGTTATTTGCCTGATTCTGTTATCAGCTAGTTCTACTTCTTTGGCTTCTTTCCCCATAGGCTATAAATCTTATACTGATTGGGATAAACTGCCTCAGCTTCGCCTCGGCGCTAAATCCGGCTTAGCCTCCAGCTATGACCGCACCGGTGCAAACGCAGATTGGAATTATTACGAATGGCCTGAAGGTCAAGTTCATATAGAAACTATCTGCACCATTAAAACTATTCAGGGTCCCGGTATTATTTATCGTTATTGGAAACCTCATTGTATGGCAATTAAGCATTATCCTGTACAAATGTATTTTGATGGCGAATCCACTCCAAGGATTGATACTTTCTGCGATACAATTTTTGATGAGCTTTTCTCTTATTTTGATGCTCCATTTGTTACCACCTGTGCTGGTGGGCAGATGAGTTATGAGCCAATCCCATTCTCTGAGTCTGTTATAATCAAAACTGTTAATCGTGAGAATATAGGCTGGGGGGATAGAAATTATTATCAGTACAGTTACTTGACTTACCCTCGGGGTACAGATGTTAATTCATGGACAGATACCCTAAGCCCTGAAGACCAAAATGACCGTGATGCAGCAGTGTCAATATTTGAGAATGTTGGCCAAAATCCAAATGGTAATAATCCTATGGCTATAGAAATCAACATTCCAACTACTACCATTGATTCTAACTTGAACTTAGCTGACATTAACGGCCCTGGTGTGATTGGCAAAATCGCAATTAAAATGAACGATGCAAACGATACAGAACTGCAGGGACTGAATCTTCAGGTGTTTTATGATAATAAAAGCAGTCCGGACATTAATATACCAGTTGCTTACTTCTTCGGAGCAGGAGAACTACGGGCAGATTACAACAGTATTCCTATTGGCGCAGACGCTAACGAAGGATTCTATTGCTACTGGCCTATGCCATTCAAGGAATCTGTTTTGATTAGGCTGTACAATACGACTACCTTGCCAATAGACATTAACTCAGCCCAAATCGAATATGAACCGCAATCCCTCGATCATCATACCTGTTATCTGCACGCCGTTGAAAACACTACCGTGAAATCAGGAGATATATATCATACTATACTCTCAACTACCGGACAGGGGCATTATGTAGGCGACCTGCTTTATGTTGTTCAAGCTCAAGACTACAACAGTTTTAATATGCTCGAAGGTGACGATGTTATTTATTCCGATGGTGAATTAATACAGTACGGAACCGGCCTGGAAGATACATATAATGGCGGAGCTTACTATAACTGGGTAGCGATACAGAACGACGAACCGGAAGGCCCAAAACCACACTCTGCAACAAGGCCGTTAAGCGGGATTTTATATGTAAACAAGGGCAATACTTCAAGGGCAGACCAATATCGCTGGCGAATTGCAGACTGTATCCCGTTTACCGAGTCAATAGAGGTCAATGTCGAATGCAGGTATGCCTATAATGGCTCTCGCTGGCGGTCAGTTGGCTTTTGGTACGAACTGCCTCACCTTTTAGCAGACCTGAACGAAGATGGAACAGTCGATTTTGAAGACTTTGCAAGATTCGCATTGCGCTGGCAGGATAGTAATTGTAATGATTGTGACTTTGCTGATTTGACAGGTGACAGCATCGTTGATGAAGCCGACTTGGTAGAATTAGCGGATTCTTGGCTTCACTGATTTAACCTGTGCTGGATTCGCTTTCCCTGCTTGGCTTCTGTGGGGTGGTATTGTGGGTTTAGAGGGTTATTGCTCGTCAGTTGCTGAATCCTGCTGTGTTTCATTTTCAGGCGATTTTTCCGAATCCGATTGCATCTGGTCAATACTGGCTTATCACAGCCGCAAGGTCTACAGCATCGGACATTCCATCCAGTTGCAACCGTATGTTCAATCCGTTAGCCGCCCTTCCTGTTAATAAAAACGCATTATGCCGGTCTCAAGTGCCTTTTCTGCCTTGCGTCTCATCTCTTTTAGCCAGAGAACGTGCTTTGCAATGGCCTTTTGTAAGTCTCTCTCTTTGTTCTTTTGGTCGTGGGTTATGCCATATATCCTGCCAATTTTCTTGATAGCCTGCATTCTTTTGCGGTTATTGCTTTGATATATTTTCCTGCTTGCAAACCATTGGTATGTTTCAGCATCTAAATCAGATACAAGCTGTGCCGCATAACTTTCCACTGGATTAGCCAGACGTAGCTCTATCTGCTCTAAAACCGGCTTGACCAGCCAAGATTAGGTTATGGAAACTTGGCTCTTAACACTCGGCTTTGGTGCCCCGATACTATCGGGATTGAGAAGGAAAGGCAGGCTGAATCAATTTATTCCGTCAGAAGACGCCGGACCTTCGGTTCGCCAGAAGACGGCGGATCTTCGGTTCGCCAGAAGACGGCGGATCTTCGATATTGATTTCACCACGGGCGAATCTTCGATATTGATAATTGATTATTTGGTTGAGATTGCCGCGTCCGTGAACGGCAATAAGAATGCCCCCGTCGCAAGCAACGGGGCTAAACAAACTTTTATATTGAATGATGCAAATGTCATCATTAAGATTTCGTGCATGTCAAAGTTAGTGGGATATATGGTCACCTGGACGACTTATGGCAGTTGGCTGCAGGGTGACAAACGCGGTTTCGTGAAAGATAGCAAAATCTTTCAAGGCAATGAAACAATTTTTAAACTGTGCGAGAAGTTACAAAAAGGGCAAACGGTCAAATTAAAAAAACAAGAAAAGGAAATCGTCAGAACTGCGATATTAAACAAGGCCGAACGTATCGGCCAGAAACTTCAAGCATTGGTAACTTGCACTAATCATATCCACTTAGTAGCGCTGCCTTGCGATAAATCGATAGAACGTATTATCGGCATGTACAAAAGCGTGGCCACCCGTGCCTTACGATGTTCCGGACGGACAGGAAGAATATGGACAAAAGGTTTCGATAAAAGGTTTTGCTTTACTCAGGATGATTTGGCCAAGAAAATTGCATACATACAAAATCACAAATAGTCAATAACGATTAGCCCAGTCGCTTGCGACTGGGGAATAATTTTGTCGCGTAGGATATGCAACAAAATTTGGTCAGTTTGAGAACTGTCAGCGGTTTATTAGTTTGTAGGCCCTTATCAGTTCCGCTACGCTCCAGGCCTGGGCGATGCAGCCTCTGGGCTTGTGGGGCGGGTCGCCATCGAATATCTCACAGAGCTGTCCTACGCAGTATCCCTGACGGGAGAGGCAGCCGTCGTTAGTTCCGCCGCATGCGGACTGCATTAATGGCTCGATAAACTCGGCGGCCTGGCGTTTACTTTTTTTGCTGAAGTTATTGACTTTCAGATACGCCTCCACGAATGGGCCAATCAGGTACGGCCAAACTGTGCCCTGGTGATAGGCTTGGCCCCGCTGCTGCTGTGGGCCGGTGTAAGTGCCTTTGTATCTGCTGTCGCTCGGCGCTAATGTCCGCAGGCCGTACGGTGTCAGTAGGTTTTGCTGGACGGTGTTTACTAC
>SDBU01006903.1_pt1 | contig 13250 bp, 12 predicted proteins | sample 2277071 | NCBI WGS metagenome assembly SDBU01 (sample SAMN10397929, study PRJNA504765) | marine sediment metagenome | isolation source: marine sediment core GS08_GC12, 126 cmbsf | place: Arctic Ocean: Gakkel Ridge, Loki's castle | collected 2008 | reverse complement strand
CTCAACTGCTTTTTGATAGGCAAATTTGGTCTTCTCAAAGAGATTCATACAGCATTGGTCGCAGACATCCCAGGAGTCAAAGTCTTTTACCCAGCTTTCTAATTGTTCCTCCGTTACCATTTTGGGATTACCTATCATGCTGGCCAGTATTCGAGCTTCATGAATACCCGATGTCCAGAGTTGTTGGGCCAGGGCATGGTCTTTCCCTGTTCCCTTAGCTATCTTTCTCAAGTTGGGAATTGATACACCCAGGGTATTTTCCGGGTTAATCCCAAACCTTGCCATACCTTCCACCGCAGTGGGGTCAGACAGGCTCTTTAGCTTTCGTAATACATCATTGTATTGCATCTGCCCAGCCTTAAATTTCTTCCGGGCTGATAATCCTGCCCCTTATAGCACTGGCGGCAGCAACAGCCGGATTTGAGAGGTAGACCTCTGATTTAGGGCTGCCCATCCGGCCGACGAAGTTACGGTTGGTGGTAGAGATACAGCGTTCACCATCAGCTAGCACCCCCATATGACCACCAAGGCAGGGACCACAAGTGGGGGTACTGACCACAGCGCCAGCCTCGACAAATGTCTCTATCAGCCCTTCCCTCAAGGCGTCAAGATATACCTGCTGTGAGCCGGGGATAATAATGCACCGCACCCTCGGGTGTACCTTCCTACCTTTAAGTATCCGGGCAGCCTGCCGCAAATCATCAAGACGACCGTTGGTACAGCTACCAATCACAGCCTGGTCAATTGCTATATCCCCTACCTGACTAATCGGTTTAGTATTAGCTGGTGAATGGGGCAAGGCAACCTGAGGCTCCAGAGACGAGACATCGTACTCAATAATCTGCACGTATTCAGCATCATCACCTGGTTCATAGGCAGTATAAGGGCGTTTTGCCCGAGCTTTAATATAATCCAAAGTCTTATCATCTACCCTAAATAATCCAGCTTTAGCTCCGGCTTCAATAGCCATGTTAGCCATGGTGAACCGTCCATCCATGGAGAGTGTATCTATCGCCTCACCGACAAACTCCATTGCCGAATACAGGGCACCATCCACACCAATCTGCCCAATAGTATACAGGACTAAGTCCTTACCACCCACCCACTTCCCCAGATTACCACGATAGACCAGCTTGATAGTCGGCGGCACCTTCATCCAGATATCACCGGTTGCCATGGCGACGGCAATATCAGTTGAGCCCATACCGGTGGCAAAGGTGCCTAAAGCACCGTAGGTGCAGGTGTGCGAGTCAGCCCCGATAACCACCTCGCCAGGCAGTACCAGGCCCTGCTCCGGTAGCAGCACATGCTCAATGCCCATCTGCCCCACCTCGAAGTAAATTATTCCTTGCTCGTGGGCAAATTCCCGCATTATCTTTGCCTGCTCAGCGGAGGCAATATCCTTATTGGGCACGAAATGGTCAGGTACCATCACCACTTTCTCAGGGTCAAAGACTTTGCCTACCCCAATCCGCTGGAACTCCCTGATGGCAATGGGAGCAGTAATATCATTGGCCAGAATCAGGTCTACCCGGACATTAATAAACTCGCCCGGGCTTACCTTCTTTTTATCAGTATGAGCCGCCAGTATCCGCTCAACTAAAGTCAATGTAGTTTCCTTTTCCCTGGAAAAATTTGGGGGGTAACTTTCAGGCAGGTTCTTGCTTAATGGGCCACAAGACAAGTTAACCCAAGTTTAAAACCTATCCAGCTGCTTTCTTAGCCGCCAATAATCTATTAAGGGCATTCATATAGGCTTTAGCACTGGCGACAATTATGTCAGTATCAGCACCCCGTCCGGTATAGGTTATGCCGTCACTCTCAATCCTAATCAGCACCTCACCAATAGCATCAATACCCTCAGTGACTGATTTAACACTAAATTCAGCAAGCACATTAGACACGTTGACTATTCGGTCAATCGCCTTACATACTGCATCCACCGGACCAGTACCTAGGGCGGCATCGGCCCGAACCTGCCCATCAGGGGCAATAAGCCTGACAGCAGCCGTGGGAATACCCCTATCTCCACAAGATACCTGAAGACGGTCAAGGCGATAGGCCTCAGATACGGTGCGTTGTCCCTCGGCAATCAGGGATTCAATATCTCTGTCGGTAACTTCTTTCTTTTTATCAGCCAGCTCCTTAAATGTCACGAAGGCCCGGTTCAGGTCTTCCCCGGACAGGCTATAGCCTAGTTCCGCCAGGCGCTCCTTAAAGGCATGCCGCCCACTGAGCTTACCCAGCACCAGACTTGAGGCTGGTATGCCTACCGTTCTGGGGTCCATTATTTCATAGGTTATCGGCATCTTGATTACGCCATCCTGGTGTATCCCCGACTCATGACGGAAGGCATTGGCACCAACGATTGCCTTATTGGGCTGAACCGTAAAACCAGTCAGCTCACTTACCAATCGGCTAGCCTTATAGATTTGCCTGGTGTCAATACCAGTAGTCAGATTAAAGAAGTCCTGGCGGGTCTCAATCGCCATCACGATTTCCTCAAGGGAGGCATTGCCCGCCCTTTCCCCAATACCATTAATAGTACACTCCACCTGCCTGGCTCCGCACCTGAGCGATTCCAGGCTATTAGCCACCGCCAGGCCCAAATCATTATGACAATGAACGCTAACAACCGCCCGATTAATATTGGGCACATTCTGGAAAATTCCTTCAATTAACCGGCCAAACTCGTCAGGTATAGCATAACCCACAGTATCAGGAATATTTACCGTGGTGGCTCCAGCATCAATAACCGCCTCTAGAATTTGATAGATATATTCCGGCTCAGTTCGGCTGGCATCCATCGGTGAGAACTCTACATCATCGGTATATTTTTTAGCCCGGGCTACCATATCCCGAGAGGTCTGCAAAATCTCCTCACGAGTCTTCTTCAGTTGATAGACGAGGTGTATATCTGAAGCTGAGAGAAACACGTGTATTCGTGGGTGCTTAGCCTTTTTGACTGCCTCCCAGGCACGGTCAACAGCTTCAGACTGAGCCTGGGTCAAAGCGCAAATTACCGGAGTACGGATCTCCTTAGCGATAAGTCTTACTGCCTCAAAATCACCCGGTGAGCTAATGGGAAAGCCAGCCTCAATAACATCAACGCCAAGCTTCTCCAGTTGTCTGGCTATCCCCAGCTTTTCCTGGACATTCAAGCTCCCCCCCGCCGCCTGCTCCCCATCCCTGAGCGTAGTATCAAAGATAATTACCCTGTCCATATTATCCTCCTGAGAGAGAACTCTGTAATATCACTCCTCCAAACAGGGGGAAATCAAAAAGGAAATTTCCCCTGCGGAGCCACCTTTACCCCTCCCCTAGACAGGAGAGGGGCTAGTAAGGATGAGTTTATTTCTCCCAGCAAGGGTGAATTCGCTGAAATGTTCTGATATATCGCTATTCTTTCCCATTTCAATACTAAACAATCCGCACCTGATTTCAGCTTGACTGGTTACTTCCCCTTTAGCCACGGCATCATCTGGCGCAGCTCTCTTCCCACAGTTTCTATGAGGTGTTCTTCATCCATACGCTTAAGAGCATTATAAACCGGGCGACCAGCCTGGTTTTCTAAAATCCATTCTTTAGCAAAGCTGCCATCCTGAATCTCGGCCAGGATTTGGGCCATCTCTTCTTTCACCATATCATCAATAACCCGTGGCCCCCGACTATAATCGCCATACTCAGCGGTATCACTGACTGAGTAGCGCATATAACTCAAACCTCCGTTATAAATCAGGTCAACAATAAGCTTCAGCTCGTGGAGCACCTCAAAGTAGGCTATCTCTGGCTGATAGCCAGCCTCAACCAGTGTCTCAAAGGCAGCCTTTATCAGGGCTGAGACCCCACCACATAGCACCGTTTGCTCACCAAAAAGGTCAGTCTCGGTCTCTTCAGCAAAGGTTGTTTCAATGACCCCGGCTTGACTGCACCCGATGCCCTTGGCATAGGCAAGGGCAATACCCTTTGCCTTGCCTGAAATATCCTGGTGGACAGCAATTATTGCTGGTGGTCCTGCGCCCTCGGTATATAGTTGCCTCAGCATATGACCAGGGCACTTGGGTGCTATCATGGTAACATCAATCTCAGATGGCGTGATAATCTGCCCATAATGGATGCTAAAACCATGAGCAAACATCACCATATTGCCTGGGGCTAACCCCTTTTCAATAGATTGATAGTATATGTCTCGATGCAAATGGTCTGGAGCCAGCATTACAATAATATCGGCTTCTTTTGCCACTCCAGCCGTATTCAGCACCCTGAAACCAGCATCTTTGGCATTCTTCCAGCCTGGAGTTCCCTCAGCCTCAGCCACAATTACCTGGCAACCGCTATCTCTAAGATTTTGGGCTTGCGCATGCCCCTGACTCCCATAACCAATAATGCCAATTACCTCGCCATCAAGCAGTGTTAGGTCGCAATCTTTGTCATAGTATATTGTTGCCATAATTCATCACCCCTTTATTTTTATTAGTGCTTTAAGGAACTTCCCCCTGATAAACAAGTTTAGGATATTTTCTGTCCTTTATTTCGAGCCTTAGATAAACCTCCCTTTGCCGGACTGCCTCGTGTCATAGCTATACGACCGGTCCTGGATATTTCCTTAATACCAAAACCACGAAGCAAATTTAGTAAGGAATCGACCTTCTCCTCATCACCAGTAACCTCAACTGTTACCGAATCAGAGGCAACGTCTACTATATTCGCCCTGAATATGTCAACAATCTGCATAATTTCACTTCGGTTAGTAGAAGTGGCTCTGACTTTAACCAATGCCAGCTCGCGGGCAATTATATCATCACTGGTAATATCTGATACCTTGATTACATCCACAACCTTATCTAACTGTTTTCTAACCTGCTCCACGCTGGTAGTGGTTCCATCAACTACTATGGTCATGCGGGATAGATGGGGCACTTCACTATGCCCGACGGCAATACTTTCAATATTAAAGCCACGCCTTCTAAAAAGGTTTGCCATCCGGTTAAGCACTCCGGGCTTATCCTCTACCAAAGCAACTAGGGTATGCTTTGTAGTGGCCATGTTTCCCCCTCTCTTTTAGATATTGCTCACTGGAAGCTTGGCAGAATCGGACATAACTTTCGCTTCTTTCCTGGGTGCCTCCAGAACTTCCGCTATAGATGCTCCTGGTGGCACCATAGGATAAACATTCTCTTCCGGCTCTATCATAAAATCTATTATGAAAGGACCCTGATACTCCATTGCTTTCTCGATAGCTGGTACCACTTCCTCTCTACGCGTAACTCTTAACCCAGGAATGCCATACGCTTCAGCTACCTTTACAAAGTCTGGTCCGCTCAGTGGCGTGGCTACATAGCGTTTTCTGTAGAATAGTTCCTGCCACTGCCTAACCATTCCCAAATAACCATTATGCATAATAGCTACCTTAACTGCTAGCTTTTCCTGCACTATAGTGGCTAGCTCCTGTATCGTCATCTGAAGGCTACCATCGCCATCAATACACCAAACGGTGCTATCAGGGCAACCTACTTTAGCTCCGATTGCTGCTGGCAAGCCAAAGCCCATTGTCCCCAGCCCGCCTGATGAAATGAAGCTATTTGGCTTATCATACAAGTAGTGTTGGGCTGCCCACATCTGGTGCTGCCCTACTCCAGTAACAATGATAGCCTCACCATTGGTTACCTCGTATAGCTTGTGAATGACATACTGAGGTAGGAGTTCCTCACCATCCCTTATAGCTGTTGACGGGTGCTCCTTTCGCCAGTCATCAAGCTGGTGAACCCAATCGACATGTTCGGTAGAGGCAATGAATTTATTTAACTCCTGTAGAACTGTCTTAATATCACCAACTATTGGCACATCTACACGCACATTCTTGCCAATTTCGGCCGGGTCAATATCAATATGGATAACCTTTGCATGCGGAGCAAAGCCGCTTACCTTGGCTGTTGCTCTGTCGTCAAACCGCATCCCGATAGCAACAATGAGGTCAGCAGCGTTAACCGCCATATTGGCGTAGGCCATACCATGCATCCCCAGCATACCAAAACTCAGGACATGCGACTCAGGAAAACAGCCAATACCCAGCAGAGTAGTAATCACCGGTATTTGCACCGCCTCAGCCAGTTGCTTAAGTTCGGCATAGGCCCCGGAGATAATTATCCCCCTACCAGCAATAATAAGTGGTCGCTGAGCTTCGCCAATAAGCTTGGCTGCCTTCTTAATCTGTGTCGGGTGCCCCTTAAGGGTGATCTTATAGCCGGGTAAATCCACCTTGTTCGGGTAGTGAAATTCCACCTGGTCTATCTGAACATCTCTCGGTAGGTCGATAAGCACCGGGCCAGGCCGGCCAGTCCGGGCTAGATAGAAAGCTTCCTTAACTACTTTAGCAAGTGAACCAACATCAAGGGCAAGATAGTTATGCTTGGTAATGGGCAGGGTGATACCGGTAATATCTATCTCCTGAAAAGCATCTTTGCCAATAAAGGGTCTGGCCACCTGACCGGTTATAGCTACTACAGGAACTGAATCCATGTAGGCATTAGCAATCCCGGTTACTAAATTAGTAGCCCCGGGGCCAGAGGTAGCGAAACATACCCCTACCTTTCCCGTGGCCCGGGCATAGCCATCAGCGGCATGGGCAGCACCCTGCTCGTGGCGCACCAGAATATGGCGGAGTTGAGGATACTGCGGCAAGGTATCGTACAGTGGTAGAACAGACCCACCAAGGATACCGAAAATAACCTCTACCCCTTCCTTTACCAGACTCTCACATAAAATCTGGGCACCCGTCATTTTCATAATAGTCCCCCTCTACCAACTGAACACGGCTCCCGTGCTAGCTGAGCCTACCTTTTCGGCGTAATATCTGAGATAACCTGTCTTCACCTTAGGTTCGAACTCAGCCAGATTAGCCAGCCGATTGGATATTTCTTTATTACTAAGCTCCACCTCAAGCCTATAATTAGGAATATCAATTCTAATTATATCTCCATTGCTCAAGGAAGCAATGGGTCCTTTACTGGCTGCCTCCGGTGAGACATGCCCAATAGCGGCACCCCGACTGCCACCAGAAAAACGCCCGTCGGTAATCAGAGCAACCTCTTTATCCAAACCCATACCACTCAAGAGGGAGGTGGGAGTTAGCATTTCTCTCATCCCTGGTCCGCCTTTAGGACCCTCGTAGCGGATAACTATCACCTCGCCCGGCTTTATGCCGCCACTCATAATAGCCGTTGTCGCCGCCTCTTCAGAGTCAAATACCCTGGCTGGTCCCCGGTGAATCATCATCTCAGGAGCTACTGCTGACCTCTTTACCACTCCACCCTCTGGTGCCAGATTGCCAAAAAGGACAGCAATTCCCCCTTTGGATGAGTGAGCATTAGTAATAGAGCGGATAACCTCTTTATCCATCAGACGGCTGTTAGCGATAATCTGGGCCACCGATTTTCCCGATACTGTTCTTGACTCCAGGTTTAATAACTCCTGTAGCTCCCTCATTACGGCAGCTATGCCACCGGCACTGTCTAAATCCTCAATACGGTGGTCACCGGCTGGACTTAGCTTACATAAGTGAGGGGTGCATTCACTTATCTGATTCACCATTGACAGCGGGAAGTCAACCTCTGCCTCGTGAGCTATTGCCATAAGGTGCAAAACTGAATTAGTGCTACCGCCCAGTGCCACATCTACAGTAAAGGCATTATGCATAGAGCCCTTATCTATAATATCTCGTGGGCGAATATCACCAGCCAGAAGCTCCATAACCTGCTGCCCAGCCTCCTTAGCTAGCTGTATCCGCCTGGCATCAACCGCCGGAATAGTCCCGTTACCAGGTAGTCCCATTCCCAACGCTTCAGTTAAGCAGTTCATGGTATTGGCAGTAAACATCCCGGCACAGCTACCACAACCGGGGCAGGCAATCACCTCCAACTGTTCCAGTTCCTCCTTGGTCATCTGCCCAGCAGTTACCTTGCCCACTGCCTCAAAGACAGAGATGAGGTCAACCTTCTTAATCCCTTCATCACCACTCAGGCGCCCAGCCAGCATCGGGCCACCACTGACAAAGATAGCCGGTAGGTTCAGCCTGACCGCCGCCATCAGCATCCCCGGGACTACCTTATCGCAATTAGGGATAAAGACTAATGCATCAAAGGCATGAGCCTCAGCCACTATCTCCACTGAATCAGCTATCAGTTCCCGGCTGGGCAGGCTGTATCTCATACCGGGGTGATTCATAGCAATGCCATCACACACGGCAATGGTGTTTACCTCAAAAGGGACACCTCCCCCACTGCACACCCCGGCCTTAACTGCCTCAGCAATATCGCGCAGGTGTATATGCCCGGGAACAATCTCGCTAAAGCTATTAATAACGCCGATAAAAGGCTTATCCATATCGGCTCGGGTGCAGCCTAGGGCATACAATAAAGACCGGTGTGGCGCCCGCTCTATTCCCTTTTTAACAGCATCGCTTTTCATGATTCTACCCCTTGTGTATCTTGTATAAGGTTATAATTAAAAAACCGCCCCTCTGGGGCGGACCAAAACCCCACAATCCCACCTTCGCCCCATTGAAAAAAGATAGCATAGCAACCATTTATTGTCAAACTATCTCCTCCTCCGTAATTAGCCTTCCTGCTTAAATACAATGCTTCTACATACCTGCCTGAGTTCTTCTCTTGATATGGCTCCTTCCCGCAAAACTACCGGTACCTCACCGGTAACATCAATTACAGTAGATTCTTTGCCACCCGGACAGCGGCCACCATCTATAATCAAGTCTATCTTATCGCCAAACTGAGAATAGACTTCGTCAGCAGTCAATACACTTGGCTTACCACTCAGATTGGCACTGGTGCCGACAATAGGCGCCTCCAGACCACGAGCCAGGGCAACCGGAACCGGATGGGCGGGAATACGAACGGCTACAGTTCTACCCCCGGCAGTGACAATACCAGTAACCGAGTTAGACTTATACAAAACTATAGTCAAAGCGCCAGGTAGAAATTTATCGGCTAGAAGCCAGGCAATAGGTGGTACTGACCGAGCAACCTCACTTATCTGTGATATATCAGCTAGCAGCAGAGGTAATGCCATACTAAGTGGTCTCTCTTTTACCTTGAAAACTCGCTCCACCGCCTTTGGAATGTTAACACTAGCCCCCAGTCCATATACGGTATCGGTAGGAAAGGCAATCAGTCCTCCTTGCCTAAGCATAGAAATACCTAGCTCCACCTGCTGTTGAATAGATTTATCTAACATTGCCTTTACCAAAAGCAGCTTTACCCTTGACGATAGCATATCATAGTGATAACCTTTGATAAATGAGTAAAGCAAAATCTAAGCCAAAACAAGCTTCAAATAAGACTCACCGAGTAGCCACCAGTGGCGATATTGAAGTTTCCACCTATCTGGAGATTGCTAAAGAGATTGCCGGTGAGCAGTCGGTTACGCCAGCGGAAGCTATATCGCCGGCTGAACGTGAGGCGATAATTGTTATTGACTTCGGCTCACAATACAGCCTGCTCATCGCACGGCGAGTGCGAGAGTGCCAGGTATATTGTGAGTTAGTACCTCACGATACCCCCTGGGAAAGGATAGCCCCATTAAATCCCAAGGGATTCATCCTCTCTGGAGGACCAGCCAGTGTCTATGACCCGAAGGCACCACTGGCTCCAGCCTATATTTACGAAAGCCATTTGCCAATACTGGGCATATGCTACGGGATGCAGGTTATCACCAAACAGTTAGGGGGCCAGGTTACACCGGGAATAAAACGTGAATATGGTCATGCCGTCCTTCATTTGAGTGATGTAGATTCTCCACTCTTTGCTGACTTACCTTCCACCTCCCCGGTATGGATGAGCCACGGTGATAGGATTGAAGAAATGCCCCCCGGTTTCAGGTCTTTAGCCTATACCGAAAATTCACCGGTGGCTGTTATAGGCAATGATAACCAAATATTCGGACTTCAGTTTCACCCTGAGGTCGCCCATACCCCCGAGGGAAAAACTATCTTAAAAAATTTCGCCTACCGAGTATGTGGCTGCCAGGGAAACTGGACAATGGGCAACTTCGTCACTGAGAGTATCACTAGAATCAAGGAACAGGTAGGCAAGGGCAAGGTCGTCAATGCGCTCTCCGGGGGTGTTGATTCGTCAGTAGTGGCTACTCTTATTCACCGAGCTATCGGTAACCAGCTTACCTGCATCTTTGTTAATAACGGGCTGCTGCGCCGTGAAGAAGCGGAAAGAACCCTTAACACCTTCCGCCTTAATTTAGGTATGAATATCATCTATGTTGACGCCAGTGAAAGATTCCTTCGCCGCTTAAAAAGGGTAATAGACCCGGAGACGAAGCGTAAGGTTATTGGCGGCGAATTTATCAAGGTATTTGAGAAAGAAGCCAGAAAAATCGGTAAGGTTGATTTCCTGGCTCAAGGCACTCTCTACCCTGATGTTATTGAGAGCACTTCATCAGTAAGTAGTGCCTCAGCCACCATAAAGACTCACCATAATGTAGGCGGTTTGCCCGCCAGGATGACACTCACGCTGCTTGAGCCGCTGCGCTACCTGTTTAAGGATGAGGTGCGCCACGTAGGACTGGAGCTAGGACTTCCGGAAGAGATGGTATGGCGCCAACCCTTTCCCGGCCCCGGTCTGGCTATCCGTATTATTGGTGAGGTAACCAGGGAAAAGCTTGAGATATTGCGGGGAGCCGACTGGATTGTAATGAACGAGATTAAGAAGGCGAAGCTGTACCACCGGCTATGGCAGAGCTTTGCCGTACTCACCGATGTCAAGAGCGTGGGGGTAATGGGTGACTACCGAACCTATGGCTATCTGGTTGCCATCCGTGCTGTAACCAGCCAGGACGCCATGACGGCCGACTGGTCACGTCTGCCCTATGACCTCCTGGCCCGTATTTCCAATCGCATCGTCAATGAAGTTCCCGGTGTGAACCGTGTCGTCTATGATATAACCTCCAAACCACCGTCAACTATAGAATGGGAGTAGAAATACCTGATAACATGAAAATTGCTTATGTAGTCGGAATTGCTTTAGGAGAGCTTGCTCAAGGAAAGGCGGTTGCATTTTATGCAAAAAATAAAGGTGCTCAGAATATCTTTATAGCCAAGGAACCTAGATTAATTTCATCAATAAAAGGTGATGGATTTGAAGTAATATCTACGAGAGATACTTCAACCACGAGAAAGATAATAAAACGATTAAATCCGGATGTCCTATTTTTATGCAACTCCAAAAGTGTTTCCACTGCTGATGATCCAATTCTAAACAAGGCCCCACTTCCTCCTAAGCCACTGATTTGTTCGCTAGATTCAAATTGGCTCTTTTCCCAGGATAAAAGAGCCTTTTTCAAAACACCCGTGTGGATTGATAGAATATATGTAGTTATGCCACCAGAGATTTATCAGATGGGTTTGATGGAGAATGGTGGACATTACAAAATCCCGAAGATATTTAAAGAAAAAATTTCCTGTCCAGGATTTGTGCCATCTGGAAGCAAGATTAGCACTAAAGCAAAGGAAGGGATTAGAAAGAGCCTAAAGATAGGGGAGAATGAAAAGTTAATTTTTGTCTACTTTGGCTTTTTAGAAAAAGTTCTTGCTCCAGTACTTTTCCCCGTATTAAAGGAGATTATACATCAATTTAGCCAAAATCATAAAAGTATAAAGGTGTTATTCATAGGCAAACACACTTTGCAAGAGGAATGGGTGATTCATGGGGACCGGATTAAAACAGAAAAGGAATTTACTGCTCATCTAGCAAGCGCTGATTTGATAATACAACACCACGGACTAGGAACATTACCAAAAGCTATACATAACCAAGTACCAACCATCTGTTTGGTCCCAGAGATAAAAAGGGATATACCATATTACGAACATTCTGAATTTTATGAAATTGAGCCATTCAAAAAACTAAATTTATGTGAGACTTTACCGTACAACATTTCTTCTAATACAGCGAATAAATGCATGCATTTCTTTTTGAGCGATCCAGCAAGGTACCCGATAAGTGATATTTCTATTCCTGCTCAGAGATTAGAGAAACTTCTAACTAACCTTCTTTATGACGAAGGGAAAATAAAAAGCTTACAAGATGCTCAAAAAAAGTATTTTGAAAGGGGAGAGAAAAATATATATAGAGAGCTGATTGATTTACTGAGTGGAATGGAAACATAAAGCAACGTCTATCCCGCAGGCTTCCATTAAAGAGGTGTGGGGTTATTTAAACGTAAGAAAAATCCTTGAAGCGAAAAACCGACTGTGCGGCATGAGTGGGAATGTGGACGCCCTCGTGGTAAAGAAATAGAAGTGGGTGAACTGTACGTGGATGGCGTAATGGGGGACTACCGAACCTATGGCTATCTGGTTGCCATCCGTGCCGTCACCAGCCAGGACGCCATGACCGCCGACTGGTCACGCCTCCCCTATGACCTGCTGGCCCGGATTTCCAATCGCATCGTCAACGAAGTCCCCGGCGTAAACCGCGTCGTCTATGATATAACCTCCAAACCCCCATCAACCATAGAGTGGGAGTAATAAAACCATTAAAACAACAAAAGGAGGCTGGTGTAATGAGCATTGAAGATTTGCGGAAAGGTAAGAGCGCTGAGTATTTTGTCTTCAGCGAGTTAATTAAAAGAGGTGCTGACCTTTATCTCCCAATAATAGATACGGGTATTGATGCTGTTGTAAGACTGGAAGACGGCACGTACTTAGATATACAGGTCAAATCGACTACTAAGGAAATGTGGACTCCTGATGCGTGGGTTCCTGACAACCCGAAGCTACTGAAAAGACGTTTTATCGTATGGGTCGATATGTCGAAATCTGAAGAGACCCCCGAAATCTGGGTTTTTCCAGGTGAAATCTTTAATGCCTATTCTACGAAGATAGGAGCAGAACAGAACGGCACAAATCGCAGGTTAGACCTGAGTGCAACAAGAAAAGGGGATGACCAGCCACGTTGTGTATTGCTCAAGAAATATCGTGCCCCTAAGGCATGGGAACTGATAATAAAAGGTGATACCACTCAAGGGTAGCTTGAAGGGGCGAAGCCCCTTCAAAACCCATCCTCCCCCTCTCCTTTGAAGGAGAGGGGGATAAAGGGGGTGAGGTAGGCTAGATAGAGATGGTAAGGGGAAATAAATGAGTCCGAGAGCGCCTAGGCTTACTGGCAAGCAATTAGAAAAGGCGATACTCCGAGCCGGGTGGTATTTGCACCACTCACGGGGTT
>SDBU01006902.1_pt1 | contig 13250 bp, 14 predicted proteins | sample 2277071 | NCBI WGS metagenome assembly SDBU01 (sample SAMN10397929, study PRJNA504765) | marine sediment metagenome | isolation source: marine sediment core GS08_GC12, 126 cmbsf | place: Arctic Ocean: Gakkel Ridge, Loki's castle | collected 2008 | reverse complement strand
TTCGTATCCAACTAAATGACCAAAATTTGTGTCAAGATTTCTTTTCTTTGCCCATCGACGATTTCCGTCAATGATTAAACCGACATGCCGAGGTAACCTATGCTTTTCTCTTCTCTTAAAATCTTCTAAACTAGATGCCATCTATACAATTCTAAATATTGCGATGTGTAATATTAATTTTATCTAAAAATTATAAACTCTAAGGAATTTTTAATTTGTATCTAACTTCTAATTAATTTTAAAAAGAATCTAAAAACTATCCTAAAGTGGAAATAAACTTTTATCGGAAATAACTCATACTTTGTTTGTTATTGTTGTCTTATCAGTAATTATGATTCAGATTAAAATAAGTAATATAATTTAGAATGAGTTTAAAAAACTAGATGTAAAAGATTTTCTTGAATGGAAAGAACGTATGTTCAGCCAATTTCTAACATCACCTGAAAGCATATTTCAAGAAGCTTTTAAGCGAAATTTGCATCTCAGAGGTGGAGTCTCCTACGGAGAGTGTTACATTTCCCCTGAGTCAGGTGAAGATTCGATAAAGATTGAACATATTCTTATAGGAAGACCATTCACTGAGGCAGTGAAAATGGAAAGACTTCAATCTTGGATGGGAGTAGCGTTTCATCCTTCTATGAGTGAATATTTGGAAAAAAGTACTCTAAAAGAATCATTAATAGAATATGAAATCCCCTTAAAAGATAATTCTTGCACTAAGGAATTTCCTAAATATACTATCGCTTGGGTTGATGCAAGCATGGAAACACATAGAAAACGTTTTGATCAATGGCAAACAGAAAACCCGCGACAAGAAAAGATTAAATCTAACACAATTAAATACTTTGAGGAATATATTACAAGAAATCCACCCTTACGTCATATAGGATCGATCGTTCTCAATCCCGATCATGATTGATTGTTATGAATGGCAGTAAAGTATTAGAGATCGTTCCCGTCATATACAGTAAATTTTGTCATTGGTAAATCCCTTATTAAATTCTTATTTAAACTAAGTTGTAATCTTTACCCTTTCTTATTAACTCTTTGAGTGTCCTGTAATCTAAATTTAATTAAAAGGAATAGAAATGCAAAACTAATTATACTTAAAATTAATCCAAAATCTTCGGTAACTACCGGATTTTTTACATCAACCGTAGCTAAAGAACAAAATGAACGTACGATCAATATTCAGTTTTGGGATGGAGACGAATTACTAAGACAAATTAAAAACTCGGATAAAATCGATGCTTTCTGTATTCAATGTAATAAAAAAATAAAAGGGTATTATAAGCAGTTTGATTGGAAACAAAACGTTGTTAGGATATTGGAAACGAGTGTAATGAAAAGACAAGTAAATGCGATGAAAGAAAAATTAGTACCAAAATTTCCAAAACGATGTGATCACTGTGAACACTCTTATATATGTATTAGCTGTCATAGAGAATTTTATAATAGAATTAACCAAAGTAAAGTATATTATGAAAGACTCTATTGTTATGGTTGTTATTTTATGCGAAAAAAAAGAAACAGATCAATTCACATAGGAGTCTTATCTGTTATTTCAATAGGGTTAATAATAGGTATAATTTCTATTATATACCTTTTTAGAACAAACCCCTCATATGCTACAATCATATTTACTCGGTATCTTACTTTTTGTCTCTTTTACAATATCGGAATTCAAGTAATGATCACATATCTTAAACTAATTTACGAATGAAAGCAACTCAGATATTTACCAAAGGAAGTATATTAAAAATATTGAGTATTCGCATCAATGTATATTATGGTGCGAAAATTGTTGGAGAATTTAATATATGATTGTTTAAAAAAATATTATAGTACGGATGTGGATAAATATTACAGCACCACAAAAGATCAGCATCAAGGTTTTGGGATATTGATAAACAATTTTAACCTAATGATTAAGGAAAGCAAGTTTAAAACAGATGTAGGAGATGTTGAACAACAATTCATTGATTTATTAAAGGAATTTCAAGAAAAGGGTAATAAACACGCCCATTCATTGTTTGATTTACCCCACCAAGATTTAATTGAAGAACGCAAGGATAAAATAAATAATTTAATTAAAAAATTCGATTGGATATTACAGAAATTATAAGAATTGAATTAAGCAAAAAAGTGATTAGATTTGAACACAAATAAGGATTCCAGGCGATTAAAAAAATGTGTGAAAATATTTATTTTTATAGATTGCAGCTATACTGGAATTCATGAAAGATTTTGAGAACTTTGAAAAGAATTTATCTGAAGGTATAAAACAATTTTAACTTCCCAAGTTTTAACTAATATCAACTTTTTATAAAACAATATTAATCTCTAATATTATCTTTTGTCCAGATTTTTCAATTTTCATTGTTCCTTTGTAAGATGTAATCTCAGGATAATCATCGATTTTTGGTTCAAATTCAGCTGATTCATTTTGCCACCAATTCAGAATAAGAGTTTTTAATTCATTTTCATCTTTGTATTTATACAGCTCATATTTCTTGAGATCTATTAAAGCGTTTTTTGATTCTCTTAAAATCTTTGAAAAATATACATCTTTTAGGAGCAATGAGATTCCCCCTTTTAAATCATTACATTTTTGTATCGCATCAGCTAAATCTTTAATTTCCTCTTTTGTATGAATTATTAGATTTCTTAAATTGCGAAGATTATTATATAATTCTTCAAATACAGATTTACGTAAATAATGTCTAGAATTTAAGACATTCAAAATTTCACTAATAACAAGCTTTCTTTCACTTTCGAGATCAGCATAAATTCCGGGAAATCGTTTCTTTAATACAAGTTTACAGATCCTCTCAGTCTCAACAGCAAAACTCTGTACAGGAGGTTCAACTTGTCCTTGAGCTATATTTTTCAAAACGTCTCTAATTACTGTCATTGATTTTTTCACTTCTTCCAAATCGCTTAATTTTCCTAAAAATTCTCTAGGATTTTTCGCATAACTTTCAAATTGCTTACGGGTGAGAGGTGAAATCTCCATTAATTTTATTTTTTTAATTTTTATCTCATCTGTTGTATATAAACTCATTTCATTTAACCAAGTTAATTCCTCCGAATCAATTACCTTATTTTCATATTCTTTCAATTGAGTCATATAATCTTTATCAGCTCGTTTCTCCAACCTAAAAAGCATATTATAAATAACAAAATTAAACCATTCAATTTTCCTTTTGTATTCCACTCTTCTACTTTTCACACTTAAAATACTAACCAATTTTTCAAAATTCCGTAAACTTTTTAGATATTTATGTTCATAAAGGTTTTTCCAATTACTTCCCTCTAATTCATGTATTTGCTTTAAAAGCTCAAGACTTTTTTTAATTTCATCATTTTCTCGAATAGTTTCATTATTTAAAAATTCTTTTAGTCTTTCTCTTATATCATTTCTTTCATTTATGAAATCTTTAGCAATTACTAAAGATTTTTCAAAATCCCCACTATTGGATTCTCGATATGAAAAATCAATAATAAGGTTTAATTCTTTATCTAAATAAGAGTAAAAACCTTTATAAGCTACATAAGAATTTTTGAATCTGTTATCTAATATAAAATATACCGTATAATCATTTTCATCACGGTTAATCCTACCAAGAGCTTGGGTAATAATTCTTTTTTGAAGCTCATTATAATAAAATCGGTCCTTCAAAAATTTATCTAACATTAAATCATAATTATTTAAATATATAGGTAAGCGAGTTATTATACAACATTCACATGAATTACTTGGAAAATCTAATCCAAAATATCTGTGAGCAATCAAAAGACATGATTTTTGATCATTAGGGTAAGAAGAAAATTCGGTTATAACTTCATAATTATCTCCTCGAAAATCATAAATTTTTAAACCTCTTATTTTTTTTGTAAGAAGATTATGTAATCCAAGTTTTTCTGTCATAGACCAACAAAGAATTAACACTTTGTTAAATTTATGAAATAATTGTTCAATAAATTCGAATGATACTTTCACAAAATCTGTTTCTAATGGAAATACTTCATCTAGACGAGGATCATTGATTGGGAAAACTAATTTCCCTCCCATTTTAATATCAATTCCTTCATTTTTGAATGTGGTTTCATCTAATAATTTTATCTTATTTTTTACCAAGCCCATTTCATTCATGAATAATTCTTCATTACCTAATGTTGCACTTAATAAAATAATTTTTTTAATCTTGTCAAATTTAAGTTCATTTGAATTTGGAATCTTTAATTGATGTGTTGGAAAAATTACTGGTTCGATAGACAATTCATTCTTATTTAAGAAATATATGTAAAACTCTAAGTAATCCCTACTTACTCTATATGGGTATTTAAAAATGTTCTCTTGATTTAAAACTCTACTATTCTCTTCTAAAATTTTTTCAATAATAGAATAATCTTGAGGGAATAGAATATTCCCATCTTCAAATTGAGCTGTTCCTTCCTTTATTTTTTTAAGAATAGAATAATTTCTATGTGATAGACTTTGAATAATTTTTTCATAGATTGGTTTTGTCAATCCTTTATTTCTAATTTTAACAGAAAAATGATCTCTTAATTTCTGATAGAAAATATCAACATCATCAATAATTAGAATATCAATTTCTTCTGGAAAATCTTTCGTGGTTAAAAAAGCGTTGAAATTTGATACAAAAATTATATTACCCCTTGAAAATTCCAAAATTTTATCATTTCTTTCTCTACGTTTATCTCCAACAACTCCAGTGGCTTTACCAAAAATAAAATAGTCAATTCCTAGTTTTTCGGCTTCTACACCTATTCGATGCATTAATTGCCATGTATGTGAAAGATATATACATCTTAACTTATTTTTAAGACCTTGAGCCAAAATTAAAAGACCTACCAAAGTTTTTCCTGATCCTGTTGGAGATCTCAATCCAATCAATTCAGTATTTCCTAAACTAACCCAGATATCTGTAAATTTATCTTGCCAATCCCTAAGGGAGGGAAATCCAGTATTAATTTCATTAAACAAGTCCCTTAAGTGAGGTTTCAATTCATACATCTCAAAACAATAAACGCTTTTCTTATTATAAGTTTAAGTTAATTATATAGATTTTATTTTATAATAACATAAGTAAAGGGAAGTAATTTATGTTTTTATTAATAAAAAATTTTATTGATTGAATTACTGAAAAATGCTATAAGCTTACTGATATAATAAATAATTAATGGAATATTTTTTGATAAAATCAAGAATTTTTAGATAATCTCTAATTTTACAGAGGGTTTTGGAGTCGGTACTTTTATATTCCTCGCCAATCAACTCAATTAGTTCATTTAATTCTAAAAGAACTAATGCATCTTTAAAAAAACCATCAAAATATAAAGTTTCAGTAAAATATTCACTATTCTTCTCAATTCTATAGGAAAATGGGTTATGGATATCAGCTACTTTGATTGGATTTTTGTTATCGTTGTTTTTATAGAAATTCACCAATTCTAAACCTAAATCTCCGCCTAGGATGATTGTATTTCTATTTACATTTTCTTCTTTTATCTCATTTTGACGAACCTTTCTTATAAAACTTTCTAAATCACAGTTGAAAAGAATTTGAGATAATTTATTAAAATCTGGTTTAATAGTATTAGGCATTATAAATTGACTCAAGGAGCAGTTATCAAATATATTTAAAATGTAAATAACTTTGTAAACTTTTTGATTGGTTCTTAGGTTTGAGTTATTGACACTATCTAACATTAACTTTTTTATAATCTTCTTAAAAATAGGATATCTGATGTCCAGAGCATTTACATCACCATTAGATAACTGAGGATTTTCAATTTGATAAATTTTGTCGGTTATTGCACTTCTACAGAATTCAACAATACTGGAATAGGATATTTTTGCGTTTTTTTTAATAGCATTATAAAATTCTTCAGAAACTCTTACATGAATAGACTTTTCCCTTTTTTCGGACATTTTTTTTCATTTTAAACACTATTTATCATTAAATAACATACTATTTTTTATATTAATAAACTTGATCCCAGGTGGGATCAAGATGAAATATTTAAAAATTAATTAGAGATGTAATAGTGGAAAAATTAATACGGACTTATGTAGAATTACAGTCTGAGGACTACATTTATATGGGAGTCAAATTCCCTGAGTTTCTCCTTTGAAACTATAACAGAATTTAAAAAATTAATAAAAGCGAAAGTATGATGAGGGTAGTGGTGAAATTATAATCCGTCATCTTGTTATGCCCAGACATATAGAGTGTTGCTCTAAACCGATTTTGGATTATGTAGCTAAAGAGTTATCTAATGTTGTAGTGAACTTGATGTCTCAATATCGCCCACAGTGGAAATTATTTGAATATCCTGAAATAAACCGTAGACCTACTTCACAAGAAATGCAAGAAGTCAGAGGATATGCGGATAAATCAGGAATTCTCTGGAAGCCAGTTGCTTAATTTTGAGTTCTTCTCTCAATCCTTATTACAATAAAACTGATTTATCCTTATAACATAAATGAAGTATTATTAGAATTAGAAACGAATTCAAGAAAATTAAAATTAATAATCTTAGACCATCTTTATTCCTAAAATTTCCTTGATTTTTTCTAATCTATCAATATCTTCAATCAATATCTTAATCTCTGGAAGATTTCTATAAAGAACTAAAAGATTTTCTAAAGCACGCTCGACTTTATCTCTCCAGTTATCTCTATATTCCTTATCAATTTAACTGAAGATATCAATTTAATTACATTTCATTTATTTTAAGTTAGTAATAATAACGGATAAATAATTCCTAATATTGATATAAGAATAGTTATTTTTGAAAGAATCCCAATTTTTATTACTTTTTTGTTTTTTGTTTGGATATATAGATTTAAGATATAATTTCTTTCCAGCCTGTCTTCATTATGAATTTTAGTCGATAGAATTTCTAATATTCTTTTCTTTCTCCAACTCTCAACTAATGTTCTATATAAAAAAATAATTGGTAAGAAAAATAAATCCAAAATAACAATTATTAGAACAAAAGCTAGTAATAATGATAATATTGAAGTATCATTACCATAAATAATATCATCCATTGATTCAATTGTAAATAATCCAAAATAATCAAAAATCAACAAATATAAACCCTGACCAAAATTTGCTATTAATTGTGAAATATCTCTTTCCGATATAGCATCTAAATAGGGAACTGAATACTTTAGATGTATTTTTTTAGGATTATCAATCAGAGAGACAATTTTTTTGATGTCGTAGATAATAACAGTGAGAGAAAAAGTAAATAATATTGAAAAAATGGTAAAAATAGTTGTATCTTGTATTATAAATGAAAAGTTTGAGGATATTATAAAAATATTAAATATTGATAAAGTTGAGTATAATAAGAAACCAAGGATTAATTCTAAAGCAAAAATTAAATTATATATATATTTTTTATATTTTGCATATTTTTTATTACCATATTCAAGATAAAATTCAAGTTCTTCAATCTTTATTATTATTTCTGATGTTGCAAATAATTGATGATTTCTTGTTAATATGATTGAAGTTTGATCTTTTTTAGTAATAATATATTTTTGTGTTATAATTTTAATAGGATCTTTTCTTAATCTTCTAAAGAAATCTGTACCTTTCAAAAAATAAATAATTTTTTCTTTAGTTCGCAGTTTTACATTTGTTTCTAATGGTGGTATTTCTCTTATAAATTCAATTATTTCACCTAAAGATAGAGATAATAATTCTCTATGGAATTGAGATGGTGTTTTTTTTTTAAAATCATAATTCTCGATCATTACTTTCATAATTTCAATTCAAAATTTATTTAAAATTAAAGAACATGCCCTTGTAAAATAAATACTAACCTCTATATTTAAATCTTAGACAAAATTGTTTCATTATAACTAATTTTTTTAAAATTTCCTTGAAACTTTTAACTATAATGGTCGTCTTTTATTATTTTGATGGTTTTCAAACAGAAAGTGAATTTTTAATTACATTTAGATCTAGCATTGGGGTATTCTCTCCGAAAGGAGTAAGGTGATACGCTTTTCTAGCCGTGTTTAATTATAATAATTTAAGGAAATCTTTTAATTGGCTTAAAATACTTTCCTTAATATCATTTTCAAATATTAACGAATCGTAATCAATTTCAAAGAGTATAATTGTCAGTTGTGTAAGCGATTGTTCATATCCCACCAAATCAAAGTTTTTTGTTATAAGAGCTTCAAAAATCTTATTTAATAAAAAAATTAAATTTAATGATTCAGTCTTATCATTTTCACCACATTTTTTCAACAAGTATTCCCATTGGTTAAAATTATAAAACCAAATTGACGAATATAATACTTTTGAATAAAAATCTATCACCAATCTGTCCATTATAGCCCTAACATAAATCCTATTGAATCTAAGAAACTGTTCAATCGCTTTAAAATATAGATCAAGATAATATTTTGGAAGTATGGATTGGATTATTTTTGCCTTAGAATCAGCATAAAAATCTCTTAAGATTTGAAACAATTTCCAAAATAATTCTCTTAAAGAAGACCATTCTTGATTCTCATACTTAATGAAAAGCGAGTCTTTAATACTCTCACTAAATTTGACCAGAGTTAATGTGGAGTCGCAAAAGGAAGTATGTCCATATTCGTGATAAGCTAAATACTTAAAAATATTAATAAGTATTTCATTGGTTACATTTGGTTTTTGAATAAAATTATTATTTAAATTAATTGGATTATAATAAGCCTCAATGATTTCAGTATCATAAATTACTTCGATGTTTTGTTTACCTATATCTTGGATGATATGAGTTAATTTTCCGATTTCGTCATATCTAAGTAATTTGAACTCTCTTGGATTTTCTTCTTTATCAATAAGCACCTGAATCTCATCTTCAAAAACCTTTAGATATTTCTCTAATTCGTACATATATGACATTCAAATAGAAAACAAATTGATAATATTATTTTTATTAAACGAATATTAATTTCTGTGTATTTTAAATAATAGAAAATCTTTTTCCAATTTTTTCTTATAATGATTTTCAGTTCTTAATTACTAGAGGAATGCGATATCTCCCCCTCTTTCGCCACACACCTATGGTAAATTTAATAATAGTTATCATAGTAATATTCAGACTCGTTCTCAATAATTAAATCATCTTCATCAATCATATCACTCAAAATTTCCTATATCTACTTTATGAATAAAACCAGATACATCATCTGTGAAAATCTTAGATAAAATTGGAACCCAGATTTCTGTATCTTTATGATAAGTATTCATTATCCATTGAAAACTGGAATTTTCCTTGATGGACTTAAATGTTATTACCTCTGATATTCCATCATCGTCAATATCTCCTATTGTAAAATATCTAGCGTTAGCCACATCGATTTTAGACTCATCAAGAATAATGATTTCTTCTTGATTTTGATCGTTTGCGCTTCGTTTAGGGTGTATCAATGATGCTGAATCAAGCGTGCCTGAAAATAAAGGAGTTACTCCACCAATAACGATTAATAACATTAATACGCTAACTAGCTCCGTCATTCTATTTTTTAATTTATTTTTTGTCATATATTTCGCCATTTTTTTATTTGAATTTAAAATCTAAAAATTAGTTTTTGAGTAGATTTTTGTGTAATCATCTTAATTCGTAATCACTATATAAATATTACTCCCTCTTGAAAAACTAAATTTCAATAAATTTTTTATGTTTTGTTCTATAAATTGTGAACGAATTTTTTAATTCTTCTTCTAAAGCATTTCTATCAATTTAATTAGATTCTCAAAATGATCAGGATGGAAATGAGTAACAAGGTTATTTAGAAACATATTTTTAATGAATGGCAAGAGCCTCGTACTCTTATAATTTTGATGTATAATCGAGATTATTTCTCACAAATTTCAAGTAACGATGAATTCAAGAATTTATTTGATAAGGTCAAATTAAAAGAGAGCAGAAATTAGAGCTCTTCTAATGTTTTTTGTTGTATCGTCAATAAGACTTTGACTTCCCCTTTCCACATTGATTTTAGTAACAAGCTCTTCAATAATTGGGGTTATCTTACTTAATATAGTGGTGATATCGGTATCAAGAGCTCCCCGACTTATTAGGTAATCTTTAGTCTTAGAAATTACATTCATCCAGGTCTTTGCTAAAGGAATAAAATTCCTGTCATTATAATATCTAAAATCTGGAGTGAAATGAATTAACTCAGTAAATGTCAAGTATGCATACGTATCTAGAAATCCGTTTTCATGTACAATTTTCGCAATCATGTTTAGAGATAGTCTTGCGAATAAGTATAATGGGTTTTCTTTCAGATGACCATATATTTTATATTGCTCGCGCATAAGAGCACCTATTTCTAACTCAGTATTATGATATTGCATATCGGTAATTTGGCCTCTTTCATTTAGCTCCTTTAAATTATATTGAATTTCTACATACCATTTATTCAGGGTATCTTCAATAACATCAAATTCATGACCATTTTTCAAATTTGAAAATTTTTGATTTAAGATATTTTTATTATTGCTTTTTGATATAAATTTGGATGTTTCTGTAAAAGTAGATTTCGGAATGATATGGTTGCTTGCAAGAATATCTTTTAATTCATATCTGAAGATATCAAACTTATATATTTATATATTTTTTTTCATAAATCGTAATAAAACACGTATATTTTTTACTAAAAATTAGTTAATCTAAGCATGGTGAAAGTTTCTCTCAACATCTTTTAGCACAGCACATATATTTGGGAAAGATCTTTCCAGTATCCTAATATTTGCTTCCCTAAGTTGTCTTTTAAGCTCCCTTCTAGGAATCATACTTTCTATATTTTTCTTCAATACTTTTCTCCAATAAGCATTCTTAGATCCCTCTGGAACATTAACTATAATTTTTAACTTAAATTTAAGAAATCTCACTACTTCTTCTTCAAGACAAACTTCCGGTCCTGAGATAATACAATATAAATTGAACTCATAAGGTCTACAGCTACACCTTATTAAAAATGCATCTTGAAGTGGAATCATTTCATCCGCAAAATCTATACCAATTGTATTTAATTTTTTTCCAATTAACCTTTTTGGATCTTCATTTGTATGTTCCCCATCAACTATAAAAATAAAATCTCTATACCCTTTAGTAATAAGTGTTTTTATAACATCAAGCGCACTCAAGGCTGCGTGCCTTTTAACACCAGTACGTGGATAGGATATGATATTCTCCAGCCCATTATATTTGTCACACAATATTTCCAATATCATTGTTTCTGGATAAGTACCATCCCCATTAAGAATCACATGCCTTGAATTAAAACCTTTCTCATCATCTACTAATTTCAAAGTAATCACTAGAGATTTTTAAAGTTAAATTTTCGCGGATCAATATTAGCATTTAAGAAATCTTCAATTTCATCGAGAGTTAACTTATCGTATTCTAAAATATCTTCTCGAGATTTTTTTAAAAATAGAATATTACAATCATTTGGGTCTAGTTCTGTCAATTTATATAATATATCTATACTATGAGTCGATATAACAACTTGGCTACTTGTATTTATTAACCATTTAAGAAATATGTTAATCATAGTGGGGTGAAGTCCTGCTTCAAAATCATCAATTATTATTAACTCTGGATGAATTGATTCGATTAACATCATGATTTTTATTAATTTCTCTGCACCCGCTCCAAGATCACTTATTCTTACATAAGTAAAATTATTAGGAAAGATTTTTCTAATACGCATTGGTTTTCCAAATATTATCTCACTATATTCATCATCGACACATTTATTAAGACTCTTAGCAACTTGGACATGGATTCCCTCTTTAACGATTAAATCCTTTAATGAATCTATTTTTAATTCTATTTCTTTGATATAATTTGTGTCATATGGTATGAATAAAACTGAGGTACTAGAGTTTTCTTGGACAACTTTTATGAATTTTTTTAAATAATAATCAGGTTTGGACGTTCGTGTATCTCTTCCTTTAGGAAGTAATATAATATCTGGTCCAAAATTAGAATTGTAGCTACTTTCATTTATATTAACTTTAAAACCTTTTTTGCTAATCCTATTATATTCAATTAAGGAGGTACCTGCGTATTGATAAATTAGTGTTTTGTAAGGTGTAGGCTTACCACCAGATGGTGGCTCTAGGTTATGAAGCTTTCCTATAAACTCTACTTTATTTATTCCAGTTATGTATTCTGAGATGTCTGGATTGGGCAGTAAAGATAAGGCTTCCAATATTGTTGATTTTCCAGAATTATTTCTACCAATCAAAACGTTGAAGTTAGAGAGTTCTATAGGAGATTTACAACTTTTTATTCCTCGAAACTCCGTAATTCTGAGATCCTTTACTATCATACTTTCTCTCTATTTTTAATTATTTTTTCTATTATTTATAAAATATCCATAGAGTATATACGATTTTTTTATTATTAGAATTTTTTCTCTCTCACATAATTAGAGTTCAGATTTCAATTGATTTTTGAAAAGTAGTAATATAATAAACGTGAGTAATATTAGATATATTTTTTCTTTGTTCCCTAATTCATGACTCATTTTCATCATTTTCTTATTTGTATATTTATTGTATATAATAAACTCTTTTCTTGAAAGAGACAGACATATCATAATCATATTTATGAGTATCTTCCCTTGTTCGCACTATAACGAATCTTTATCCCCTCAAATACTTATTAAATAATGAATAAAAATCTACCCTTATATTATATAATTTAACTTGAAGGTATGATTTATAATATTATAAATTTGATAATCGATTGCACAACCAGAAAATTCTTCATTTGAAACTTTTTTTCTCAATTCAATAATTTTCTCTATTAATAGATCTCCATTTATAGAATTTAATAAAATTGGGTTATTGATATCCAATAAAATTATAATAATCCCTGGAAGATCTTTAGCATTATTAATCCCCATATTTATTGCTTGTAAACGTGCTTCAAATTGTTTGTTCATAACTATAACATCCTCAAATCTTTCTCTTTCAATTTCTTCTTCAGTGCGTCCATTTTCTTTTCCTATCGAATCACCTAGACATAATTTACAATAATGTGTCGGGAAAACATCTATAAATTCAAGACTCTCATGTATTGAACTTTAATTCAATTATTAAATCAGAGTATGCAAACCAAACAGAGTTATTTAGGGCTGGGTTTGGGCATTGGTATTTAAATTTTACACAAATCCCTTTTGCTCC
>SDBU01006901.1_pt1 | contig 13250 bp, 14 predicted proteins | sample 2277071 | NCBI WGS metagenome assembly SDBU01 (sample SAMN10397929, study PRJNA504765) | marine sediment metagenome | isolation source: marine sediment core GS08_GC12, 126 cmbsf | place: Arctic Ocean: Gakkel Ridge, Loki's castle | collected 2008 | reverse complement strand
GGGGAAACCTTACTGAAGAGCCGTATGCGGGAAATCCGCAAGTACGGTTCTGTGAGGGGCATTAAACCAAAAGGAGGTGAAAATGTCTACTCGACAAAATCACTCTTTGATATTTATTATATTCGTATTCATTTTTCTTTTAGCTTCCTGCAGTCCACAGAAGATAAAAAATGAAGGATCCGTATGGGAAGGGACGATAGAAACAATCGACGGTGTGATAATCGTCAAGAATCCAAAAGAGCCGATGTACGGTGAAGATGCGTTATTTCTTGAAGAGGAACTGACAATCGGAGAGGCCAAAGGAAGAGAAGAGTACATGTTCCAGAGTCTTTATAGTCTAGCCGTAAACGACAACGGAGATATTTTCGCCTTGGATACTATAGCCAAGCATGTCAAAGTCTACAACAGAGAAGGTCTTTACTTGAGGACCATCGGTCGGCCCGGGCAGGGTCCAGGAGAGTTCTCTTTCCCAATGTCACTCATTTTGACAGCCCGTGACGAACTTGTCGTAGGCTTTATGAACAACATCTCCTATTTTTCTTCTGAAGGAGAATACATAAAAAGCATTCCAATTATTTCCACAGCTCGATTTTTGTCGATAGATATCGACACCGCAGGAAATATCTTCGGAATCAGCATAGGGATAGAACAGATGGGCTTTTTACTTAAGAAGTACGATCCTGAACTCAATGAGCTTCTCTTGTTCGGCTTCTCCCCCTCCTCTTCGGAAGAAAGCAACCGGACGGGAAAAAGGAATGCTTTTTTCACCCCGCTCAGATGGGATATTATCAACGGCGATCAGGTTGTGACTGGTTACCCTGAAGAGGGATATGTCGTCAAGATACTAGATACTTCAGGGAATCTGATCCGGAGGATCGAAAGAGAATACACTCCAATCGAAACAACACAGAAAGACTTCGAAGAGCGGATAGCCGATCGCCCGCCAAAACTTAAAAAAGACCTCTATGCACCCAAGCACTTTCCACCCTACAGGAATTTGATTGCAGACGATGAAGGAAGAATCTGGGTAAGGACATCTGAAAAAGCTCCCGATGGAAAAAGCCACATCTATGATGTTTTCGATCCCGAAGGCAGGTTCATTCTCAAGGTTGCTTTGAAAGCTACTCCTCGTGTCATGAAAAATAACCAAATGTACACCATTGAAGAAGACGATGAAGGTTTTCATGTAATAAAAAGATATAAAGTCTCCTGGAATTATTAAAAACTTGGACCAGATAAGCGTGCAGTTTTCAGACTAAATCACCCAATTCTAGAAATCTCTCTAAACCATTCTTAAGGTGCTCCATCTAAGTAAAGGGCCCCGTATATCCATCCCCCCAGTTTACCCGTTAGAACGGTCCACATTAGGACATTTATAGTGAATATCGATAGTTAATGTGAAGAGATGCATTTGATGTTTAACTCCAGGGGACCACTCATCCTGAGCCCTTCCCCAGTCGATTTGTCCATAGAGTGTCAGAGGGATTTACTCAGTTTGATTAAATGTTTTGCTTTTGATAAACGTATTAAAGGCAGACTGGGAGAAAACTGGAGGGACGATGAAAAAACACTCTTTGATAATTATCATATTAGTGTGCATATTTCTTTCTGCAGCCTACAGCCAACAAAAGGCTGAATGGAAGGGCACAATTGAGAAGGAAAATGGAGTAGAGATAATTAAGAATCCATCCGAACCGTTGTATGGAGAAATCACGCTTAACCTCGAAGAGGATTTGAGTATCGGCGAGAGGAAGATGAGAATTATATGTTTTACAGGGCTTACGGCATTGCTGTTGACAAACAAGGAAACATCTATGTTGTAGACTACGGCAATGACCACATCCAGGTGTATAATAAAGATGGACAATATCTCGTCATAATAGGAAAATTATGTAAGAGTGACTCATAAAATATGCTGAAGATCTTGGGATTGACCAAAACGTATAACGGTATTGATTATGCAATTCGTAATCTCTCCTTTTCGGTTGAAAAGGGACAGATTGTTTCTCTATTGGGACATAACGGCGCCGGCAAGTCGACCACACTGAGGATCATCGCTTCAATTCTGGCGCCGACCAGCGGTGATGTCGAAATCAATTGTATTTTATTGTCCAAAGCAACAACTTCGGAATTGAGGGAGATCAAGAGGTCCATCGGCTATTTGAATGAATATTGCATCCCCTTCGAGCACCTGACTGCAACTGAATATTTGTTTTATGTGGGAAAATTATATGGAATTGAAGATATTCAAAAATTGACGAATAATATAAAGGATTTGGAAAGCATGTGGGGAATTGATCATCCAGATGGAAAGTTTATCAGCGAGTATTCCAGCGGTTTAGTGAAGAGAATCGCTATCGCCTCAGTGTTACTCAACAAGCCAAGCCTTTTCGTGCTTGATGAACCATTGAACAACCTAGATCCTATCGGGGCGAAGCTCTTCAAAGAACACCTGCAGCATTTACGCAAATGCGGTGCGGCGATATTGGTTGCCACTCATAATCTGGATTTCGCTGAAAAGGTATCCGATGAAATTATAATTATTGAAGAGGGCCGACAAATATTCCAAGGATCAATAAACAGCCTGAAAAAACAAATCCATCAGGATGAGGGGGAAGTTTCCTTGGAGGATTTATATTCAATACTGTCCACTAAATAGAATCTATATGCATGCCGTTAAAACGTTATTCAAGATCAAGTTTCTGTGTGGAGTAAGAAAATCAGTTTTATTAAAAACGTGCGTAAAGCAGATCATCGGATTTCAAACATCCATATTTTTGGTTGGAGTGAGTATCTGTTTTTTATTTCTTGCATTTCTGATTGCCATGTTTCTTTGGCCAGGTTTTTTTTCATCACCAATGTTGAAAGGGATCCTCTCGGCAATTGTCGAAAGAAAAACTGTTTTTTTAAATGGATTATGGGTTCTGTATTTTTATTTTGGATTATTTTATGGAGCAACTCTGGTTTATGAATTGACAATCAGCGACAACCTATCATATTTGACTCTACCCCTTCTCTATTCGGATTTGGTTGTTCTGCGGATGGCGGAATCGATCATCAGTGCTGTAAAGTTTTTCGCCTTTTTTCTCATCCCATCATTTTTACTTATTTATTTCAATCAAAGCATTCCCTTGCATTTTTTTCCGGCTTTTTTTGTTTTATTGCTGCTAATTTATTTGAGCAGTTTTTTGGCAGGGGCCATTCTCCTTTTAGCTTTAAAAAAAATACTGAAAAAAACTAGTTCAGAAAAAATATTTATTTCTTTTTTCATCGTATCCGTATCAGTATTTATAGTGGGTCTTCGGCTCTACAAATCTTTTCCTGAAAGCGCTTTTTTTAGTATAGTGCTGAAATTATTAAATTCAACGTTGGGGTTCCTTTCCTTTAGAAATACTTTAGAAAGAACTTTTTTCCCTGGTTTCATCACAATTCCCTTGAGCTTTCTAGCTGTGTTTGTGATGGCCATGATAGTTTTATTTCTGGGTATTCTCTTCTATCGCACCTTGCTACACTCATATAGAAAAATCCACTATTTTTCGGACGAGGGAAAGATTATTCAGAAGCCAAGAAAATATTTAAAACTGGACCGGTTATATGTTCTTTTGAGGAGGATCCCCGCGGATTTGCGGATTATCCTGGCTAGGGACATTATTACTTTTTTTCGAAGACCCCACTTTTTGCTGAAAGCAATCGTGTTTTTCCTTTTAATGGGCACTTTTTTTTATAATATGGAAAGCGGTACTTTTTTCATCCCCAAGACTATTTTTTTATATCTTCTACCTAGCTTCATCTCATTACGATTGTTTATCCATTCAATCGGATTAGAGCGGAATAATATTTTCCTGATTAAGCAACTCACCTCGTCGATGGCGGTATATTTCATGAATCGGGTGAAGGTGAATGCACTGGTCTCGTTTCTGATCATTTCCCCGATTTGGGTAATCTGTTTTCTTTTTACTCCCAAGATCAGTTTCATTCAAATCGCGGTCAGGTCCATACTTTTGTTTTCTTCCCTGGTGGCTTCTGTCTTTATGCTTACCGGGTTTTCCGCGACCTTCGCCATTTTCGATGAAGATCAGGTCGAACACAACTCCTTAGGCATCGCTTCTGGAGCCGTTTTGTTTTACTTGTTTTTGGGATTATCGATTCCATTTTTCTTTTATCTCATTGATATCCTGATCAACAGCCAAATCACATTTGCTGACCTTTCTGTGCTTCTGCTTGTGTCGGGATCGATTTCATTATTCTCCATAATCGCTTTCGTTTATTTTGGAATCAGAAAGCTCTCTACACATTTGTGAGGAGGAAAAATGTCAATATCTAAAAATTATGTTGATCCTTCTGTGATTTGACCTCGAGAACTTAACGCCAAAGAAATTGTATCGTTTCAGCAAAATTCGGACCACTTATGATATTTTCTAGGCGATGGTTTGCGTATAATAAAACCACACAAGGAGATATGCATGACAACCACAAGAAATCCAAAACCTCTTAGAACCGTCCAAAAAGTACCCTTCCCTGCTTAAGCCTTCATATCCTCTTCATCAGGTCAACCAGTAGAACGGCTTTCATCCGTAATTTCATAGGGAAAATCGGGGGAAGACGGATCTCTTGTGCTTTTTAGAGGGTAAATCTATGCGAATGAGTAATTTCACTGGTTCTTCCGGATTGAGCCCTCCCAGTCGATTTGTCCACAAAGTATGGTTTTAAGATGATCTGCTCCGTTTGACTAAGGGATTTGCTTTTGATAATCGTCTCATAAAATTATAAAGTTTAGGGAGTGTCTGACATATCTACAATTTCATAGAATCAGCAGGAACACATGGAAAGATGGTTTTTGAGAGAGTTCCAAGACCAAGGAAGATTAAATGGGAGTAGAAAAGGGAATGCAATAATTTCCCAGAACTATTGATTTATACGTTTTTTATAGGGAGTTTTTATGTATTGTTGCGCCATTCTTTGAGGATGGGAGTCTCCTTTTTCTATTTCAAGCACTCTCTTATACATTTCCAATGCTTTTTTTCTCAAGTTTTTTAGGTCGTAGTAATTTCCGTAATAGAGATAAGCCCATCGTCGCTGATCGTATTCATATTCCTCATATTTTTTGTTAATAAGTAAACTTACGATTTTTTCAAAATTTAAATCATCTTCATTTTCCAAATATGCCATGGCTAACTCTCTTTTTGCCACAAGATCATCCGGTCTTATCTGAAGAGCTTCCCTAAATTTTTCAATGGCCTTGGGATATTTTTTTTGCTCGTACAATAACTTCACTCCCTCATTAAAAGATTTTTGAAACTTAAAGATTTCAATTGTCGGAACGGCTGAATCATGCAAAAAGCATACTTTGTCTGGACTAAAATCTAAATTCACTGTGAAAGATTTAACTTCATCTTCATTTGTAATCCAATATCTCCTATGAGTGCTTTTTGTTTCAGATAGAAATTGGATATCAAGTGGCATCGTGTACAAATTTCTTCTCTGGATTATCTTGACTTCAACCTCTGACCTTCCAGCTTTATCAGGCTTAATTTGATATTTTAGCTCAATTTCAGGTATTCCTGTTTTTTTTAGCCATTGATCAAAAAACCAACTCAGATCTTGACCATATACTTCCTCTGTTGCTGACTGAAAAGATCTATAAGACACATTCTGATTGAAATATTTTCTTGTGTAGTATTTTAATATCTTAAAGAATGCTTCATCCCCGACGACTCGCCTTAGACTATGAAGTACATAGGCTCCTTTGTTATAGACGATTGACCCATACATAATATCCACGAGAGGTTGATCCTGTTGTTCTTCAACGGCATTCAAATAGGCTATCAGATTTCTGTACAGCATCTCTTCTAAAGCTTTTTTCCCATATTTCCATTCTTTATAGAGAATGTCGCTGTATGTTGCAAATCCCTCGCTCAACCATAAATTTTTCATAGAATCTGAGGAAAAAGCACCCAGCCACCAGTTATGAGACAGCTCATGTGCCAGTATACTCTCATCGAAAGGTGTATAATTTGGTCGAGTATGACTGAATGGGCCTTCTACAAATGCAAAGTTTCGTTCCTTTGTTGGACCAAAAAAATTGTTATAAAGAACTAATATTTCTTCAGCTTTTTCTACCAGCTTATCAACATCTAATCTCGTATCTTTTTCTAAGTAGAGGGAAACTTCCTGGTTTTTCACCTTGACATGATTTATTTCCCAGTTTCTTGAAGCTAAAAACCCGATAAACTCAGCTGGTTCCTCCATCTCCCAGATAAATGTTTCTATCCCTTTATTAAGAATTGTTCTATTTAGCTTTCCAGAATCGCTTATCGTTTGAAATCCTTGAGGGACAGTTACTTCTAGGATTCCCTTGGCGTAATCTTCCCAATCCCTTTTTGGATACCAGAAATTTTCATCTCGGATTATGCAAAATTCTTCCTTTATATACTGGTTATTTTTTTCAATGATTTTTCCAGAGTAGTCTATCTTAAAATGGAAATAATTATTCTCTGGATCATTTATTCGTCTGAGGAAAAGGACATAGCCCAATTTCTTGAACTCGATACCGTAATCTTCACTGGAAACCTCATCTATCTGAAAATTTTCGTCAAGTTTAAAGAAATACTTACCTTCGTTTTCCGGTTTATTCTGCAATAGCAGCTCAGCTGATATCTTCAATTCATTTGTTTCTGGGAAAACTTTCACTTTTAAATTACGTTCAACAGTATCATACAGTTCTTTAAATACCACGTAATCTGATAATAACCATTTTCCCTCGACTTTTGTGATCATATAGACTTCATTGATATAGTGCGCTATGATCAAATTCATCAGTGGAATATCTGTTTTATGTGAGAGTATTATTTCAGCCTCGTGATTGTTGATTTCAATTATCAAGGATTCTACCTTCAGTGAACTCAAGTCAACCTGTTTGAATAGCGTTTTCCATTTTTCTGTCTCTTGGTTTTTAAACTTTGGGTTGCCTCCATCAAAAAGGTCTAGTAATTTTTCGTAATTTTCTTCTGTGAGTGTTGATGTGTAAGATTTTATAAAATCATTAATCTCTTGAGTCTCAACATTAGCAGTAAGCCTTGGCACTAATTAAAACTGACCCATTTGTGCTCGTTAAAAATAATCCACACGATGCGCAGTTGTTTGTAGATGAAAGGTTCTGATTATATATTGAGCAAACAGAGGGGAGTATAAGAAGCAACTGAGATAGTGATCAGGTTGGAATGTTTTGTCCTTGCTGTTCATTGGGGACTCTAAGTGAAGGCCCATTGATACGGATAGTGATACAGTGATGTTTCAGCCGATCGAGGAGGGCATCGACCAGAGACTTTTTCTGAAACAGCTCATACCATTCGGGATAGTCAAGGTTAGTTGTAATGATTGTAGATTTTTTTCCGTATCGTTCCCCCATGAGTTTAAAGAAGGCATTGACTTGTTCTGGTCTGAGGGTCAGATATCCTAATTCGTCGATTAATAGCAAATCGTAGCGACAGAGGCGGCGGAGAAGTTTTGGGGTGGTGCGATCGGCAAGCGAAGCATAGAGTTGATCGAGGAGATCCTGGGCGTTGTAGAAACGGCCGCTGTGGCCGGCGAGTAAGGCATTACGTAAAAGTCCTACGGCCAGACCTGATTTGCCCGTGCCTGGATTACCGATAAAGACGATATTTTCTTTCCGTTCTATAAAGGTCAGCTTTGAGAGGGCCTGGATTTGGGTCCTGCTTATCCCGGGTTGTTTGTCGAAGGGAAAGGTTTTAAGAGTCCAGTCCCATGGGATTTTGGCCTTGGTTATCCGGTAGGCAAGACTCCGTTCCTGGCGGTAACCGTACTCCTGGCGAAGGAGTCGGGAGAGGAGCTCATCGTAAGTCGTGGCCTCTCTTTCCGCCCGGTCAAGCTCTTGATCGATGACCTCAGCCATGCCTCTGAGACGAAGCGTAATGAGCATCTCATTTATTTTTTCACGCATTATCATCGTCATCAATTTTAAAAAACTCGCCTGCCACACGGGAGAGGATCATCTCTTCCAGGCGGGCTAGATCATAAAGCCCGTAATGAGAAGCCTCTTTGAGAGCCTTTTTAAAGGCCTCCTCAGGATAGGTTCGTTTAAGCTCTAAGAGTTGCCGCATCTTCCTTTGTCCTCTTCCCTTTGAGCGTTTCTTAAGTTCTTTGACATACTCATCTAAAAGCGTGTCTTGTCCCAGAAGAATCATCTCTTCTTTGGAAGGGCCTTTATGGGCTGTTGAGCGGTGAAAAGGAGGATGATGTCCTTTGGCGGTAACTCTGGTCTCACGTTTTGCTATAAGCCTTGGGTGATCGGCCACTTTTTTATGGTTAAAAAACACATGCACCCGATCCCAACTTTTATGAACTTCCACCTGCTTTCCTATGAGTCTCTCTGGCACTGAATAACGGTTGGTATTAACCCGCACATAGCCTTCAATGTCGATGGTTCGGTAGAGGGTCTCATAGACCGGAGGGATGTGGGAAGGTAGTGGGGTAAGATGGGGTTTTTCCATCAGAGAGGCTTTCTCAGGACTCATGCCCAATGAGCGTTTCACTTTGCGATTGGCTACCTCTACGCACCATTTCCTGGCCTGGCCATTAAGGTCATGCCAGTCGCTAAAGGTTCGTCCCGCAAGGAAATTTCTTTCTACATAGGAAAAATTCCTCTCTATCCTGGCTTTTCTGTCTGCGTGGCCTACCCGGTGAGGGATAAATTTTACTCCATACACATGGCCAAAATGTTCCATCTCCGGTGCTATCTCAGCCTCCGGACCACTGCCGCGGGCGACTATAACACTTGTGTTATCAATGATGCACTCAGAGCAGAGGCCTTCCATAAAAAGGAAAGCCTCACTGAGAAAACACTTAGCCTCAAAACGGGTAAAGGCCGGGTAGTACTGGATAAAAAGTTTTCTCGAATAGGCCAGCACCAAACCTGCACACTGCGCCTTGACTCTCTTTTCTCCAATGAGGAGAGTATGGGGGGATGTGTCATGCTGCATCTCCTGGCCAGGGGAAAATGTATAACTTCCGGCTCTTTGTTTTGTCTCTCGTAGATCCAGGTCCCGTACTATGCGGGTCAGAGTGCTGTAGGGAATGAGATGGCCGTGGTTTTCCTCTACAATCTCCTGAATACGAACCACATTCCCCCGGCATGGTTTGAAGAGATCGGAGATTACGGGTCTAAGCTGTTGGTAACGGGAAGTTTTAACCACGGTTTCCCCTGCCTCTCCTCTTATAACCCGGCGCACTGTGTTTTTGGAAACCTTGAGAGTCCGGCCTATATGCCGAATCCCGCATCCCTTGTCATACATCGTCAAAATGGCTTGTTTGGTCTCATCTGATATCATCTGTCCTCCTTATTTTTTGATCCAGAGCCAACATAAACCCTTTGGTTTCCTCAAAAGCAACAAGCAGTAACCGCCGGTCCTTTTGACTCTGACCCGAATAAAAAACAGTGGGCAGTTCTTTTATCAAACGACGTAATGTGTGGCCAACGACTTTTATCTCCTTTACCCATTTCCCTTCCGGACCATCTTTGAGGAAGCGGGCCTCGATTTCTTCTTCTCTAGACCGCAGCGCTTTGAGAAAAAGCCCCGGCTTATCCACCATCTTCTCTCTTTGGGTGCGGTTGGCCTTTTGGTAGTGACGGAAAAATTCCCCAAGTGCCCGCGTTGGGATAGGCTCTTTGAGAAGAGTTTCTGTAAGTTTTTTTGCATGATCAGGCATGGCGCGCGCCATAGGGACTAAAACCCTCGCAGCCGACCAGGTCGATATCTGCCCCTTTTGGACAAGCTCCAAAATCTCCTCAGGTAATGCATCCAGAAGAGAAAGCCGTCTGGATACCCAACTCTGATTGTAGTCCATAAAACGGGCGATTTCAGCGTCAGTAAGTCCATGCCTGTCTTTAAGCTCACGGATGACCAAAGCCTGCTCTACAGTTTCCCATCTTCTCTCATGATTCCTCAGAAGAACCCGAATCAACGCCTCGGCCTCCTTGCAGGCCCATATCTCTGCCATAACAGTATCGTGTCCACAACGTTTAAGAGCGGCTACCCTCAGGTACCCGTCTATAAGCACAAAGCAAAAATCACTTTCTTTTACGGTAATAATCGGCACAGTCTGACCACAACGTTCTATAGAGCTGACAAGGGAAGAGACGATCTCAGGTCTTGCCATCCTGGTGTGCGAATACCGAAGCGCTAGAGACCCAACCTCAATCTCCCTTATCTCTGTAAAACGACTGTGCTGGGGATAAAACGAAGTTTCCTCAATCATGGTTTCCTTTTTATCCTAAAAGAAGAGAATCTCAAAAGTCTATCGAGTCCTCTTTTGCAAGATTTAGGGTGCATGGTGCTAAGTTGTTGGAATTAATATAATTCTACGATTTAACGCGTCCATCTTTGCAAGATCAACGTACTCCGGGATAAGATAGTAAGTCCCTGATTCGAGACGAGAAACCCGCTCTAACGCGTCCATCTTTGCAAGACTGTCCAATCGTCGCTTTCTGTCCCGTTTCCTCTGTAACAATCGGTTACGTTCCACATAGAGTGGATTGTTCATCCGGTACTGCCGCCAGTAATCCGGATTTTGCTTTCGCCATCTTTTCTGGCAATCCCGCTGGTTAGCCTGGTAGTCAGGATCACTCGCCATCTTTTCTCTCTGCCACAGCCTTCGCCTTACTCTCTGGCATTCCTTTCTGTTACAGTATTGCTGGTTTTTTACACGGGGATTCGGGAGAAAATGCCGCCTGCAGCAGGGATTGACACATCGAATCATATTGTTCATGGTCTCCCTCCACAAGAAACCATAAACTTACTCTCACTGCTGCCACAATGCCAATTCCGGTTGGGGGGTCAAAAATAGTGAGCAGTTTATTGGTGGGTCACTTTTTGTGAGTATGGGTGGGTCAATTCAGATTAGCGTTAAAGGTAGAAAGAATCTCTGTAGATAAACAAGATGAAACAACTAGAATCAAACCTATAAAAGAAAGGAAAAGTTTAGTAAAAAATTTTTTCATTTTTACTCCTTCTACCTACCCACTTATTAAAACGAATTTTTTAGGAATAAGTTCGCGTTATTCAAGAACTTTGTAGGAATTTTCTTATTCTGAAATTTAGATAACTCATTGCTTCAATAGCAAGGAAGGCGACAAGAATACTAATAAACAAGAAGCAAAAAAGCTTAGAATGCATCGCACTCACCTCTTCCCTTTTTGTATCAGTCGAGTATTTTTCGGGTTTTAATGATCAGAAAATTGGCAGAGAAGATCAAAACTCCTCCTAAAATTATCCCAATAGGGATTATCCAGTATCCAAGTAGTTCGGATGTTGCTTGTATTCTAGTTGTCCCAGTGCCAGCCAATGATGATTTTAAGAGTATCCCATAACTATGAAATGATTGATTAACGATAAACAATCCAATCCTTTCTGGTATGAATGGTTTCAATAATGCCATGGCAAGGTTTAGGATTCCGAAGAAATATAGAATCAATGAAAATAATGATGTGAAGCTAACAACCAATGCTCCCAGAAGGGCTTTACTTGTGAAAGTCAGAAGTCGTCGAGGATATTGCTTTTGGAACGAAGTTAATTTCCTAGAGAGAATTTCATCAGCTACTTCAAAAGGCTTACCAAGCTTGTCTAAAATCGAAAGAAGAAATTTAATTTCATTAGAGGGATTTTCAGCTATTTGTTCCTGCAGTTCTGACAGAATATCAGAATGTATCTCGTTGAGTGTTTCTTGCCTTTCAGATACCGGAAGATTCTTCAGCTTTAATTTTAACTCCGCAAGATAATTTTCAAGGATCTTATTGGCTTCGTCTGATATTTCTATGGATTTCATTTTAATCCCCTTTTAAGACCTTGTTTATTGACGTAATAAACACATCCCAATGTTTTCTCATTTCTTCTAGGGTATTTCGTCCTTCTTGAGTGAGCTGATAAATCTTACGAGGCGGGCCATATATTGATTCTTCCCAGGTGTACTGTAATTTGTTTTCCTCATGCAGTCTTTTAAAGAGCGCATAAATGGTCCCTCTTTTTATGTCGACACCTGTAAAGTCAGACAGAGATTGGATTATCTGATATCCGTAGTTGCTTCCCTGCTCAAGTATTGCGAGAATACAAAATTCTAGTACTCCTTTTCTTAGCTGCGAATTCCATTTTTTAATATCCATAAACTGACTCTCTTTTCATCTAGCTTCTTTAACATGCTATCATATAATACAGTCTAGTTGTGAATTTGTCAATATTGAAAAGGGGAATATATAAATTACTGACCTGCCACCATCCTTGATCCATTTTTCTGTAAATCCTTTCAACAGATTGAGCCCTCCCCAGTCGATTTGTCCAAAGAGCATCCAGAGAAGATTAGCTCTATTTGAATAAGCACATTACCTTTTATTATCGTATTAATGAAAGAGGGAGTATCTCTGGAGGTCTAGGTGAAAAAACACAATAATTTCATTCCTTTCATTGCTTGCTTATTCTTATTAGTTTCTTGCAACCAACAAAAAGCTGAATGGCAAGGTACGATCGAGGAAAAGGATGGCGTGATAATAGTTAAGAATCCGAGAGAACCGATGTATCCAGAGAATGTTTTTAGTCTTGAAGAGGAACTATCCATTGGAGAAGCAGATGGACCAGAAGAATATATGTTTTCAAACCTGAGATATCTAGCGGTTGATGACAGAGGTTATATCTATGCTCTTGATTCTAGAGAGAAGCATGTAAAAGTATTCAACAGTAAAGGCGACTATATAGCAACAATGGGAAAAGAGGGTCAAGGACCTGGAGATATCCTCGGCCCTGAGAATGTGTGTATTACACCCCAAAATGAAGTAATGGTGTCAGATTCATTGAACAAGCGCTTAACGTTCTTTTCTTTGGAGGGGGAATTCATCAGGAGCATTACAACAACACCTTTAGTATTTTCAAAAGCTAAAATTGATTCTAATGGAGATATAATTGGGAAAGTTATTGTAAGAGAAGAGGAGAATTCAAGGCATGAACTAAAAAAATTTAATACTGATTTGAAATATCTCTGTTCATTTGACTCTTCACCGCTACAAACTGCCAGAAACTTAAATCCATTTTTGAGTGCATTGAAATGGGACATTGATAAAAATGATCGAGTCGTTTGCGGTTATCCTATAACTTCAGACCTCATGAAATAGGGCAAAAAACGTTGCTCTACAATCACGCATTATAGTGTCTTCTAACTTCAAAAAACATGGCTCCTTTTCCACTGGG
>SDBU01006900.1_pt1 | contig 13255 bp, 17 predicted proteins | sample 2277071 | NCBI WGS metagenome assembly SDBU01 (sample SAMN10397929, study PRJNA504765) | marine sediment metagenome | isolation source: marine sediment core GS08_GC12, 126 cmbsf | place: Arctic Ocean: Gakkel Ridge, Loki's castle | collected 2008 | reverse complement strand
TCGCCGGTATTGACCTTGCCGGCGAAGCTGAGACCGATGAAGGAGTAGCCTTACGAGCCCGAAAACCACGTCAAGATTCTACCGTAGTGACTATTGGTGAGCTTGACTTTTGTGGTCTTGTTAAGCAACCCAGGGTCAAAGTGGTTGAGCACTACTGGAGTTCATTGAATCAAGAACACCGCCAGTGTTCTGATAATTCGTAGCTAGATTAAGCTCACGCATCAAGCAGAGCATCGGGTTATACCGCTCGTCTTTAACTCTCAACTCATCTATGGTCAGAGGGCTATAGTGGTCAGTCATTGTCTTGGCACTATGGCGTAAAAGTTGCCTGTTTGAAGTCCAGTCGCCACCGAAGGTTGACCAGAGTGCTCCCGCCGTGTTCCTCAAAGTGTGAGGACTACCTCTGACGCCCTCAATCTTAGCTCGTTTGAATAGCTGTCTTATGTGGTAGGCTAGGGTATCAGCTTTTATGCCGAATACTGGCTCATCAGAGCCACGATTGCTTCGCAATTTCAGTAGCTTGTCTCGGAATACGGCGAGTAGTGGTAATTCCTCGGTGCGCTCTTTACCCCTAACAGTAAGGTAATCAGATTGTATGTCGCCAAACCGAAGTCTCTCTGCCTCTACCCGTCTAAACCTCAAGCCAAAGTAGCTCGTTACCAATGCCCATTCTAGGTCGGTCTCCACAACAGTTAGCAGCAGCCTAGCCTGGTCTCTACTTAATCGCTGACCTGACTTTTTCCTGAAGCGAGGCTTGTCCACCTTCAGCATAGGGTTTGGTAAGCCGTATTCACTTGAGGCGAATTTATAGAGTGCCGATAGAGCTTTCCACTGGTCTTGTCTAGTAGGCACATCGGCAGTCTTAAATTGTCTGAGATAAACACGGATTGGCTCATGTGAAGTTGGTAGCTCAGGATATTGACGGGCAAAAAACCGTAGCTTCCTAGCCCGCACACTGAGGTAACCCTCAGCAGCACCGCCATCAGCCATATAGGTCAGTAATTTATCAATAACCTTGGCTGTGCTAACCGACTCTTTTGGCTGGTCAGGTGGGACTTCCCCATCATACTGGTTAGCAAGCTCCCTCAGCGCTTGCCTTGTTTCTGGACTCCACTTGAACATATCCTCTTTGTTATCTATTAGCTGGTCAAGTTCAACTTTGTTCATCGTTTACCCCCTCTTTATAATATGGGCATTTACCATCGTTAGGTATTGTGTCCAAGCCAAGATAGTTGTAAAATTCTACCGAGTCCAGCATCATCTTGACCGGGCACTCGGCTATTATACCACCCTCAACCAACATATAATCTCCGTCCCAACAACAATGCCCCTTGACACATACCCAGGCATGGATACCTCTTAATGCTTCTAGGTATTCTTTTTCTCGTGGCATAGTCCGACTCCCATCCTCGCTTGGCTCATATTCTTTTTCTTCCCAAATCAATGTTAGCTCTTTAATACCATGATTCCCCATGATACTTACATCTCCAAATTCAGGCCTGAGTTCGGCTAGTTCCTGCTCAAACTGCTCCTGTTCGTTGGTCATATATACCCCTTATTCTCCTTAGTTACTTAAGCCATTCATAGGGTAGCCAGCCACTCTTACCAAAGGCATCACCTTCCAGAACTCTTACCTGTCTGGTGGCAAACCTAGAATCAATAACAAGAACCTTCGTGCCATTAGGCACGGTAAATACTCTACCTGAGGCTTCTAGCTGTGCCATTCCAATATAGTCTTTAGCGACACAGGCGTTAGTCCACTCATCAAGGGCTTGCTCGTCAATAGGCAGATAGACTACCTCCAAATTGGGCATTTGAATAGTCGCTTCTGAGCCTACATCTGATGGCTTAGGTGATGGCTCAGGTTGACCTGCTAAACAAGTGCCTATAACCACGGCTATAATAATGACAATCGCTAGTAATACCACACAACCAATAGCAGTTTTCTTCTTTTTACCCTCTGCAACCATAATTTACCCCCCCCCAGTTAAGCAAGTCCCGCCACAAGCCCGCTTGATATTCAGCCTCGGCAGCCCTATGCTAGCGCATCCGCGATAACATTCCAGTGGTTCCGATACCTTGGTGCAGCTTCCTCGTCAATAACACACCAAACAGACGTCACCTTCGGGCTGTCTAGGTCTAATCCTATTGGAAATGGCTCTAACAAATTGCGCAACTTACAAGATGGCACGATGAATACGTCTGGTATCTCCGACAGATTACCCTTCAAGTCTACAAATGCGTAAAAGTAACTCGTAGAAACTAACCTGTGAATCACGTTTATACCTGCTTGCCAATTCCATCCAGTCCACCCCTTCTTGCTTGACACGAAGGCCTTCGACGCGGTCTTTACCTGCACAGTTACAGACTTCAATGTGTCAGGTTTAGCGACAAACAAATCTATTGCCTTTGTGCCATAGGTTGTTAGCCCAACTGCGTATCCCTGTGCACTAAGTTGAAAGGCAACGTAATATGCACCGGCAGCTCCTGTTAAAACCTTATCCCTAGCCATTGTTCACTCCCTTTCAGTTTTGTATATCTTGCCAGAAATGGGCTTGATACTCAGCCTTGCCCTTTGCCTCACCCGGCTCTTGGTCATCTATACCCCCCAATGAAAAAAAATAATAGGGGGCTTATGACTCCCCCTTAATAGTGTGTCTATCCAGGAAAGCAATTAGGTCACTCTTGCGGTAGCGCACATAAGCTCCCCTCTTGATAACAGTTAGCTCACCAGCTTTGGTAAGCCGCCATAAAGCTGTATTGCTCACCCTTAGGAACTTGACCGCTTCGGCTCTGGTTAATAGCTCATCTTCCATATTTATTCCCCCTACAATTGATAACCGAGGCGCCTGACTTTTGCTAGGCTGTCGCTCTAGCTGATTCTAGCTCATTTACGGCGTCTTTAACAAGTTTCTCCGTGCCATCGTTAAAGACTAATGTAACCTCGTCGGCGTGATACTTGATTACAATATCCGACCACGATATACCCTTTTGACTGATGTCCCAGCACCGGTCGGCTTCGGGTGTGCCATCGGCTTGTTTTAGCGCCATAATTAGCCCTCTTGGTGACTCATGCTTCCCGCCATCCTTATCCCTGAAGTAGGCAAGCCCATCGCCGTGTGCAACAATGATTTTGGCTATCGTGACTTTACCACCGTTGACATCGGGTGTCGCCCGCTTAACACTACTCTTGACCTTGGTAGTAGTAATAGCATACGCAACGGCATAGTTAGTGCCAGCAATGTCGGGAGCTAAAGTGAGCTTGGGCAACTTCTGCCAACCGAGAGCTTGGGCCACCTCTTTGGCGACTTTCGCTATCTTGTCAAATTGCTCTTTTTCTAGTTGCTCTTTAATCGCTCTTTGGCGGGCCTCTACCTCAGAGCTTTTTGCTGATAGCTCAGAAGCCAATGCGTCTAATTCGTCGGCCGATAGCTTATCAACTGGTTTGCCGACTAAACTTGTGTCTGCTTTCTGCTTTGTCTGTCCGGTCAATTTACACCTCTCTAAACTTTACTCAGCGCCTCGGCTATTCAATTGTAAAAGTAACAAAAAACTAGCGCCTTGCGAGCGCTAGTCTTTAGTCTAATTCCATTATAGCACTTTTTCTAGCAATGTCAAGCGATTTCACTGAATCCAGCAACTTTATTTTTAGATTCAATGCTCTTGACGCTTTTACCCGGCAAACTAGAACGCATTTAGAACTCATTTAAATTTTACAACTAGTGTTCTACTACTCAGAAACTCGCTTGAGCACAATTTCAAAGCTAAGCACGCTCTGAGATTGAAACGCTTTGGTTGGCGCTATCTGGATTAACCTCGCTCAAGGCTTTGGCTCCAAAAATTGTTTTAAAACATTTTCAACCTAAAATAGTTGGCCCGTAGCTACTTGCGTTTTATATTGTCTAAAACGCAAGCTGACTGGCTGCTTAATACACCAATACACCAATACACCGCAATAAATTTTTTAATTTTTTTAAGGCCAAAGGCAGCATATACCTGCTATCTACCCCCAGCGATACAATTAAGTCAAATTAGTTCAGTTTAGCAAGTCCCGCCACAAGACCGCTTGATATTCAGCCTCGGCAGCCCGATGGCTAAAAGCCTATAAAATAGGAACGCGCAAAACAGCTTAGTTACTCAGGCCCTTCATTTCAGAAGCTATATTTATCAGTTTCTGTGACTCCTCATTAACCAGCTCCGTCAACTGCTCATACTTACCTTTATACGTGCCAAGTTCTATTGCTTTCGCAGTCAGTTCTGCCAATTTAGAACTCAATGATGGGTCAAGAACTGACATTCTAGCTAATTCATTGGCTAAGTGTTCGTATTCACTAGCTGCCTCTAAGTAAGCACCACTTGATAGTTCCCACGCTGCTCCGTATTGTTTAACTAAGTCAATCCGGATGTTAAGTTCCTGTTTCAGTTCTACAAACCGCTTATACTCTCGGGGATTATCAAATGACCATCCCGTGTAATATAATGGGTTATCGTTCGACCAAATAGCATGGCCACCAGTTGTCTCTAAAGCAAGATACTCCCCTGGGGATGTTTCGGCTAACACCCAAGCATGGTTAGCCTCGGTTATATTTTGTGTATCTGTTTCTACATTTCCTATCTCTATTACTGCATTAATTCCCTGAGACTTAAGCATATCCCAAACATCCAGAGCCATGTCGGAACAGACAAAGAAATCGTATTCGCTGTATATATGGGTTTCGTGGTAGTGTTTGACAATATTTTCTGCGGTTTCGGTAGGCGTTTCACCAAGAAGTTCATATTTGTCTTTTAACTCCCTGATTTCATTCTGCAACTCAGCGGCCTGTGACTGCGAAGCTCGAAGTTCACTATTAATCCTGTCGTATTGTTCTTGAGAGACTCCACAACCCGCAACAAGGCAAGAGAGTAACACCACTACTATTGTCAGTGTCAATGCTATCTTACTTTTCATAATACCCCTTTCAGCTTAGTATATCCCGCCACAAGACCGCTTGATATTCAGCCTCGGCAGCGCGCTACTTCTGTCTATCCACTGCCTCTCGATATACCCTGAGCGCCCTATCCAGATTATCATCGAGGGTCTCCGTCCGAGTGAAGCTCGCATACTGGATGCAAGCATCAACAAGCTCTGGCCGTCTTTTTGCTAATATTACACCTAGCATTATAGCTGCTTCGATGTAGGAAGCCTTATCTTGAGTCTTCTTTGCTTTCTTCTCCATGTGAACAGCGAAAACTGAAGATATATAAGCTAAGAAGCTCCCGATTTCCTTTGGTTCTAATATAAGTTTCTCTGACATTGTCATTTCTCCTTTTTAATTCAGCAAGTCCCGCCATAAGACCCCCCAATGTTATGCCCGGACAGGGACAGGACTCCCCAGGAAGACCTAGGAAGCCTTGTCCCGCCCGGACACGACCTTTACCACCCACCCTTCCACCTGTCCTCGTAGACCTTCATCTCAGCACCGTTGCCCCAGATGATTTCATACTGCTTGTTGCTAAAAAATGGTGGGTCAGCATAGATAAGGTCAACTGATTTCTCAGGGAACTTAGCCATAACTTCCAGATTGTCGCCACAATAGATTAGATTAGTGTCTAACTCCATTCACTATCCCTCCACTGAGTTTATTTACCCATCAATCGTTACACACGTATATGTGGTTGTCAATAGAGGTTTTTAGCCAATGCTTTTTGTTAAGTAATCGGTGTATTATTAGGCAATAGCCAGCTACAAACCCCGTGTATTAGTAGGCTCTATTCCATGCGTATACACCGATACGGCGACAGTCTCAAGTAGTGTCATATAGATAGGGTCAGCCCTCCCCCCCATAGCTACGCTTTACAAACTCTACTAGAGCGTCTTTTTGCTTCTTCAACTCCTGCCACTCTTTCTTCAACTGCTCTTTCTCAATTTGAAGTGTATCTTTCGGTATCGCTAACAGTTCCCTAAACTGCTCCCTCAACTTCTCCTCAATCTTATCAAGCCGACCGGGGTTGGGTGGTGACTGTCTGCCAATTTCAGCATTTAGCTGTGCCATGTGCGTGTTGTAAAATAGCCGATATAACCCCTCCACTGTCTTAGGGTGCATCCGACCTTGTAGAAATTCCTTGAGGAGATTATGATTATTGGCATCCTCCTGTAATTGGGCAATAATATCTTTTAACTGGCGATTTTCAGCCTCCAAGTTATCTATCCTTTGCTGGCTTCCATCATGTAGGCTATTCTTCTCAGCTCGTAGCCTCTTAATTTCCTGGTCTTTTGCCGAAAGGTCGGCTCTAAGTTTGGTAGCTACCTTGTCGCTACGGTCTATATATGCCTCAAGATTCTCAATGAAAGACTCATTTTCCCGGGCCTCGCTTATCAGGCGCCGATAAAAAATGGCAGTCTGCCCAGGATTCATGCCATGCTGTCGCATAAACTCGGTTAGGCGAAAGTCGCCGACATCGGCTATGCTGGCTAGGGCTTCCAGAATTTCTAGGGGGTTTTCGTCTAATTCCTCAGGTTCAGTCATTAAGCTCTCCTAAGTCTCAGAAAAAGGTATTCTGTTATATATAGAGAAAAAAATATTTTTACTTCGTAGCTAGAGTTTTTCTCTACCCTTACCCCCCTTACGCCCTTACTTCGTAGCTAAAATCAGTAAGGTTTGAGTAATGTCATAACAATAAGACCTTACCCCCGACCTTACCTCCCCACCGATGGAAAAGTGTCATGTAGGTAGAAATTTTAGCCCTATATATAAGAGAATCATAATTATCAAAACCACTCAGGTGCATCTCTGGCAGGCTCTTTGGTTATTTCCTCTTCTTTATCAGGTGTTAGCTCGCCCTGCTTCTCCCCCTTCTCCCCCTTAGGTGCATCCCCCTCTTCCCCATCATCAGGTATTAAAGGTATTAACCCTCCTAGTGGTTGCTCTGCTGGTTTATTGAAGTCCTCAGGAATTTGCCATACCCACTTATTTATCCCCCCTTTGAACTTCCTGACCATGCCGACAGCCCCAGCATTTTTGAGTATGGGCAATAACTTGTCTCTGGGCATTTGGTGACGCTGGTAGTAATATCGGCTACCTTGAGCGAACAGTGCTTGGGTTTCAAAGGTGTGAAGCCTGAAATAGTGGAAACCATCCCTGTATAGCGGTCTAAAGTCCACCTCAATCGCCGACCATGTTACTGTGCCACGCTGGTCAATCCATCGTTGTAGTGTGTCCAGAACACCAGCAGCCTCAGACGCACCTGGCATATCAACATCTGTCCGATTATCATTAAGTATGGTTAGCAAGTTATGCCAATCTTTTGGCTTCATGTCCCCAACCACCGCTTTCCATATCTTAAATATCGCTTTCTGCATGGTAGCCCATGACCATAGCGCATCACCATCCAGACTAATGGGTGTATCCTTACCAACATCAGGCCATAGGAGTTCGTATCGTGGGGGGTTGCTACCAAGCCGTTTGAGAGACACCTTGCCATCCAGGATAGCGTTGGCAAAGTCGGGCTTCTTGGCTAATAATTTTTGGATTTGACCTGGTGTCATTGTCATAACTACCCCCCTTCCTTTAGGCTTTTTCTCAGTCGCTTTAACCCCGGGGATACTTCTATTCTTGGTTTACCACTACCTCGGCCAGGAAGAGAAGGTTGGTAGGGGGGTTGGTAAGGGGGTTCGTTGAGGATGTCCTTAATATCCCTGAGGTGGTGTTCAATCTTTGCAACCAAATCAATTAGTTTACGCTGACCATCAGCTATTTCTTGGAGTGGGTAGTTGAGGTCGGAGATTTCTCGTGGAATGGAAGCCATTGCCCGCAGTGCTTTTACTACCAGCATACCCAGTGGCTCGGCTGGTGAGGCTTCCTCAATGTCGTTGAGGATTAGCTGGAGGTGTTCCTGAAGGGTTAATGGTGAATCATCAGGATGGACAAGTGGTGACTGGTAGCCTGGGGTGGAAATTCGTGCCTGATATTCTTGCCAGGACTCTTGATTTTCATCGTTCTTGCGATTATCATTAGAATGATTGAGTTCTGTCACTTTTACGCCTCTCTTGTACTGACCGCCTTGAGTCACCAAGGCGGTTTCCTCTTTTACTGACCTGTAATTTCTCTCTCCTCACTATCTGTACCCCCTAACTTTTCCACAGTTTGGCGTTAGTCTAACGCCAACCATTAGATTTGCATTGGCCCTAAAACTGGCTGAGGCGATAAAAAGACTATAGCCAGATTTTCACCGACTGTTTCCCTTTTATCGCCTCAGCGACAGTTTAATTCAGTTTTTAATGTTGGGGATACCCAGCTCAATTAGCTATGATAATTATAGCACAAATGGCAAATGCCTGCCACTCACTCAGGTTTCTGGCTTTCACTTGGTTTAGTCCCCTCAACCGTTAAGGTAATAACATTGTTGACTTCCAATAAGACATTCTCAATTTCCCGACCTGTCTTACCCTCATAATATCTCAACCAATCGGCAGGCAGAATTACCGCTCTGCTGTCACCAACCTTGATGAGTTTTCGTTTTAATGGCATCGCCTAACCTCTCTAATGATATTCTAGTTTTATTCTATATTCAAGGCTAAATCTTGTCAATAGAATTCAGGCGGTTATAGGGACTGAACGCGGTGGAGGGCCTAAAATCACACCCAGAAGTATTGAACTGAGAGCGTAACTGGGGTAACCTGGGCATAGTGCGTGTGTAACTTGAGTAACTCAAATCTAAAGGAGGTGGCAAATATGTCCGATGAGGATAAGGTCGTCAAGGTAAACAACACCCTGTATGAACGGGCCAAACAAATCGCTGAGGCTAAGGGTATCAAGATTGGCGATGCTATCGTAGAAGCCAGTGAGGGTCTTACCCCCTCCGTTTCAATCTGTGAAGAAGCGGGCTTTAAGGATGAACTCCGCAAAATGGGAGTTACTCCCCCAACCGAGGTCAAATGGCTGTTTGGCTTTCTGGACAACTTCACCCCAGAGATGTTGAAGGGCAGCAGGCTGGCTCCATACGCTGAAGCTAGGGCGAAGGCAAAGGCTGTTTGCTCATTGCTCCCCGGTGCCGAGGAGGTTATTAAGGGTTTGGGGCTGGTAACTAATGATTCGGCTACCGAACAAGCTTCCGAGCCTACCCAGCAATCCGAGCCAGCTGCTGAGCTAGAGGCTACTGAAGCACCTGAGGCTGAGACAACCACACCTGAGGCCGAGGCTGCCCCTGCCGAGCCAGCCGAAATTGGCTGAGAATGGTCTCATTTTTGTGCTGTAATCGTAAAAGAGGGGAGAGCGGAGACGTTCTCCCCTATCATAACAGCTGAGAGATTTAACCGTCTCTCGGTTTTTTACTGCCACAATTTTACGTTACTACTTAGTTTCACGTGACCTAACGTATAATTCTAACATCTGAATCATGTTTTTCATATGGCAGTCTATTCTTTCATTCTTGTAATCTAGGATTTGTGTTTGAGTCTTCAGAAACGAAGGTTTATCGTTATCTTCAACAGTTCCAAACGCAGAATCATCAAGATATTCTCCCACCTTTTGTAGCTGACGCTTTTGTGCTTCTATTGAGGCTAGTTTATCTGCCACCATGTACATTTTTTCATAGGAATCAGCAATTTTACCTTTATCAAAAGCTCTTTTAATCTTTATCGGAATGTTGAACTTTGCTATGTTGAAATCTGGTAAACTCATTGTCTTACCGCTAGCTATATTTTACTCTCAGTATTAGCATCAAAATCAACGGCTAAATATTCAGGAATAGGTAACCGCTCTAAAGCTCGAGGTTCTATTTTAATAGCACCAGAGCCATATGACTTTCCTATCAGATTTAGATTTTTAATTGTTTCTGGATTCTGCAATATTCTCCATAATTTCTCAATGTGAAGTGGGTCATTTGAACGTGGGTAAACACAAAGAAAACTTGTAAGTGGAACAACGTTTGCCAAATTTCTAATGAATCTTGCATTTCGTCTACCTAAGTATGCAAATAGAAAAGGTGGGGGGGTTCTGTTCTCCATTTTGTACCAGGGATTTCTGGAAGATATAAGTGATTTATCAGGCAAATGCTTACGTTTCCCCACCTTTAGGTATTTTTGGATAGGCATAGGGAAATCTTCAAGCTCACGTCCGTCTAGTGCTAACAACAAAGTAGGTCTCCCCTTTCTTTCCAAGCTATTGATTGTCTCGTCGGTAATATAGAAACCATCTACATCCCTAGTTCTACCAATAGCCAATTTCAAGAATTCAGGAGATATTTTCTTTTTACTTGCATCCTTTTTAGTCATAAAAAAGAAGTCGTTTGCTCCTGTAGCGATTCCTCGCATCACAGTTGCAAATTGAATAAGAGTATATTTAGTATCTACAATCTGTTCAGGGTCTCTGGAAAGTCCTGTAGTGAGAGCCTCACCCAAATCTCTTGATACTACCCTCAAGGATGATAGATTTCTAGTGCTAAATCTTGACTTGACGAAGGTGCTTAGGTCTTCTGTGTTCGGTTGATTCACTTTGACCCAAAGAATATCTTTCCTTGGTTTAGCATTCTTGATAAGAAAGACAATTGCATTAGTATCAACGTTTGGAAACGGGGTTGCTTCTGGTTTGAAAGTTATCACACATTCCAAACAGTAGTTCTTAGTAATCCACTGCCATAGCTCATTTGCAAAAACACCTTCACAAGTGTCGGAAGGCATGATAAAAGCAAGCTTACCATTACGTTCAAGTAATCCTAGTGCTTGAATAAGGAAGTAAATGTGAATTCCCGCTCTACCGTCTAAAGTCTTTCCAAGAGCTTTTAAGCTAATTTTCTTAACAATTGCTTTGACTTCTTCTGATAAACGATGGTGTCTTATATATGGTGGATTTGCGACAATAGACTTAAATCGTTTTTGTGGTGGGTCTAGGATAAAATCCCTTTGCTCAATACCGAAGTTTGTATCATTTGAGTATATGTTTCTGGCTTCATCTACTAATTGGCTATCAATTTCAGTACCGTAAAAACCAACATTTCCTTCACCTGAACGCCTTATGGTTTGTAAAGCAGAATAGAAAGCTCCCTTACCAAAGGCAGGGTCAAAAACCAGATTTGAAGCTTCTATTGCGTAATTCACCATCGCCTTAGCAACCCAATCAGGAGTCCAGAACTGCCCCTTCTCTCTGAGTTGTTCTCGCTCAGTCCAATTATTTGGTATGTTTTGGTGTAGTATCGTGTTTCTAGTCATCTTAATTTTCTCAGTATTTCCAAAGCGTCTTCTGTAAGTTTCAATTTCCCACCTTTGAAGGTCACGTATGGTAATATATGACCGTTCCTGTCTTCAACATAGGCTGAATCTAATGTCGGTTCTTCAATAGAGACTCCTAATGGATAAGCATAATGATAGTAGAATTTGTAAATAGCTTTACGTGTAGTAGCTCCCCCTGGGGCTTGGAATACCTGAATAGTTGGTTGAATTAGCCCTGCGTCAATTAAATGGTTTGCTTGGTCAAGTGATAAACCATAAGCTTGGTCAAAAAACACGTGCCATATATGTATTTTGATAGGCTGTGAATCCTGCCATTTTTCTAGGGGCTGTCTATCTTCTTCTTTTATTATGACAGTAGGAACGACTGCCGTTTTCTTAAGTCCTGGTTTTCCTTCGAGTCTTTTTTGGGGTGTCAAAGGTTTACCATAGTCTGGCATCACTTTTGATTTCCAAAGACTATTCTCACATTCAATTGCAAGCAGAGCATAAGAAAGTAAATCTTTCAAGTCATTTTCTGGCCTAAACGGTAATTCCTCTTTACCCCCTAGTGCTCTAACAAATCTATCAACCTTCGGTTTATCGTCTTTCTTGAATATGAGTAAATCTGGTCTTTTAATATTTCCAAGCCCAGCCTTGTCCAGTCTTTCAAAATAAAGTTCGAACGCCCGAACATCATTATCTGGAGCAGTGCCACTCGGTCCGTATTCTAATGCGAAGAATTCTTCAGTGTCGTTTACTGCTTCTATAACCCTATGTTCACTCCAAGCACCTTGTGACCATCTCATTAAGAAATCACTGCCTCTAAGCCGTCTAGGGTTTAATACGAAATCCGACCAAGAAACGTAAGTGATTCCCCTTAACTCAAGTTCAATGTCCTCTGATGATACACTCAGTATTCTTTCAAATAAATTCATAGCTATACCTTTATCCTTTTCTTGCCCCTAGTATAGCAGAATTCTTGAGGCATTATGTAATTTCATCACAGTTGGGAGTGCTCCCCTTTGTTTGTAGTAATGCTCCAGTCTTAAACAAAGGCAGTAGTATAGAGCACGCATAATGGATGTGCCGAATGGGATGTTGGATACAGTTTATATGAAGCAATGAATAGAGAGGAGATAGCCCTTTTAGTGATAATCGTCAAGAACTCACAACGAGACTCCACACATTTACAATTGCGTTACGATTCCGAACCCATCCTTAAGTATTGGTTGGCACAATTCAGGATATCGCCGACAACCTTGGTAATGACTGTTTGGTACTCTGCACATTTTTCTTCATCAACACTCAATCTGTCCCCTATATTTTGAGTAGACTTAGTAATATCCTTATATTTAGTGTCAATGTGTGCTGCCTTATGAACAATTAGATTTCTATCTTCCGATAAATTTCTCAGTATACCGCTATTCAAAGAATTTCGGACAGTGACACTTCGTGGAAATATGAAACTGTAAGCCTCCTTTATACCTGATAACGAATCGAAATCGAAATAGTGTTTAAGAAAGCTGCCAACATTGTCCTTTATGTTAAAGTCAAATTCAGCCAAATAATCTAACCGTAAATATTTGCCTCTAATCTTATCGCTAACTGCTGATTTGTACTCATTTTTTGCTATTCTCTTCAGTGCATCTTTGCCTATAGCATCAAACCCTGAATTTAACGTTGTTTCCCATAAGTTAGCTGTAGCAACTTCGAACAATGTCCACATCCAGACTACACCAGAATACAGCAAATCTACGTATGACTCTTGGTGTTGTTCATTCATATTTAATACCTGTTCCAACCCTATACCTGACCAAAGAACACCACCTGAAGTAGTCAGTCGCTTATATCTGTCCTCTACCTTTTTCATGTCAGGTGATATCTCTACTAATTTACTCTTGAATTCCTCTAAAGTATTCTTAACATCTGTATCTGAAAAACTCTCGAAGTCCTTGTCACTTGTACGGTCAGATAGTAATACTAATCCACTAAGAAGCATTAATCTGTTAGCAATAGCATGCAGCAAAACAATTAGGCGTAATCGAAACAATTCAATTATATCCTCTAGAC
>SDBU01006899.1_pt1 | contig 13256 bp, 10 predicted proteins | sample 2277071 | NCBI WGS metagenome assembly SDBU01 (sample SAMN10397929, study PRJNA504765) | marine sediment metagenome | isolation source: marine sediment core GS08_GC12, 126 cmbsf | place: Arctic Ocean: Gakkel Ridge, Loki's castle | collected 2008 | reverse complement strand
GGAAAGGGCGGGTAAACCCGCCCCTACGCGTATTATTTTCGAAACAAAATAGAGTTAAATACTTGTTATTTTATTCTTAATCCGTTGTTTTTATTTTCGTATTAAATTCTTTAGAATTAGTTTGGTTATGTCAAAATTTATGAATAATTCAACTTAGATACACAGTGCAAAAAAATAATTAAAAATGAAGTTAAATTCAATTCTTACCAAATACGAGAAGAAAAGAGAAAACCTCCTCGCGGTCTTACAGGATGTGCAGGAAAATGAAAATTATTTATCAAAAGATACGCTTAAGACAGTGTCTGAGGAATTCAGCCTACCGCTGAGCGAAATTTTTTCCCTTGCCACATATTATAAAGCTTTCAGTCTTAAGCCCAAAGGGAAATATATTATATTTGTCTGTATGGGAACTGCATGTTATGTACGCGGAAGCGGGAAAATTTTACAAATACTCGAGATTGAACTGGGGATAAAAGCGGGCGATACAACTCCCGACGGTCTGTTTACTATAGAGACTGTTAATTGCCTGGGAGCATGTGCCCTGGGACCCCTGATGGTTGTCAATAATGACTATCACGGCGAAATGATTTCAGCTAAAGTGGAAAAGGTTTTAAAAGGATACCGTAATCGACAGAAGGATAGAATATGATAAAAGTCAATACAATTGGGCAGTTAGAAGAACTTCGAAATTCACTGACTTCTAATTATGATTCTGAGCGAACTTGTATTGCAGTAGCCGGTGGTACTTGTGGTTATGCCGCGGGTGCTGTGAATGTGGTTCATGCTTTTGAGGAGGAAATCGAAAAAAAAGGTCTCGGTGAAAAAGTTGATTTACGAACTACCGGCTGCCAGGGATTTTGTGCCGGCGAACCGATGGTCGTTATTTATCCCGATAAAATTTTCTATCAGAAGCTAACCGGTGAAGACGCTGCGGAAATTATTGACGAAACAGTTATCAATAGTCGGGTCATCGAGAGGCTTCTCTATGTTGACCAAATTAGTGGAAAAAAGATTGTCTCAGTTGACGATATACCCTTTTATAAAAGTCAGCGCCGTGAATTGCTTGCTGATACGCCATTGATTGACCCGCTCGATATCTCAGGCTATATTGCCCTGGGCGGTTATTCATCCCTATCGAAGGTGCTTAGAATGAAGCCCGAAGATATCATCGGGGAGATAAAAAAATCAGGGCTTCGCGGGCGCGGGGGGGCTGGTTTCCCCACAGGCAGAAAATGGGAATCCTGCCGCAAAGCAGACGGAAAAACAAAATATGTCATCTGCAATGCTGATGAAGGAGACCCCGGAGCATTTATGGACCGCAGCCTGCTTGAAGGTAATCCTCATTCGGTTTTAGAAGGAATGATAATCGGGGCTTATGCAGTAGGTTCTCATGACGGATATATTTATGTTCGCAACGAATATCCTTTGGCAATTAAACATTTTCGTACCGCCCTGGAACAGGCAATGGAATTTGGATTTTTAGGTGAAGATATTCTCGGTTCGGGATTTGATTTTCAGGTAAAGATAAATCGCGGTGGTGGAGCATTTGTCTGCGGTGAATCGAGCGCACTCCGTGCTTCAATCGAGGGACGCATCGGTGAACCTGGTGTTAAGTATGTCCATGCCACTGACAGGGGACTCTGGGAAAAACCGACGGTGCTGAACAATGTCAAAACATGGGCATCTGTAACGCGGATTATTAACAAGGGTACCGACTGGTTTGCCGGCATCGGCACCGAAAAAAGCAAAGGAACAATGATATTTGCATTGGTGGGTAAGGTCAATAATTCCGGGCTGGTTGAAGTACCGATGGGAATAAAATTGAGAGAGCTGATTTACGACATTGGCGGAGGAATCATCGACAACAAAAAATTTAAAGCTGTGCAAACCGGCGGTCCATCGGGAGGATGCATCCCTGAGAAACTATTAGACCTGCCTGTTGATTATGAAGCTCTGACAGAGGCAGGTTCGATGATGGGTTCAGGCGGGATGATTGTTATGGATGAGGAAACCTGCATGGTCAATGTTGCCAGATATTTTCTGGATTTTACCCAGGAAGAATCATGTGGAAAATGTGTTCCCTGCAGAGAAGGTGTAAAACATATGCTAACAGTTTTAAAAAAAATCACGGAAGGAAATGGAAAACAGGGCGATATAGAATTCCTGGAAAAAACGGGTAAGATGATTAAAAAAACTTCCCTGTGTCAACTGGGCGGCGCCGCGCCGAATCCGGTTCTATCGACCATACGTTACTTCCGTGACGAATATGAAACACATATTGCCGATAAAAAATGTCCGGCAAAAGAATGCAGAGCTTTAATAACTTATTCTATTATCGAAGACAAGTGTACCGGCTGTCTGCTGTGCAAAAAAGCTTGCCCTCAGCAGGCAATCATCGGTGAACTTAAGGAACTACATAAAATTGACCGGAGCAAATGCGATAAATGCGGAATTTGCTATGAAATATGTAAATTTGAAGCAGTGGAAATAGAATGATTAAACTGACTATCGATGGACAGGAAATAATAACTGAAAAGGGTGAGGGAAAAACGCTATTTCAACTCGCTCAGTCTCAAGGGATAAATATTCCGACCTTGTGTTATCATCCGTCTTTGGAGCCAAGCGGCGGATGCCGGCTTTGTATGGTTGAGATTACCGGACTGTCCTGGGATGGATGGTCGAAGCTTGTCGTTTCATGTGCATATCCGGCTGAGGATGGACTGATAGTAAAAACAAATTCTGAATCAGTAATCGAGGCACGTAAGTTTATCATTGGACTTCTCTTGTTTAGCTGTCCCGATTCTGAGAAAATTCAGGATTTGGCTTGTGAATATGGTATTGAGAAGAACGAGTTTGCCCGTTCCGGCGCAGATAATCGAAACTCGATGGAAAATTGTATTCTCTGCGGTCTTTGCGTCCGTGTTTGCAGGGACCTTATTGGTGAAAGTGTGCTGAGTTTTGTTAATCGTGGAGTCACACGCAGGGTTATGACACCGTATGATGAGCCATCGGATGTCTGCCTTACTTGCGGTGCCTGTGCTTTTGTTTGTCCTACCGGCGCAATCGAACTCAATGATATAATTCCTTACCGCAAAATTGAACCCTGGCACACACAACGCCAACTGAAGAAATGCGCTTCGTGCGGTAAATACTTTGTCCCGGAAATTCTATCTGATAAACTCAGGAATAAACTCGATTTTCCGCTGGAGACAATGAATTTGTGCTTGGAATGCCGAAGAAAAAAATCAGCTGAAAGCTTTATTTTTGATAGAGTTCTGCAAAATAGGCATATAAAAGCGATTATATAAATGTAGAAATACGGAGTTTTTTTTATTTTAATATTGATTAAAACCGTTAAAACGGTTTTAATGAAGAGACACGGCGTGGTGTGTCTCTTCTGTCACCCCCTAACTAAAGTTAGGGGTTAATGAAATATCATTAACCCCTCGATTTATCGAGGGGACTTTAAAATGACCACAAAAGTATTTAACCGTTTTAACGGTTTTTCTAAAAGTGAAAAAAAGGAGATTTAAAATTGTCGAGAATAATTGCATCTGCTGCCATAAGGGGTGCTCACAAAATAGTTTCAAGAGCTGAAACGCTTCTGAAAGAAGCTGTTAATAATAATGGTGAATCCAGGGAAGTCAAGTTTCCCGGCACTGCCTACTATCTCCCTGTGGTATATGCTCTTACCGGAGAAAAGGTGGAAAAATTAAGCGATATGTATGAACCTGTCAGTCAGGCAAAATCGCTTCTGCCGGAGATTCCAAGTGAAAAATTGTGGCTTCCCTATCTTGGCAGTGCACTCGATGCCGGGATAGCTACGCTAATTGCGGAAGAAATAATTGAAGCGCTGAAGCTTTTGAATGGAAATGAGCCCGCAAATGGAATATGGTTAGGTCCGACCACTGATGCAGTATTAAGAGAACAGGGTATAAAGCTTGTGGACGGCAGGATGCCGGGATTTGCTGCTTGTGTCGGAGCACCAAAAACTAAAGAAGAAGCTGTAAAACTCGCAAGAGACCTCCAGGAGCGGAATATACTTGTTTTTATGTCGAGTCATACTGATGGAGTGAGTATGGCTGAACAACTCGCAGAAGAAGGAATCGAAATGAACTGGGATACTTTTCTTGTTCCTTACGGAAAAGATACATCCGCCACAGTTCATGCATTAGGCTTTGCTGCGAGAGCTGCGATGACCTTTGGAGGAATCGTACCGAAGGGTTTGAAAGAAGCCAGGGAGATTTTGCTGTATAATAAAAATCGAGTCCATGCTTTTGTCCTTGCACTTGGGGAGGTTGATGACGAAAAATATGCAACAGCCGCGGGAGCTTTAAATTTTGGGTTTCCGGTAATTGCCGACACAGATATACCTCAAATCCTTCCGACAGGTATATGCACCTATGAACACGTAATATCAAATATTAAATATGATGAGATGCCCTCCAAGGCAATTGAAGTCAGGGGGCTGAAGATGAAAATTACAAAAATCCCTATCCCTGTTCGGTGTGGACCCGCTTTTGAAGGAGAAAGAGTCAGAAAAGAAAATCTTGCCGTTGAGTTTGGCAGCAAATACACGACTGCTTTTGAATATCTTTACAGCAAGGAATTGGATGAGGTTTCGGATGACAAAATTGAAGTCGTGGGACCTGAAATCGATGATGTCGAAGAGGGTGCAAAGCTGCCTCTTGCTATTGTTATTAAAATCGCCGGAAGAAAAATGCAGAAAGATTTTGAATCTATCCTGGAAAGGCATATTCATTCTTTCCTCTCGGAGGCAATGGGTGTTATGCATTTGGGTCAGAGGGATGTCATCTGGATAAGAATTTCAAAAGAGGCGAAAAACTCGGGACTTAAAATTAAGCATTTTGGAGTCCTTTTAAGGGCAAAACTTTTGAGTGAGTTTCCTGCCATTGTTGATAAGGTTCAGGTAACGATATATACTAATGAAGAAGACGTAGAAAAATTATATCCCGGTGCTAAATCATCTTACGAAGAAAGAGACAAAAGAATGGGTGAAATGACAGATGAAAGCGTGGATACCTTCTATTCCTGCCAGTTGTGTCAATCTTACGCTCCTAATCATGTATGCGTAATAACACCGGAAAGACTCGGATTATGCGGGGCTTACAACTGGCTTGACGGTAAGGCTGCGTATGAAATTAACCCGTATGGAGCAAACCTGCCTATTAAAAAAGAAGAAATCCTGGACCCGGTGAGAGGAAAGTGGAAGGGAATAAATGATTTTGTTTATGAGCACTCAAACAACACGCTTTCCAGCTTCAGTGCTTACTCGATGCTGGATGACCCGATGACTTCATGCGGATGCTTCGAATGTATTGCAGGAATTCTTCCGGGAACTAACGGAATAATGTTGGTTGACAGAGAGTATCAGGGAATGACCCCGTCAGGAATGACCTTCCCCAATCTCGCAGAGTTTGTTGGGGGCGGGCAGCAGACACCGGGATTCATAGGTATAGGAATCCTTTACATTACCAGTAAGAAATTCATATCGGCAGACGGTGGATTGAAACGTGTTGTCTGGATGACAAAACATCTCAAAGAAAGATTGAAAGATGCCTTTCCCCGGAGAGCAAAAGAGATTGGCGAAGCAGATTTATTCGAGAAAATTGCAGATGAATCTATTACAACTGAATTGGAACCTCTCATAGAGTTTATTAATAATGTTAATCATCCTGCTCTTAAAATGGAAGAATTAGTTTAAAACGGAAGCCAGAAACCAGAAGACAGAAGTCAGAAGCCAGGAGGCAGAAAAATAATAATAGACCTAATGTTTTTTCTTGTTTTTAATTCTGGCTTCTGACTTCTGGCTTCTGACTTCTTCTTAAATAAAGGAATCGATATGGAGCTTGAAATACCTTTAAAAAAATGGTCTAATAAAATCAGGTCCGTAACAATTGGAACTGAACCGAATAGTATAACAATCGGTGATGAGGATACACTTCCATTTCATCATTTTGAGGGAAGTATTCCAAACAAGCCTGTAATAGCTATTGAAGTTCAGGATAAATATCCTTCAGACTGGCTGGACGTTATAAAGGAACCTTATGGTGAAAGTTTAAAAAATCCTGTTTCATGGGCAAAAACGGCTGTTGAAAAATATAATGCGGATATGGTCTGTTTGAATTTGAAAAGTACTCACCCGGAGGGTGATAACAGAAGTATCGATGAAGCTGCTGAATTAGTTAAGAATATAATCTCCGAGGTAGATGTTCCGCTTATCATTCAGGGACCCGGCTCATCTGAGAAACAGAACAATGTGCTTAATAAATGCGGCGAAGCAGCATCCGGCAGGAAATGCATATTAGCTTCCGCTTTAGATGATAATTATAAAACTATAACCGCAGCCTGCCAGGCTTACGGACATTTAATTGTTGCCGAGTCACCAATCGATGTTAACCTCGCCAAGCAGCTCAATATATTAATTAGCGATATGAACTTTCCACCGGACCGAATAATAATCGACCCCCTTACGGGAGGACTCGGATACGGGCTTGAATATACTTATTCGGTTATGGAAAGAATAAGGATTCAAGCACTCAGCGGAGACGAAATGCTCAATATGCCTTTTATCTGTTTTGTTGGACAGGAAGTTTGGAGAGTCAAAGAAGTTAAAGTTCCTGAATCTGTTGAACCTATGTGGGGTGATATGGAAAAAAGAGGAATCTGCTGGGAAGCTGCAACTGCAATTAGTCTTCTGCTTTCCGGTGCAAATATTTTAGTAATGCGTCATCCCGAAGCAATAAAAACAGTAAAGAAAGCTGTTGATAAATTAATGGAGAAATAAAGTGAACCTCTGAGACGCAAAGAGAAAGAGAGAAAATATTTTAACAGAAAAAATTATTGGTGCCGCTATTGAAGTACATAAGGTACTTGGTCCAGGATTACTTGAATCTGCTTATGAAGAATGTTTATGTTTTGAATTGACAAAATCAGGATTAAATATTAAGAGACAAGTACCACTACCTGTTTCTTATAAAGAAGTAAAACTTGATTGTGCTTATAGGTTAGATATTATTGTTGATGAATCAATAATTGTAGAACTTAAAGCAGTTGAAATGCTATTGCCAATACATGAAGCACAATTATTGACGTATTTAAAATTGACTAATAAAAATCTTGGACTATTATTAAATTTTAATGTTCCAGTTCTTAAAGATGGTATAAAACGTATTGTAAATAATTATTAAATTTCTCTGTATCTCTGCGCCTCTGCGGTGAGAAAAAATGTAAGGAGACAAGATGCCACTTACCGGTCTTGAAATATTTAAACTTTTACCGAATACAAATTGCAGGGAATGCGGATTTGCTACATGTCTGGCGTTTGCAATGCGTGTAGCAGCCAAAAAGATAGATGCTGAAGAATGCCCCTATTTATCCGAAGAAGCAAAGGAAATACTGGGTGCCTCTGCAGTTCCGCCTATTAGACTCGTGAAGATTAAAAGCGGCAGCGATTCTGTTAAAATCGGTGAAGAATTGGTGATGTTCAGGCATGAAAAAAAATTCTTCCATCAAACTTCATTTGCAGTCTGCATCGAAGATTCAAAAGATGAAAAAGAAATATCTGAAAAATTGGAATATATTAAGAAGATAAACTTTGAGCGGGCTGGAGAAATATTAAAGCTCGATTTGATAGCAGTAAAAGACATATCCGGCGATAAACAAAAATTCCGTAAAGCCGTTAATTTAATTAAGAATTCCACCGACCTTCCATTAATACTGGTCTCCGAAAATCCTGAAACTATTATGGCAGGATTGGAAGAAATTCCGGACCATAAACCTTTAATATATTCAGCTAATATCCATAACTGGGAAAAAATGTCCGAACTGGCAAAAAGATACGATGCCTCACTGGTAATTACTGCAGAAAACGGTTTGAACAGTCTTTCTGAGCTATCGGAAAAGATTAAAAACAAAGGAGTCGAAAACATTGTTCTTAATCCAAACTGCAGCAATCCGGCTGAAATTCTTGCAAATCATACATTGATAAGAAGGTTTGCACTTGAAAAAAATTTCAGAAACCTTGGTTATCCGGTAATTTTAAATGTTAATGGTGAAGAAAGCTTTATAAATTCTGTTATCGGAATTTGTAAATATGCATCGATAGCTTTATTTGAAGATTTGAAAGTTTGGGAACATCTTGCACTTTTAACATTGAGGCAGAACATTTATGCTGACCCTCAAAGACCTCTTCAGGTTGATTATGGAATCTACAAAGTGGGTGAACCGGATGACAAATCTCCTTTTTTTGTAACGACTAACTTTTCTCTAACGTATTTTATAGTCTCGACTGAAATTGAAGGAGCAGGTTTTTCAGGACACCTGTTATTAACAGATTCAGAAGGTTTATCTGTATTGACAGCCTGGGCAGCTGGGAAATTCTCCGGTGAGATGGTAGGTAAATTTGTAAATAACTCAGACATCGAAAATAAAATTTCACACAGAAACATCATTATTCCGGGTTACGTTGCTGTGATAAGTGGTGAACTTGAGGACTCTCTGCCCGGCTGGAAAGTATATGTTGGTCCGCAGGAAGCATCCGATATACCCTCATTTTTAAAAAATGTCTGGTCAAAAGAAAATTGAGATATGAATCAATGATATTAAAAGCAATAGGATGATAAAAAATTCTGAATTCGTCGAGATAAAATTCTTACCTGATAATGTTTCTATACGTGTAAAAAAAGGTACCACCATTCTGCAAGCCGCTGAAAAAGCGGAACTGTCAGTTAATACAGAATGTGGAGGTTACGGAAGTTGTGGAAAATGCAAAGTAAAAATTATAAGCGGCAGTTTTGAAAAACACAAACATATTGAACTTTCTGACGAAGAAATCAAACAACATATTCAACTTGCCTGTCTTACAGAAATATTTGATAATATTGAATGCCTTATTCTGAAACAGGCAGAATTTGAAGTTTCCAGGTCATCCCTTAGAGAAAAAAGTTTATATAAACGTGAGTTCATAAAAGATTCTGTACCTTTTACATTCAAATACAAATCCCTTTTGGAAAAAATTACATTTAAAGTTGATAATCCTGATATAGAACACAATCCTGACGACTTTGAAAGAATTAAAATGAAATTAATCGATTTGTATGGTGCAGTGGACATCAGATGTCCAATCTCGTTACTAAAAAGGATACCCGGTGAGTTGAGAAAGAAAGATGGATTAATATCACTCGATATATTAAAAAGCGGCAGTTCAATGGAAATTATACAAACTACCGCATCAAGGGAAAAAAAATATGATTATGGATTCGCAGTTGATATTGGTACTACAACAGTTGCAGTCCAGCTTGTAAATTTAATCGAAGGAAAAATTATCTCTGAAAAATCGGAATATAACCGGCAGATATTATATGGAGCGGACATTATTAGCAGGATTGTTTATGCTATGAAAAATGGCGGTCTTGAGAAACTAAGAACTAAAGTATTATCTACTATAAATAATTTAATCGACGACATCCTTAACGAGACCGGTGTCGAAAAAAAATCCGTAGATTATTGTTCCATCGCCGGCAATACGACTATGCAGCATCTTTTACTTGGAATAAATCCAAGATATATCAGGGAAGAACCTTATGTACCGGCGGTTTTGCATTTTCCAAAGTTTAAAGCGGAAGACTTAAAGCTCAATATTAATCCTAATGGAATTGTTTATATTACACCCGGCGTTTCCAGTTATGTAGGAGGTGATATTACTGCCGGAATTCTTCAATCCGGGATTAATCGGAGTAAAATACTCTCTCTCTATGTTGACCTTGGAACAAATGGTGAGATTGTACTTGGTAATTCTGAATGGATGACTGCCTGTGCCTGTTCTGCCGGACCTGCTTTCGAGGGCGGAGGATTAAAATGCGGAATGAGGGCTGAACAGGGAGCAGTAGAAAAAATTAATTTCGACAAAAATGCAAGATATATTAAATATGAAGTAATTGGCGGTTCTAAACCAAAGGGGATTTGCGGTTCTGCTATAATTGATATTATTTCCGGTTTATATTTTTCAGATATTATTAATCAAAAAGGTAAATTTAATTTTGAGAGTGAAAATAAAAGACTGAGGAAAGGGGAAAATTACAGCGAATTTGTCCTTATTTATGGTAATGAAACCTCTACAGGAGATGATATTGTAATCACTGAACAGGATTTAGATAATCTTTTGAGAACAAAAGGGGCAATCTGGGCAGGTATATCAACTCTTTTGAAAGCTGTTGATATAAAATCGTCCGATATTGAAAAAATAATTATTGCCGGTGCATTCGGAAATTATATTAATATTGAAAATGCCATTCTTATCGGGATGCTTCCCGATGTGGAGATTGAAAAATTTCATTTTTCAGGAAACGGTTCTCTTAAAGGAGCTGCTTTAACTCTTATCTCAGAAGAGATGAGAATTGAAATCGAAGAAATCTCAAGAAAGATTACAAACTTTGAGCTTAGCTCTACTCACGGTTATATGGAAGAGTTCATTGCTTCACTTTTTATTCCTCATACCGAAGCGGAACTTTTTCCATCATTTATCAAAAAGAAAAAACAGAAGCCAGAAGTCAGAAGCCAGAAGCCAGAATACAGAATGAAAGAATAAATATCCGGTTTTCTCATTCTGACTTCTGAATTCTGGCTTCTGGCTTCTGGCTTCTGACTTCTGACTTCTTTTTTAACAAATAATACAGGAGAAAAAGTTATGCTTTCCATCCTTGAACGTCTGCAGCGGGGAGAAATTTTGATATCCGACGGTGCAATGGGGACTATGTTATTCGAAAAGGGATTGCCTGTCAGGCATTGTCCGGAAGAATGGAATGTTTCCCATCCGGACGAGGTAAAATCAATTGCTGCCGCATATTTTAATGCCGGTTCGGATATGGTTCTAACCAATACCTTTGGAGGGTCGGGTTTTAAGTTATCCAATTTTGGGTTTGAAAAACGTGTAAAAGAGTTCAATAAAGCTGCGGCAGAACTGGCTAAAAGCGCCGCGCCGGAAGGAAAGTTTGTCGCCGGCTCAGTCGGTCCTACGGGAAAATTCCTTCAGCCCGTGGGAGAGGTTACCGAAGACGAGATGTTCGATTGTTTCTGTGATCAAATTTCTGCTCTTATAGAAGGGGGCATCGATGCCGTATGCATTGAAACTATGACCGACCTCAGCGAAGCAGGGATTGCTATAAAAGCGGCAAAGGAGGTTTCGTCAAACCCGGTTATTTCTACAATGACCTTCGACCGGACTCCTCGGGGATATTTTACAATGATGGGTGTTACCCCGGAACAGGCAGTAATAAGTCTGAAGGAAGCCGGGGCGGATATCATCGGGACAAACTGTGGAAACGGTATCGAACAGATGACAGAAATTATAAGGGATATGCGGAAATACACTGATATGTACCTCCTTGCACACCCCAATGCCGGACTGCCAAAACTCGTAGATGGGAAATCTGTTTATACTCAAACTCCTGAAGGTATGGCAGCGCAGGTACACAGCTTGTTGGAATCGGGAATAAATATTGTGGGAGGATGCTGCGGTACTACACCGGAACATATAAAAAGAATTGCCGAATCCGTTAAAAATAGATAAAAGCAGAAGATTTTCAATAATAAAGACTATATCTCGAAAATAGATAAAGACACCCCGCTTAGCGGATTTAGCTCTCTGTTGGTGATGTCACCAACGGTGATAGAGAGGCTTCCCATAAAAATGAATTACATTTACTTCTAAACCGCCATCCTTTTACAGAGTCACTTGTGCGTTTCTTCCCTGAATATGAGGAAAAAACAGGTATCAAAATCCGTGCCTTTTTACTGTCTGAAGAAGAATACAATGAAAAATTGATTACGGAGTTGTCCAGCCGCAGCAGTTATTATGATATTTTTATGTGCGGATTTACACATATATGGCAGTATGCACCTGCCGGATGGATGGAACCGCTGGATGCATATATTGCTGATTCGACACTTACTCCGCCCGATTGGGCTTTTGAAGATTTCTTTCCTAATCTCATAGAAGGACTCCGCTGGAATTTAAAACCCGGCAGCGGCATTGGGAAAGGAAATCTGTGGGCTGTACCCGTTAATGAAGAAGCGTATGTGATTTGCTATCGAAAGGATTTGTTTGAGCGGTATAATGTGAAAGTTCCGACAACATATCAGGAGGTCTATGATGCGGCTAAAAAGCTGACACGGGTAGTGGACGGAAAGCAGATTTATGGATTCCTCAGCCGCGGAATTCCAAGTTGGACTACTATTAATACAGGATATATGTCTGCCTTTTCTTCTTATGGAGCCGGGGATTTCGATGAAAATTTCAGATGCGTTATTAACAGTCCAAAAGGTATTGAGCTTACAGACCTGTATATGCGAACCTTGAAAGAATGCGGTCCTCCGGGATGGCCCGGATATACATGGTATGAAGGAAAAGAAGGATTTTTATCGGGAAAATTCGCAATGTGGTTCGACTGTAATCATCAGGCTGCTGCATTTGAAGACCCGTCAAGGAGCGAAGTCGCAGGAAAAGTTGGATACCTTCTGCCCCTGCCCGGTCCGGAAGGAAAAATCAACTCGAACACATGGGTATGGAGTCTCGCTATGAATGCATTTTCCAAACAGAAGGAAAATGCCTGGAAATGGCTTTGCTGGGCAACAAGTAAAAATATTCTCCTGCAAACCGTACCCTATGAAAATATTAATCCTACCAGACAGTCGGTATGGAATGACCCAAAAACCATCGAGTTTACAAATTGGGAAGACGGCGAATACTGGAAAACAGCAGAACTGCTCCTCTCAAAATATGCCGGAATTAGATGGACTCCTAATCCTCAGATTTCTCAGGTCGGAGACCGCTGGGCTGAGGCTCTACAGGAAATATTTATAGGTAAGAAAACTACATCTCAGGCATTGAACGATGCCGCTAAAGATATTGACAAGATTATGGAAAAAAGCGGGCTGCGAAAACCTCATCAATCTAATAATTAATAAAGAAATGAAAAGTTCAACCCGTCCACTAAAGAATTATCTTCCATATTACCTCAGCCTTCCGGCTTTACTTGCTTTGATAGGAATATTATATCCCTTTATTTTAGGCGTTTATTATACATTTACCAATTATGTGCTTACTGCGCCGGATGATATTCATTTGGTCGGATTCAAAAATTATATCGAGATTTTTACAAGCCGCAATTTCTGGCATTCATTCGAAATAACTATCATTTATGCATTTTCGGCAGTTTTCATCGAACTATGCGTTG
>SDBU01006898.1_pt1 | contig 13257 bp, 21 predicted proteins | sample 2277071 | NCBI WGS metagenome assembly SDBU01 (sample SAMN10397929, study PRJNA504765) | marine sediment metagenome | isolation source: marine sediment core GS08_GC12, 126 cmbsf | place: Arctic Ocean: Gakkel Ridge, Loki's castle | collected 2008 | reverse complement strand
TGCCATAACTCTAAGGCAGAAATTAACGGCTGGGGCAGTAGAAATAGAAGGCAGTGCATTTGATATAAATGGAGGCACAATAGATGGGGCTACTATAACTGCACCTGTTCTTGATGGCACGGTTACCAATACCGGTGCCGCCTTGGTATTTCCAGCCCATTCATCTGGGACTATATCTATTGGTGCTAATGCCATTAAGACTACTAATATCCAGATAATAGAAAAAGATGTGGCTTATATAGCTATTAGAAACTCAGGTGATACTGATTATCAGTATTTACAGTGTAAAGGATTCCAGACTGACATAGGTATGTTTTCTAATCTTAATGCTACATATATTTCGGCCAGGAATGTAAATGGTAATTATGTGTGGTTTAGAGCTCGTATTAATGGTGGTGGATGGGCGGAAGTAGGTCGTATTACAGGTGCTGTTGACCCTGAATTTTGGCTTGGTAATGCTGGTAATGCTTTAAAATCTACCTATGGAGGCAAGATAGGTTTCTATGGAACAGCAGCAATAGCAAAACAAACAGGAGTAGCCGTTGATGCTGCTGGTATTCACGCAGCCTTAGTTGCTCTTGGTTTAATAACAGCTTAAGGAGGATAATATGCCAATTCAACATACAGCACAAAGTGTCCACTCAATGAGTTCAATAAGGTTCGAGGTTGAGAATGATGTGGTTAAAGGATTTACCGTAGATTGTGAGGTGGAGTATGGTGAATTCGGAATGAATCATACCATTGATGTGTGGGCAAAGATGAACTCCAATCAAAAAACTAGAGTTCAGGAACTCTACAACCTACTTAAATTAAAGGTAGAGAAAATAGTATTAGGGTAAGGAGAAGAAATGAACCCTTACAAATGGTTATGGAGTAAGATAGGTGGTCGCCCTTGGACTTATATCTGGCGGGACATCTATCACATAGCCCCAATAGTTATCCAAACATTATGGTTCTTCATCGGAGTGGTTATATTCCTGTGGCAGGGTTGGCTAGGTGTGTTAATCTTCTGGAGCATCTATACATTTGGTTACCTTGAGGGCCACTTCCACTGGGGAACAAAATATATCAGGGGACAGGAAGGTAAATAAGGAGGTAAATTATGGACCTTACAGAAATGCTTGCCAACCTGGTGTTGGATTTGAAGATGACCTTGGATACCGAAATATCCACAGCCGAGGCTACTCGCTGTATCAACAGGGCAGTGGATGACCTGAGCAGGAAGATACCAAGAGAAAGGATATACGAACACACCTGGGTTGAGGCTGTAACCGATGATAGTTTTACCACACCAGAAGCCACTGATACTACTAAGATTGTGGCCGCTGCAGGTCTCATTGATACAGTGGATGGGGATGTCCTTACCTTGACCACTACCTGGATGGACGTGCCCAGACCAGTCTATATAACCTTGACAGACCCAGCTTCAGGAGGTAGTCTTGATTCCATACTCCGCATGACCCTCATTGTCAAAGGCACCGATGCTGATGGTGTATATAGGGAGGAAAGGTTCTATCGTCATGGTGGTAAGCTCCAGACCGGCAAGGTTTATTTTTCATCCATCTATGAGGTTGAGGTAAATGAATTGTATGGTAGTGATACCAATGATACTCTTAGTGTTGGGACTACCAGTGGTTTCGGTATCTGGGTACAACTAGATAATCCTATTAAGCCTGAATCCGAAACTATCTACTCGGCTGCCAGCAAGGGTGGCACTCTATATGTTAGGGACACTGACTACCAAATGGACTATGCCAATGGTAGAATACTAATCCTTAGCGTTGGTTCAATGTTGGAGAATACTACCTACTATGCCAACTATGACAAGGCCCAATGCACCATTGACATATCCACCATTGTACCTGAACTAATCCGCATAGTTAAGGTAATATACCCAGTTGATAAAATACCCGAACAGTCTGTGGCGTTTACCGTTTGGGAGGATATGCTTACCATAGGTAGCCCGAGGCCAACTGTGTCTCAGGAAGCCATGACGGACAAGGAGCATATCGCCATCTACTATGAGGCTAGACACGCACCACCTACAGATGTTGGGTCTGGTAGCTACCCTGAACTCCTTGACCAAGTTGTGTTGATTGGTGCTGCTGCCTATGCATTGTTGGTGGAGGCACTCCAATATGAGTTACAGGCCGTTACTGACCTAGCAGAGGTGAGGACAACATTGGATTACCTTGGTACCGGTGGTGCTAGTCCTACATTGATTTATAAGCTGCTGGATGATGCGTTGGATAAGGTAGCCTTATACTTGGAAACCTATAATACCAGCGACAATGCAGTTACGATGCTGGAGAAGATTACTGATGACATAACCCTGCTTCGTAATGCCATTCGTGCAACTGGTACCCCCATGACAGGAGCCCTAGCAGAAGCCGCCATAGCCTTGGGTGAAACATCCAGCATTGACCTGGATGCTGGCACTGTTGGTGCTGTAGCATGGCTCCTTGAAGGTGAGTTAAAAATAGATACACTAACCGATGGTGAGAGGGTTGCTGAGAAGTTTGCGGATTACGCTAGGGTTAAGGTACAGATAGCTCAGACAAGAGTGCAGGTTGCAATGGCCTATGCTCAGGAAGCCCAAATTACACTAGACAACCTCAGGAGCTACATTGATGAGGCAGGTGGCTGGATGCGTATGGGTGAGGACTTTATGGCTGAGGCTCAGGCCCGTATGGGTGAGATAGACAGGTACTTGGCTGAGGCTGGTCAGTATCAAGAAGTTATAGCCCATGACTTGCTACTGTCGGATAGGTTCCGTGCTGAGGGTCAGATTAGGATGGCTGAGTTCCAACGTATTTTAGATAGTAAGGCTGAATATCGCAAGAGGGTTACTTCTGTGTCTGTCCGTCAGCCCGCTTGAGGCCAAAGTGGATTGATGGCCTATATAATGGGCAGGTGGGGTTCCTTTCATGACACTGGAGGGAGCCTCCCTGCCCTTTGTCACACTTACTACGCCTTAGTGGGTTATAAAATGCACACATTGGTACATCCTCTACAAAGGGTACAAGGTCTTGGCTAGTATTTTTCTTCATAACTCCCATCCTTGTGGTATAGTGGTTTAGGGTTGGTCCAGTACCATCTGGGTGAGGTGTAGATTCTTTGAGCAGGCACTCCACACTTGGGACAGTTAGCCTTATGCTGGTCGTGCATAGGCTGTTCTATCTCAAAGTATATTTCACAGTTTAGGCATTTGAACTGATATATCATACCCATTGTTTACCATCCCATGTTTTGTTATATTTCTCACTCATCACAAAGGCTAACCAGAGTTGTTCCATTGAGGTAATTTTCTGGTGCATGCAAAACTTGGCAAAGTCGGTAACTACCCATAGCATAAGTGTTGGGATGCCGTCCACTTTACCCATTACCATCTCCTGCAACTGGTCTTGGCGGGGTAGCCAGATACCATTGACATCTTCTATTCCCCAAGAACCCATACACAAAGTTTCGTTACCACCAAAAAAGTAATCACCTACCTGTATATATAGTTCCTTGCTAAAATCACGAAGTGCTTGTATCTCCTTTGCCTTCTCACACATCTTGATATAAACAGGGTCTTCATACCATTTAACTCGTTCTATAATATATTCTGGTTTTAAGGGAGACGCTTCATCTGATAAGTGTTTATAAGTTTCTGATGTATCCATTATTCCCACCTCTCTAAATATTTTACCTCAACAGGGGTTCTAAATGGTGCAATATGCTCCAGTGATGCAAACTTATCCTGCAATACAATTCCATCAATTAACAACTCATCGTGGATTTGGAGTGCTATGTCCATATCCTTACATACTATCAGCCCACGTTTTAATATGTCAGCAGCGGTGCCTTGGCATGGGTAGTCAATAGCCTTGCGTTTAATACCGTCAACACTTTCCTCCTCCAAGGTTGGTAATCGCATCTCCCTGCCAAATACAGTCTTTGCCTTGCCAGTTCTTAATGCCTGCTCCTGTGTTGCCTCAATATAATCCATAGCCTGAGGGAACTTTTGTCCCCACATTGTCCTTAGCTGGCTGGCTCGCCCAATGCTCCTGATTTTAGCTGTTTCCATTATTGTCTGGTCAGTGGCTCCATATGTCATGGCTAGGTTTACTGTCTTACCTACCCTTCTCTCGGTGCCCATGAATATAGCTACCTGCAAATGTATGTCAGCCTCTTCATTCCTGCTACCATCTGGGTTGTATTTGGGTTGGGAGAATATATATGCCATCTCCTTGTCACCAGATAGGTAGCCCAATGCTCTAGGCTCTACTTGCTCCAAATCTACATCAGTCCATGTGCTTGAATCTGGTAGTAGTATACCACGACAATTAAATGTATTGAGGTTACCATCCTTAGCATACTTACCAGGTATGTTTTGCATATTCCTATCGGTGCTGGATGGTCTCCCAGTAATAGCGTCAAGATGGTATCTGGTATATGCTCTAGTCTCCTCAGCCCACGGTTTGATGTATGTGGATAGTAGCTTTGCTTTCCTCCTGTACGATAAAATCAGCTGTGCCAGAGGGTCATCCATCTTTTCTAATATTTCCTCAGCAGTTGATAGCTTACCAGTAGACCTACCATATTTGTTTTTTGTGAATGGCAATTTACCAAACACTGAGTATGCTCCACGCTTTGCTAATATATATCCAACCTGCTGAGGTGAACCTGGATTAAATGCTTCTGCCTCCTCACACATAGCCAACAGAGATTCCACCTCATCATCTAGTTGGAGTTCAATACCCATCCTGACTCTATGGTCTATTAGTATCCCACGTGCCTCCATCTTCAACATTATGGGAATTGTTTTCATCTCCGTGTTAAAGTATTCCAGGTTGGTTCCAGGTAGGAACTCATAATACAATTTGAGGCTTGCTCCAGCATGTTGCATACAGTGGCGGGCCACAGCCTCCTCTGGTGCCTCCAGCATTATCTTGGCTTTGTGTTCCTCCAGAAAATCCTTGGTTTCATGGACTTCCATCTTGTGTACCCAGCCAAGGTCAATTAGTGAGTTGAACTTATTACACTGGAGCCTAGACATAACAGCCGTATCCATAATATTGGTATCATCCAGTTCATACTCGGTCATACAGCCAAGGTCAAACATAGCGTTGTGGATTACCTTGGTCACGTTAGGGTCCTTGAGCAATTCCCATGGTACCACTGGTGACTCGGTTGGGAATAGTGGAAAGTAGAAACAACAGGTGGGTGTTAGTGCTATGCTGATACCTATGGCAATACGTTCCTTGAGTGAGATGGTCTCCACATCCACACCTATAACCGATGGGTGTCTGTCCACCAAGAACTGTTGATAGGTGCGTGGGCCTGGTGGCTCATCACCTAGGTAATAAAAGTTTTGGTTGGGGTCATGGGCGAAGTACACTTAACACCACTCTGGCTTTGGTATTGTGATTGAGTTGGAGTTTATGTTGTCACTGTCCTCACCTACCAGTAGTTCCAATGATGTCCTATTAACCTCATACCCAACCTCCATGTCCTTGTCGTGGCAACCTTCGAGTTCCTTGATTAGTTCCTTAACATTCATTATGGCCTCCTAAATATTAAAGTGTCCTCATCATCTATGGTAAACTCATCCCTAGAACGTCTTATGTCCTGCCAGGGTCCACCCATCATTTTGGTCTTGAACCAATCCTGTTGGACAAATCCTATCTGCTTACATACCCGCTGTATCCACTTGGTCAGGTATATTCTTTTGCCACCTTCTATAATATCCTTAGTAACCACCGACATAGTACCACCTGACCGGATGGATTGATAGCAGAGTTTATAGACCTTCTCCATATCTTGATTATAAAGGAAGGTGTTGTGTAACCCCACGTTGCCTGTGGTCTGTGCATAGGCTAGATACTCCTCTTCATCAACCCGGTACTTGTCCTCTACAAACTTGGTAATCTTCTTGGCTGGCTTAAATGCTTGACCATACGGTGGACTAAATATAATATGATGGCAAGGAATGGGAAGCAACAACTTACAATTACCATGCAGTTGTATACAAGGCGACATATCAGGATGCCTAGCCCGTAGATGAGAATACACCTCCTTTTGCAGTTCATGGTATCCCTTCTCAATATCCAGTGTAATAACTGTTCTGCCCTCAAGTGCAGCCATCATCAGTGTGCCTGTACCACCCATTGGGTCTAGTAGGGTATCACCTGGCTTAGATACATAGTGGTAGATGGCCTCCTCAAGGTACATTTGGAGCTTTGCAAGATGGCTCATTACTCCTTGAGGGAATATACTTTTCCTCCAGCTAACATCATCTGGGAGGACTATCCACCCCTCACTATTTCTTGGATGGTTTGGTGCGAACTCCATTGTCCCCCTTCCCATGTTTATATCCATGTATGAAGGCATCCTCAAATAGCCTTTTGTGCATCCGCATAGACTCCAGCATTATACCTTCTAGCCACATCCAATGCTCCTCAGCTAACTGTCTGGGTGTCTTTTTAGGCTTGGTCATCTCTAATCCTTATACCTCCCATACCGTTACTTACCAGTCTGGACTCCACTAGTGCCTCAGTAAGATTCTTATATGATTTTGGTGGTACTCTGTGTTCCTCCATAAATGCTTTGATTGCCTCACATTGGTTATTCGTGTCGTTACCAAACAGGGTTAGGGTTCCCTTTGGTTTCTTAATAACCATGATAATTGTCCTCTCTATTTGGTTGTCCTGTGTGTATAATCTACGGAAGGTAAGTAATACATCTCTACCACAATCATCCAATTCCATCACTGTGTCCTCCCTATAGACTTAAATAACCTGCTAACAGTTGCCATACCCAGCTTCTTCTCCTTGCCCTCCTCACCCACCAGCGTCTCTGCCAGTTCCTCAGCAGGCTGGTTGAGTGTATACCAAAATGTACCATACCTATCAATCAGAGCCTTAGCCTTAGCTTCACCCAAGTTGGCTCCCTTTATACCCATTAAACTAATTATGTGCTCGTTGAATGGCTGGACCGTAATATGTTCCTTGATGTACCTCCTAAGGGTTCGGTGGTTTGGGTCCTGAGAACCATTATATAAAGCTACTAAAGTATGGGCAGTTGCAATATAGTGGCATGTGTGTACAACGGTGATACCAGCCTTATCCAGCTGAGATAGCCATGCCTGGAATCCCGAATAGCTGGTATTGTATTTGTGATGTGGTACCATAACCTTCCCATTCTTACCCAGCTTCCAGCTTTGTGTTGCTGTCCTGAGACCAGGGATGGGTTCACAAGTTCCTTCATATAGTAGTATAGTTTCTTCAACACCATTAGATACCTCCCTTCCTAGTTGTTCCTCTACTCCATTCATATCTGATAGTATCTCGTCTATTTGTTTTCTCTCCACCTGTATTCGGTGACCATCACAAGCAAACCATAGATAATCGGCAAACCCTTGTGGTGTATGGTTGAGTGTCATCCGCATAACTGGGGTGACTTGGGCTATTAGCTCCTCTATTTGTGTTGGCTCGTAGATGTCAAGGAATATCATCCAATCCTCTTCTCAGCTATAATCCTGTAACGGGTGGTATCATATCTATATCTAGCTATAGGCATTGGGCCTGCCATTACTGTACGGTACCCGTTCCTGTACACATAGTCTATTGCCTTCTTGGATTCACTCATCGGACTAGTTATGGTTATTCTTCTTATAACCTTACTATGTATATTCACTGGAATCTCCTATTTTGGTTAGCTTCAATTCTCACTAGACAGCACACGATTGACGTAGAGAAGCATTAAACAAATTTGTGTACTGTGCATAGACTTTTGTTTTAATGTGCTTAGAATTGCATCTGACGTGCTTGTTTTCCAACTGTTTTTGAATACATGGTAGAAACCATACATTCTCATGGTGTTATCCCTTTCTACCAAAGTTATATTTACGTCTTGCATGGAGTTTCATTATTAATTCCTTTATAGCCTCAACATCCTTGTTACTATACATCCTTCTATTAGTGAGGCTACGATATGGTGTAGGGATTATCTTCTTCCTCTCCCAACTACGGATGGTTAGTGGAGAACATTCAAGTAGCTTCCCTAATTCCGTAATGGAAATTCGGTGAATCACTAGGCTTCACCCCTTATCATCTTAATAACCTTATCTATTTTATCAAAGGTGGGTTCCTCAAACACCATACTCTCTAGTTCCTTGACCTCAGCTAGTTCAACCTTGAAGTATGGCTTCATAACTTTGCTGTCCCAGTATGTATGACCAACTACGTCGGCACTGTCTCCCCATTGGCTCCAACCATGCATGACACGCTTACCTGTTTTGCCCTCAGTAAGAGTTCCACCTGCTCCAGGCACCAAGCCATATTCATCCGATGCATGGTGTGTCATAATGAGGTGTTTGTCATGTGCCTTGGCTTGGTAAGCAAACCCTCTCATGCGGATATAGGGTTCACGGTACTCAATAGGCAACAGTGATACTCGGAGTGGTTTACCATCCTGACCCTTACCATCTGGTCTAAGTGGCATCTGTAGCTCCTGCTTCTCCTGTAGGTAACCAGTACAAGTGACCTCATAGAGTAGGGTACCAGTGTCCACCATTATTGTTTGGATGTTTGGGTCCTTAAGGTGTGCTATAAATTCACCAGCGAACTGGTAGAACAACTCCTTCATACCAACTATAATTTTAGATGGTCTGATAATGTTCTTGATAGGGTCTATCTCACCTATCTGGAATGGAACGATATACTGCTCCAGTATTATATGACCTTGTTCATACCAGTCCTTGATTGGTAGGTGAGGTAGATTACGGCATGACCGCTTGAACCCGCCAATGTCAAACTCCATGTTGACCAGTGGTTTAGGGAACGACAGTCCCAATGTGTTCTTGCAGGATTTATCCTCTCCCCACAATACGAAATTCACTTGGTGCCTCCTTGTTCTATCAACCCTTTAGGACAATATAAAGCTACCTCACAATAATCCCGACAGCGAACACTATCCCAACACTCACGGTTATCACAGGGTATAGTCCACTTACTTTCCTCTAGTGCTACAGCTAGGTCTTTCGACTTAGATAGGAAATATCCATATACGTCACTATCATCTAACCTCTTGACAGGTATCAGGTATGAGTTCCTCTCTACTCCCCTGCTCCGTGCTACTGCCAGTCCACCATCCCTCACAAGTATCTGAACCTGTAGCTTACCTACCTTGACTCCACGTTCCTCCAACTTAACCCGATAGTTGTTTAACTGGAGTTCGGTATCATAGTTGTCGGCTTCCTGAGGCACACGCTGAAACACTGAGACCATCTTTGGTGTACCTGCTGCACCCCACTTACCTGACTTTTGATACATGGCACCACTAGGGTCAGGCTTCTTCCCTGTCTCAACTATACCAAGAGCTTTGGCTACCCTGAATGAACCCCAAGTTTTATAATCGGTGAGAGTCCAACTCCCATCCTCGGGTTCCAGCAGGTCAAAGATGTCCCTGTCAATGTTTAGAGCCACCTCTGCTGGTAGCCCCAGTTCCTTAGCAACATCACTAAGGACGGTGTGGACATTCTCACCATGTATGGCAAACATCATTTTGTCAGGGTCTACCACATACGGTTGGGTTAGTTTAAGGAAAGTGTACATGGTACCATTGAGGAGTTGGGTGGTGGATGCAACACCTGTCCACTCTCTCTCTTTGGCTATACGGGTGAGGGTAGGTAGAGTGAGACACCGTTCATCCATTCTACATTTGGTTAGGCAATCCTTGACTGGTGTTATTTCTCCGTCCGGGCATTTGAACCATTCCAACATAATTATATACCCCTTTTATTTAATATAGCCATCAACGCTAGGTATTTCCAAGACATCTTCTAACATTTCTCCTCCTTGAGTGCTTGTCCAATAGTCTCTGGCTCACCGTGAAAGTGTATGAACAAATCATCGGCAGCCTTACCTTGTCCTAATCTGTTAAGAATTTCTACTATCCTCTCCCTCTCCTCACTCTTGGCTTCTTCAATTCTAGCTGACCAGACTTTTGTTGCCTCATCAACTAAAAAGTTTATCTCTTCTTTACGGATTTGCTTCCTTATCTCTTCCTCACAAGTGGCTAGGATTTGGTCAGCAAGGTGGTTTTCTTCTATATCAACATCCCTTTCCCACTTATAAATAGCATTATTTCCACCCTTTGTATAGCCCTTTGTATAGCCTGTAATAATTTGCCTAGACTTTCGATGAAATTTCTTTATCTTCTTCCTCAACTCAGGTCTATCCAGCTTGTGGGATTTGGCTAGTCTGGCTACCCATCTTTGCCGTGTGCTACATTCATGGAAATCAAATACCTGCGAGTCATTTTTGCCACTTAACCAAATCTCCGCAACTACTTCGGCTATCTCATTTATTTCCTTTGGTGTCAGCAATTCACCCATTACTTGCCTCCTGATTGCCCCATAAATAGACCTATTAGATAAAGGGGAACACCTATCCAAATAAGCAAAGCCTTTCCGTCCATTACCCCCACAGTAGCTAGAACCGCACCAAAACCTATTAACATTTGACTGGCAACTATCATTTACTTGTCTCCTTTACAGAATTCAATGCCCAGAATAGAGCTAGGGCAGGATTTACCTCTTCTCTGCTTAGGCTTACCTTGCAAGCCCAATCAACTAGCAGTTTATACAGTGCTTCTCCTCCATAGTGGAACTTATAGACTGGCACAGCATACTTGAACAACCAATAGATAAAAAGCGGGTCGTCAGGTTCGGGCATCGGTTCTATATCCCATTCCTCATCCGCTTCTATCCAACGAGTTCTACGGTACAAAACACAAGGCTCACCATCAACTAAGTGTCCATACTCTAACCCATCCTTGCCGAATACCCACTCCCAAAACGCCTTAATCTGCTCTTGTGTTGGTTTCATTTCTTATTCTCCTTCACCCTGCTGGGGCTGGTGAGCTTACCTTATATCTCGCCATTAACTGCCAATTATTCTGTGTAGCAGTCACCCTAGCAGGGCTTCGCCAGCTAGTATGATGCTTAATCCATAGACCTCATACCCCATCGCAGCCCAAGTTGTCAGTACAGCCTTAAGGTAGCTAGCTCTTGCCTACTGATTGGTGACTCGGTTCGAGAGTTAGACCCATCAGCAAGCGTTGTTAAGGTTCACTGTTTCACGTGGTAGATGCCATCCCCATCCTTGGTCACTATACCAGCAGCTTCCTGCCCGGCTATAAACTCACCACTGATTATGGTCTGGACAAATGCTATATCAGCCTTAACGGTGGGATTGCTGAACACTGCCTGGTGCCACTGTGCTTGATTCTTCCCATCAAGTTCCTTTAGTGCCGCCTGTACCACACTCTCACCAGTTGGGGTGGGAGCAGGAGGTAGGGGTGGTTCACCTGGCTTAGGTGGAGTTTGGGTAGCGGCCGGTGCTGGAGCAGTTCCTTCTCCCCGAATTTCAAGTATCTCCCAACAATCAACAGGCTCATCTGCCCACTGATTGGTGGCATCATCCCTGTGAGGTATCATGTGGCCGGGTGTGAGTTTGGTGTGGAGCATCTTGCCAAGGAGAGAGTCCTGGTTCCTCACTCCAGGCTGACCGTGTGATATGCTAAAGTCAATAGCAGGGTTAATCATCTTATCAATGGATTTACCCCAGTAACCCATCTTACTACGGCCGGTGTTGGAATGTGGAATCTCAATCTGCCCAATTGGTGACTCGTATGGCTCGGTTGATTCAATTACCTCAACTCCATCAAAGTCATATAAGACGACCATGAACGGGCCTCTGGCACCGGGTCGCATTTCACCACTGATTTTGGTTAGCTTACCCCAAAAGTCTCTCAGCGTGGTGCGTTGAAATCCTTCCTCGAATCCTCTGGTTCTTAGCTGTGCCAGTACCTCATCTTGAGATACAGGGGTAGCTGGTGCTCTTTCGGTTGTCATTTAGTTTTGTCCTCCAACATAGATTTTATGTGTGACTCTGCCATATAATATAATATGGCATTCTTGACTAGCTCCTTGACACTCCTACCTGTCTGAATGGCTACGGTCTTGAGCCTCTTTATTTCCTCATCGGTCATGTCAAGGACTACATGGTATTTCACCTCATTTATTACCTCCTAAGTTTATTTGTGATACTTCACTCAACAATACAATTGTATCACAAGTGGAGTGAGCTTGTCAAGTTGACATAATGTAGTTGACATAATGTTTATCCAGCTTCCTGTTTGTCCTTATCAAACCCTATTATCGTACCCCACTGACCCTCGTGGACCCTGAACTCCGTCTCATCCTTTGTTTTCTTTAGGATATACTCGATGAAGTCATCCCGAAGTAGGGTCTGTTCCTTTGGTTCTGGCCGCTGTTCTGGTAATTGTACCATTATACACCTCCTTGTATTACCTTGAATGTTAAGTCCCTTCTATCTGCCCGTACCACTATAGGTTTCAATACCTCCTGTGCATGTCTGGCCTTCTCAAAGGTTAAGGTTATGTCAGCACAGTTGGAGTCAACATCAACTGAGGAGGTACGGATGCTGGTATCACACCAATCAATAAAGATACTGGTACCAAACATATCCTCCGCACCCATGTTTATAGCTTGACCTTCGAACAGTTGGTGCTTGCGGTCATGGTGGATTAGGATGAGGGCAAACTTATATTTATCCATGAGTATGTCCATCCTATCCATGAACTGTCTCATGTCCCACTCATCCGTCATTCTACCTGATACCACCTTGTATATAGGGTCCACAATCAGCACCTTAGGGTGGGTACGGTCTAGTTCCTTTTCTAACTCGGCTTGACCAAAGCCCTTGTCCAGCTTGATGTAATGTTCGGTGCATAGCCACACCATATCAGAGGTGACCTTGTTACCTGTAACATACTTTATTATACGGACACGGAGTTGTGCCTGTGGTACCTCGATTTGGAGGAGGTAGACTGGTGACTTAAAGGTATAGAAGCCAAACCAAGGTAGACCGTTGGCTATGCAGAAGGCAAGGTGATAGGACAACATGGATTTCCATGTCTCGAACCTACCAAACATAATCATCTTGGTTTGGGGAAGCAGGAGACCGTTGGAGATAACATACTGTTGGTAGGGTGGCTTCCAGGCAAGGAGTTCATTGAGGGTAAGACCTTTCAATCTGTTACCTTTCTCCTAGTCTCCTTGACCCAGCCCTCTTCTTTCATCCTGTTCATAGCATATAGCTCGGTTATTCTACAACCACCACAACAAAATGGTAGCTTGGGAAACTCTGCATCTGGGTCTATCTCCGCTATCTCAGGTACATTTAT
>SDBU01006897.1_pt1 | contig 13257 bp, 16 predicted proteins | sample 2277071 | NCBI WGS metagenome assembly SDBU01 (sample SAMN10397929, study PRJNA504765) | marine sediment metagenome | isolation source: marine sediment core GS08_GC12, 126 cmbsf | place: Arctic Ocean: Gakkel Ridge, Loki's castle | collected 2008 | reverse complement strand
ACCCTGAGAAACACCCTCCTGGCTACCTCACCGCCAGCCAGTATTCCTTCGCCCTTGGCCAGCATCGATGCCTTCCCCTGGAGTTCGGCTGGTATCAGTGCCTCGCTGGTAACATCCTCTGATACCCGGTCCTCGGTCAAAGCCAGGTCTACGATGCTATCAATTTCACCTTCGGGCAGTTTCATCTCTTCATCCTGTGGTCTTATTCTGCCGTAAACACAACATGACGCTGCCACTCTGGAGACCTTTCAGGGAAATCAGAGCGGAAGTGAGCTCCGCGGCTCTCCTCCCTGAGCAGAGCCGCCTCGGTCATCAATCGCCCGGTCAATGCCAGGTTGTTTAATTCGTAGGAAGAGCGCTTGGTAGGCGGGCGTAGGGAGTTCTGCCAGTCAGCCAGAGTGTCTGATGCCTCGGTCAGGGATTCCCTGTTGCGTATAATGCCTACCTTGTCCCAGAGGAGTGATTGTAAAGCGGAAAGGCTCGGTGGAGGCACAACCTTAGAAACTTTCTCTTGACTCAACGAGTGATGAACCTCCGTACCTTGCCTTTCAACTGCTGCTTCTGTGCTGGCTCCCTTGCTGGGTTTTCCCACGATTCTTTTGCTGAACACCAGCACTTCGAGCATTGAATTTGAGGCTAGCCGGTTCGCCCCGTGTACCCCGGTACAGGCAACTTCGCCAGTGGCGAACAGTCCAGCGATATTGGTTTCACCCCAGCTATTGACCCTGATGCCGCCCATCATATAATGGGCGGCTGGTGCCACCGGTACCGGAACTTTAGTAATATCCAGGCCGTGGTCCAGGCAAAAGCGGTAGATATGGGGAAACCGGGTGGTAGTAACGCGGGTCGGTAGATGGGTAACATCAATGAAGACATTGTCTGAGCCTGTTTTCTCCATCTCATACAGTATGCTGCGAGCAACTACGTCTCGTGGTGCTAACTCACCCTCTGGCGTATAGTCGGGCATAAAGCGCCGACCCTCTACATTGAGTAGCACTCCCCCTTCACCCCTCACTGCTTCAGATATCAGGAAAGGGGTTACTCCGGGCAGGTGCAGGGCGGTAGGGTGGAACTGGAAGAACTCCATATCGATAATCTCTGCCCCGGTCTTAAAGGCCAGGGCTACACCGTCACCAGTGGCTATTTCCGAGTTGGTGTTAAACCTGAATAGCTGCCCGGCACCGCCAGTAGCCAGAATCAGTGCCCCACACTCAAATTCTTCAGTGCTGCCACTGCGGCAATCAAGGGTTCTGATTCCCTTCACTGCTCCCTTCTCTAGCAGGATTTCAGTGGCTAGGCAATTTTCTAGCACTTGGATTTTGGATGAGCGCACCCGCTTACTGAGGGTAACTTCAATATGTTCGCCGGTAGCATCACCCCCGGCATGCAGAATGCGAGGCACGCTGTGAGCTGCCTCTGTAGTGAGGGCAATCTGTCCGTTCACAGTGTCGAAAGGCACTCCAAAGTTGACCAGGTCAGCGATGCGGTCCGGGGCTTCATTGGCCAGGAGACTTACTGCCTCTTCGTCACACAACCCGTCTCCGGCGGCTATCGTATCCCGGAAGTGCAGCTCCGGGGAGTCATTCTTGCCGATGGGCGCCGCAATACCCCCTTGGGCATATTTGGTATTGCAATCATCAATATTACCCTTGGTTATGATCAGCACGCTTCCCTGCTCCTTGGCTAGCAGGGCGGTGTAAAGCCCGGCAATACCACTGCCCACCATTACATAGTCGTAATAACTCACCTGACTCATACTCCTTGGTTAATTAAAGGTTCTTACCAGAAATCCAGGCATAAATCTCTAACTGCCTTCCTTTAGCTGACCCGCCTCATCTCTTGCTCCTGTTTGCCGATGACACTGCTTCTGGATATTCTTAGCGTCGCCCCCGATTCTACTTTTATCACGACATTATCATCGCTAACAGTTTCAATCTGACCGTAGATTCCACCGGCAGTAATTACCCTGTCCCCTCTCTTTAGTTCTTCTATCAGGTGTTGGTGCTCCTTCTGTTTCGCCCGCTGCGGCCTTATCATGACAAAATACATCATCACAAAGAACAAGCCTATGAAAATAAGCATCGGCCAGATGCTACTGGTGAAATCTCCCCCATCTGTTTCTCCCGGCAGACAGCCACCCGTAAACACCAGACTGGTAAGGAGCCCTAATATTAGCCCCGTGTATAATATTTTCCTCTTTCCCAATTCTTCCTCCTTATTTCAGTTATCGCTTTGCCCTTCAAGCTTACCCTGGAGTGCCCAGGGGCTTGTTTGCTTAATCTTGATTGGCATTACCTGCCCCAGACAATTATTGTTGCTATTGAAGAACACCAGTTTATCAGTTCTGGTTCGACCTTGCCACTTCTCCCCTTTCTTTCCTTCTACCAGAACCTCAACCGTCTTGCCTGATAGCCGGGCGTTAATTTCAGTGGCGATGTTCTCCTGGAGTTGTTCAATCTCATTTAGCCGTCTCCTCTTCTCATCGGCTGGAGTGTTATCCTCAAGTTCCCCGGCGGCAACAGTTCCCGGTCTCGGTGAATAACCGGCTATATGGACCGTATCAAACCGTAGTTCAGAGAGCAGGTCATATGTCTGCTGGAATTGCTCTTGGCTCTCTGATGGGAACCCAACAATGACATCAGTGCTCAGGGCTACCCCGGGTATTTTGCTCCGTATCTCGGTGATGAGCTGGCGGTAGTGCTCCACAGTATAGCCCCGCCTCATTGCTTTCAGAATATCATCGCTGCCTGACTGGACAGGCAGGCATATCTGCTCACAGACCTTATCCAGATTGGCTATGGCTTCGATGAGTCTGCTGCTCATGTCCTTGGGATGATTAGTCAGGAAGCGTATCCGGGCCAGTCCGTCTACAGTGTCTAGCTCACTGAGTAGCTCAGCCAGGTGTGGCCTGTCGGGCAGGTCGTGCCCGTATGAGTCCACATTTTGCCCCAGCAGGGTAACCTCTTTTGTGCCACGCTGTACCAGCTCTCTGACCTCGCAGATTATTTCTGCTAACGGACGGCTCTTTTCTCTGCCCCGGCGGTAGGGAACGATGCAATAGGAACAGAAATTGTTACAGCCCTGGATGATGGGAACATAGGTGCTCGGTAGAGGGTGCCGGGGCAACACCTGACCCCCTTCCCCTTTCTCCAGCCACTGCGGCCCTTCCGACGGAAGGACTCCGGGCCCGAAGAAGTGGTTCACATGGGGAGAGTTCTCTCTAAGTTGCTCCACATTGGAGTTTACCCAGCAACCGGTTACGGCAAGGGTGACGTTGGGGCGTAGACTTTTCAGCGCTTTCAGGGCGTCAAGCTTGTTAATGACGCGGTCTTCCGCGCTCCCGCGCACCACACACGTATTGAGCACAATAATGTCAGCTTCCTCAGCAGTAGCCGTGGCTTGATAGCCTCGTTGCTCAAAGAAGGCACCGAGTCGCTCCGATTCCGCCTTATTCATCTGGCAACCTATCGTCCAGATGTGATATTGAGGCACGCTCTCATCTCCTGTAATTAACTCAATATGCCCCTTGATTAAGGGGCATAGCTGGCCTTAATAAATTAATCTCTGGCGGAGGGAGTGGGATTCGAACCCACGACCCCGATTTCTCAGGGTAAGCGCTTAGCAGGCGCCCGCACTAGACCAACTATGCGATCCCTCCTCGCTCTATAGAACTCGTATCGCTATTTCATTATATTTTACTACTTTTTTAAGACATATACTATCGCACCCCCTTCCCTTATTGATATTGAAATAGAATGGAGCTATTGGTAGTATGTGAAAGGTGAAAGTGGACGGAGAAAAATTGCTCCTTTTGGTCAATCTTGGTAGATGGCTTGGTAAGGTATATAATTAACCAACAAAATAATGGAGGTGTTCAATGGTTTCTGATTCACTTATTACTGGATTTATGGTAGCTTCTTCTGCCTTTATAACAGTCACAGGTCTCGTATTGGCAATTGGCAGAGAACGTTTTGGTAAAATATGCTCATCCTTACTATTAATTTCATTAGCATTAGGAGTAGCTGTTATTGTTCTTTGTCTAAATTGGTTGAGTGATACACCTGATTCAACTTTAGGCGGTTGGATATTAATACTTTTTCAAATAATCACTTTTTACATACCTTTATTCCGTTTAACATCACTATTGTCAAGTGATTGACGCACTCTATATTTTGAGTAGTCAGTGTATGACAGTAAAAGTTGGCAGGACAAAGGTAACTGTCAATGATGCTGGTAAACGAGGGTAAATAGCGTAGCGGTTTAAGCTGTGAGTGAGTGGGAATTGACAGTGAGTAGTAGGTAAGAGAATAAGGGATGAGGTTGAGAAGTATGAGCGACCTCTTATCAGAAGAGTTTTAATGGCGTGAGAGCCGTGAAAAGGGTGATTAAGTAGTATAATAATATAAGGTTAGGTTTTAGCGTTAAGACCTGTAGAAATTGATTGTGGTGGCTGTGGTGAAGCGGTAAGCCGAGGTCTGTAATGGTAAAAGGTGAAGCTGAAAGTTTAAGGTCTGATGTTGAAAGTGTATATTAGATATTTTTTAGGTAGGGAATACAGTACCCAAGGTATATACTAGGTGCTTGCTGCACACGCTAGAGTATTCCCGCTATTCAGTGATTATGGATTATTGAGTATTCGGGAGCATCTGCGAGGTAAGGAATAAGATAGTGGGGGATGTCTTTAGGAATTCGGTTGGATGGGCGAGTGTAGTACTCGAATGTCTATTCGTCTCTTGCTATGATTAGCACCAATGGAAATCAATGTCTTAATTGATGAAGGCCTTGAGGGTTGTCCTGAAGCGAGCTGGCTGCACGGCGTCGCTGAGCAGGTCCTTGTTGCCCAGGGTGTTGACCCCAAAGCGGAGCTTGGTCTGGTTATTGTCGGTCAGGAAAGGGTGCACCAGCTAAACTTGGCCTACCTTGATAGGGATGAGCCTACTGACGTACTGGCCTTTTCTATGCTTCCCGAGCCCCCTGCTGGAGAAGAAACCGAAAAGGGCCTTCCTCCCTTTGTCGCGCCTCCTGACGGAGTAACTCACCTTGGTGAGGTAATCATTTCCTGCCCACAGGCAGTGATACAGGCTGAAGAGCACCAGCATTCCGTCAAAAGAGAGATAGCCATTCTTATTGTTCATGGTGTCCTTCACCTGCTGGGATATGACCATGATAAGCCTGAGCTTGAGCGTCAGATGGGAGCCAGGGAGCAGGAAATCCTGAGCAGTATTGAGGTGCCAGGCGAATGAAGGTTCTGGGTATTGCCGGCAGCCCCAGACGTGGTGGCAACACTGACCTCTTACTGGCCGAGCTTATCAAGGGCGCCGCCAGCAAGGGTGCTGAGGTTAAGACTATTGTCCTCAACGACCTCGACATTACCCCCTGCCAGCACTGTGATGCCTGCCTTAAAGAAGGCAACTGCCGCATACAGGATGATATGCAGATGGTTTACCGCGAGCTTGAGCAGGCCGACCGCATAGTCCTCGCCTCGCCGATTCAGTTTACCGGGGTAACCGCCCAGATGAAGGCCATGATTGACCGCTGCCAGTCACTCTGGGTCAGAAAATACGTCCTCAAAATACCGCCGCTGGGCAATCAGCGAGTGCGAAAAGGGTTCTTCATCTCCGTCGGTGGCAGAAAAGTAGCCGACCTCTTTCAGCCGGCGCTGGTCATGGTCAAGACCCTCTTCATAATCCTGAATATTGAATACGCCGGCGAGTTGCTGTTCTCTCGAATTGACGAAAAAGGCGCCATCACCAGACACCCCGATGCCCTGAAACAGGCCTTCCTCGCCGGGCAAAAGTTGGTAGAAGACTAAAATACCCTCACTTAAGCCCAACCGCCACCGGCAACTCCTTCACTGTCAGCAAACCTGGCCTCGCTTCCATCACCTGCGGAATGGTATTAACAATGCGCGCCCAGGTAATCAGGTCACTCGCTCCCAGTTTGAAAGACACCTCAATATTGGGTGTTCCTTCAATGCGCACCGCTCGAATTTCTTCTAGCCCTTCTTTCGCCATACCTATTGCCATGCCCCAGCTGAAGGTTATTACCGCCTCCCCGTCTTTCATGCCTTCATAAAGGAACTTGATGCCGCATACCCTCCCCGCTGCCACTTCCAAACCAGAGGCTGTCCTGAACCCCCGCTTTGCCACTATCGGCTCTGCCGGCCCTGTTTTTACCTCGTCCAGTTTCCACCCTAGAGCGTCGGCTACCATGTCAATCTGTGACGGCCAGTGTCTCTCGCCAGCGGCATTCTGCCGTTCCTTGAACTCTTCGACACTCCCCCCAAACCCGTAACCTTTCATTATCCCGATACCCACATCCCCGATATCGCCCAGCGACTCTATCCGAATCTTCTTCACCGATTCACACGAACCGGTGAACATAATCGGCACCAAGTCCATGAAGAATCCCGGATTAGCACCCGCGTATGTCACGGTAACTCCGTTCTTCTTGGCCGCTTCGTCAATCGTTCGTCCCTGCTCAGGCCAGCTGGCCCAGGGGTAGAATACCCTGTGGTCACTGACCGTTATCACATTCAGCCCTGCATTGATGGCTTTTGATATCTGGGCCTCCATCTCATCGGCAGGGGCAATTACTGTATGGAGCAATACGTCAGCCTTGGTCTGTGCCAGAACTGCATCCGCATCGTTGGAGACAATCACCCCCAGTTTCTTGCCAACACCGGCTACTTCGCCCACGTCCTTGCCTATTTTCTCCTTGGAAACGGCAATGCACCCTACAACTTCTATCCCGTCCATCTCCGCCATCATCCTGATTGCCCCGCTTCCGATGGCTCCCGGCCCGTACACTATTACCCTTACTTTCTCCATTTTCAACTCTCTCCTTGGCTTGATTTGGCACTCTTGAGTTCGTGTCGGTACATTATAGTAGCTTTTCGAGCTGTTGCCTAACCTGGTTTTGCGTCAGCCCACCAATAGCAATAACCTTCCTCCTGCTGGTCATCCCTTTTTCAATCGTAATGTTTGCCTTGCCTACTCCCAGAATATCGCTCAGGAATTCGAGTAGCTCCCGGTTGGCTTTCCCCTTTACTGGCGGTGCGGCAATTCTCAGGTGCCAGACGCCATCCTCAAAGCGTGTTATTTTGTTTTGACCGGCATTAGGCTGTACCTGAACCACAATGCTTGCTTGCTCTTCCTTCACCCTGACATTCCCTTGGACTTGCCGAACAGACGCTGGGCATTCTGTGTCGTTTCTCTGGCGACCGTTTCCAACGGTGCTCCCCTGATTTTAGCCAGCACCTCTACAGTGAGAGGCACGTATGCTGGTTCATTACGCCTACCACGGTACTTCTGTGGCGCCAGGAAAGGGCAGTCGGTTTCCACCATCAGCCTGTCTTGGGGAATGCTCCTGATGACATCATGCGCATAGGCTGAGGCCGGATACCCGATATAGGCACCAAGAGAAAGGTAAAAGCCCATCTCCAGATACTGCCGCGCCGCATCACTATCGCCCATGAAACAGTGAATAACACCGCGTCCTTGTCCTTGCCGCTCTTGATACCGCTTTGTCCAATCACGGAGCAAAGCCAGCAAGTCTTTCTCTGCCTCACGGCAGTGAACAACTATCGGCAGGTCTAGTTTCACTGCCAGTTCCAGTTGCCATTTCAGCACCTGCACTTGTGCTTCTCGCGGTGAGTAGTTCCTGTAGTAGTCCAGCCCCGCTTCACCAATAGCGACCACTCTGGGGTGGTTGGCGATTTCGGCCAGGCTGGCAATATCTGCCTCCTTCACAGTGCCTGCTCCGTGGGGGTGAAAACCTGCCGCGGCGAGAACCTCCGGATGCTTTTCCGCTAATGCAATCGCCTTTTTGCTCGACTCCAGGTCAGTGCCTGCGGAGATAATTGTGCTTACGCCTGCCTCCCGTGCTCTGGCTATCACCTCGGCACGGTCATTATCGAAGGTGTCGGCATCCAGGTGGGCGTGCGTGTCCACCAGTGACAGATTGGTCTTGCTCAGTTTGCTGCTCCTAGATATATTTCCGACTCGGTAGGTGGAAGCACAGGAAGCTGTGACGCAACCAGTCAGCTTGTGCAACTCTCGAGTGTATTCAGCCCCGCGCCACCCTAATAAGCTTGCCTATATCCTCTATCCTCTGTTTCTGCATAAATTGCTCTATTCCCTCTAGAATATCAAGTGGCGCCCGGGGGTTGGTGAAGCTGGCTGTGCCTATCTGGACAGCACTGGCTCCCGCCATGATGAACTCCACAGCATCATCGGCGGTAGTAATACCGCCGCAGCCAATGATTGGCAACTCTACGGCACCAGCCACCTCGTAAACCATGTATAGTGCCACTGGTTTGATGGCTGGCCCGGATAAGCCTCCGAATATGTTGCCCAGCAGGGGTCTACGATTATTTATATCTATCGTCATACCTCTCAGGGTATTAATCAGGGAGATAGCGTCAGCGCCGGCTTCAGCTACTGCCACCGCCACTTTAACTATATCAGCAGTATTAGGGGTTAGCTTGACCAGGATGGGCAGAGAAGAGACTTTCTTGACGGCAGCGGTTACCTCGGCGGCTGAATCAGGGTTGGCACCGAACTCAGCACCACCAGCCTTGATGTTAGGACAACTGATGTTCACTTCCAGGCCACTGATTCCCTCTACCCCGTCCAGCCGACTGGCCAGCTGGACGTAATCATCGATAGTCTCACCAGCGATATTAACGATAACTGGCACTCGCCAGCTTGCCCAGATTGGTGCCTTCTCTCTGATTAAGGCATCAACACCGATATTCTGCAGCCCAATCGAATTGAGCAGGCCAGAGGGTGTCTCAGCTAACCTCGGTTGAGGGTTCCCGTCTCTGGGCTTAAGGGTCGTTCCCTTGCATACGATAGCCCCCAACTTTTGAATATCAAACAGATGGCTATACTCTGTGCCGTAGCCAAAGGTGCCGGAGGCAGTCATTACCGGATTAGCTAACAATAACCCCTGCTGGTGTCCGGGAGCCAATTCAACTGAAAGGTTCACGTGCGTCTCCTTAAGGGATACTGGTCCGGGTGCCGGTATTATTGAAGAAAAACTTGTCACCAAGCTCTTGAGCCATTATCGTCGCCGCTGGCATTCCGGTGCAGTGGGACACGCCTATTCTCTGCACGTCCAGCTCTCTGAGGGCAGATATTGTCTGCCACACTCGCTCTTCGGAGGCACCGACAAGGTGACAGCCACCCAGTACCGTATGTATTGTCTTTACGCCGGTAAGCTGCTGAGCATGGTATAGGGTATTAATAATACCATGGTGACTGCAGCCCAGTAGGACAACCAGTCCTGGCTCAGTAGTCATAATCAGTGCCTGGTCATCCAGGAGCTTATCGGGCTGCCACCCGGAGTCTTCTCGCACAAAAAATCGGTTAGGCTCAATCTCCTCAAAATCGGTTACCATTGGAACCTCACCGGTAGTCATTATGGTATCCGTTATTCTTGTTGGTTTGGTGGTCAGGTTAAAGTGAGCCCCCAGGCTCTCCAGCTCCTGACGCTGAAAAGGTATGCCGATATATCTCTTGTCCTCTCCCCGCCCACGCGCATACTTGCCTGCCCATATATCGGGGTGAGCTATTATCTCTACCTCTTTCCTCATCTTGCGCAGCACCTGTTGCAAACCACCGGTATGGTCGTAGTGACCGTGACTCAAGACAATCTTATCAACCTTACTCAGGTCAACGCCGAGAATATCAACATTATAGCTGGCTGAGATACTTGGGCCGGTATCGAGCAGGATGTTTACCGTGTCTGTTTCCACCAGGATGCTCAGCCCCCATTCTGCCAGCAGATTGCCGCCGGCAGCCGTGTTCTCGCTCACGGTAGTGATGCGTAGTGGCATTTCTTCCCTCCCGGTGAAGATTATAGGTTATATCTTCTGGGAGGGCAACCTCTTCCCGGTGAACAGAAGAGGGAACACTATGTCACTCAGGCAGCAAGGAATCCAGACGGCGAAGAACAAGAATACGGAGATAACAAGATATGTGCTCCAGCCTACTGTTTCGCCCAGGGCCATGATGACGTGGAATAATGATGCCCAGGTGCTTATCAGTACATGTCCGGAGTGCGGGAATTTGGTTATCGGTTTCCAGAGGCTAATGACGATACCGATAGCCGCCGCCGGATTCACTATCCACCACTCTTCGATAAAGCCTATGTGGGCCTCTTTATGGGGCAGATCAAGTAGAACCTCTCCCAGATAAGGAATTAATGAGTCGCTTAGTGTAGCTATACCTATAGAACCCAGATAACCAACCAGGACCGCTGCCCAGATTTTGCCATTAGTATATTTCTTATACATAGCCGTGGTTACAATGGCACTCAAAACAACATGGAGAGGGTGTAAGGTATAGAAAATGGTCGGAGCAACCTGAGCAACCTGAAAGACAGTGTTACTGGAAACAATTATCACCATGATGATAATACCGGTGGCAGCGCCAAAGGCGGTAAAAGGTGCATGGTGCCTGAGTTCATCTGCTATTAGACTGAGCATTTTCCTCTGCGCGGTTTATTGAAAATCCTCTTCAGTAACAAGATATCAAAAACAGCATTGTACCTTCAGTGCCTGGGTAAAATCTGCGTTGCTTCTTGGCAGGACTGGCAGAGACCGGTGAACTCAAGCAGGTGGCCATCTATTCTGAATCCGCTCTCCCTGGAGAGCCTTTCTTCCAGTTCGCTGAGATTATGGCCGCTGAAATCAACAACTCTACCGCAGTCGGAGCAGATCATGTGGTGGTGATGCTGTGGAGCACCAATTGTGTAGCTGTGACAGTTGCCTCCGGCGTGCAGCTCGCAGATGAGTTCCAGCTCGGCGAGCATCTCAAGGGTGCGGTAGATGGTCGCCAGCCCGATGCTAGGGTTGTCTTGGTACACCTTCTTATGTATGGCGCCAGGAGTAAGGTGGTCTTGGCTGGAGATGATTGTCCGTATCACCACCCCTCGCTGTGGAGTAAGCTTATAGCCATGCTGCCTCAATGCAGCTACTACTTTCCTCTCCGTAAGCTTCATCTCAAGTTCTAAATGAAAAATATTATCATTTACACTATACCGAAATCACCCCTTGGCTGTCAAGGAGCAGTGCTTGTGTCTCGGTAGCGTGTGGTAGGTTTTCAGATTGATACCCAAAGAGGATGCGGTTGCCAAAAACGGGCAAGTAGGATACACTAAGTGTATGGTATATCTTGGTACTTCAGGCTTTAGTTACAGTGATTGGGTAGGGAACTTCTACCCTGCGGGCATGCCCAAACGGGAATGGCTTATCTACTACGCCGCTGAATTCAACACCTGTGAGGTAAACTCTACCTATTATGCAATACCTGGTCCTTCCAGCCTGAGAGCTATGGCTGAGAAAACGGGTGAGGGCTTCCTGTTTTCTATTAAGGCAAATCAAGAAATGACTCACCAGCGGGAGAACAATGCCTCCGTTTTCAAGGCCTTTCGCCAGGTGCTAGAGCCTATCATTTCTGCCGGGAAACTGGGCTGTATCCTGGCTCAGTTCCCCAATAGTTTCCGGCCTAACCAGCGTAACTGGGAATACCTCACACTGTTTAGAGAGCGTGTAGATGAGCTGCCGGTAGTGATTGAGTTCCGTAATGCTCAGTGGTTGACTGATGAGTTATTTGATTGGCTTCGTCATCTGGATTTAGGCTTCTGTTGTGTTGACGAACCGCAACTGCCCAACCTATTGCCACCGTTGGCGGAGGTAACGAGCAAGATAGGCTATGTTCGCTTTCATGGACGCAATAGCGCTAAGTGGTGGCAACATGAGCACGCCTATGAGAGGTACGATTATAGCTATAGTTCATCAGAACTCAGTGAGTGGTTGCCAAAGATTAAAAAACTGGATAAAATAGCTGAAAAGACCTTTGTCTTCGCCAACAATCACTGGCACGGGCAGGCAGTCAGCACTATTCGTCAACTGAGAATGATGCTGGACTAGTCTGCGGCTCGCCTTGTCCTCTGAAGTGATACTCAAGTATAATAGCTTACCTGTCAACGTCTGGTAGAATCTTAAATGGCCTGTCTCAAACCTGACAGGTGGGCAGGAGGAGGAAGAAGTGGTTAATAACCTTAACTTACTTCGCTCTCGCTTGGAAAGTGAGCAAAAGCACTTGAATGAAGAACTGGAGCAATTAAAAGCTAGCATCCGCCCTGCGGATGAGAGGCGAGAGGGTAGCCCCTTTGGTAAGAGGGAAGAGGAAGCTACGGAAAGCCTTGAATTCGAAAGGCGGCTAGCTCTGGAGAAACAGATAAGGGACCAGCTAGCTGACGTGGAACATGCCTTGCATAAATTTGAAGAAGAAACCTACGGTTCATGTGAGGGTTGCGGTCAACCTATAGACCCGGCTCGATTAGAAGCGCTTCCTCAAGCGAAGCTATGCGTGAATTGTAAAGCTAATCAGGCGAAAAATGCACCAGGCAGATTCCCCTCTGGATAAGTGGCGGACTGTAGTCCTTTTCCTTACCGCGCTACTGGTGGTGGTTGCCGACCAGCTAACTAAGATATGGGTAAGGTCCTATCCTGAGTGGCAGCCGATATATGAGGAGGGATTCTTTCGGCTAATCCATGTCCACAATACTGGGGCTGCCTTCGGCTTGTTTCAGGGCCAGTCCTTCACCTTAACCATAGTTGCTTTGGTCGGTGTTGCCCTTCTCCTGTTCTGGGCTCTTTTCGCCTATCGCCGCTTCCCGCTTCTGGTCGGTGTGTCAAATAGGATAGCCCTGGGCTTGATTCTTGGTGGCACAGTGGGTAACCTGGTTGACCGGCTACGCTTGGGCCATGTTACTGATTTTATTGATGTCGGTATTTGGCCGGCATTCAACATTGCTGATTCAGCTATAGTTGGCGGCGTTATTATAGTTATTTACTCTCTCTTTCGCCTGGTTAGAGCCGAAAAACAGTAGCATGGAAAAAGCATATCGCTTTGCAGTTGATAGGCAGGGTACTCGCCTTGATAAGTATGTCGTCGAAAAGTGCCCGCAACTCTCGCGGACGCAGGTTCAAAAGCTTATTGGTGACGGTCATATCATGGTTAATGACTGTGCGCCCAAGGCAGGACTGAAACTCAATATCGGTGACAGGGTAACTGTCAGCATACCCCCTGCCGCTCCCAGCCCTTTGTTGCCTGAGGCTATTCCCTTCGGCATCATTTATGAGGATGATGACCTTCTAGTAATAGACAAGCCAGCCGGACTGGTAGTTCACCCGGCACCGGGGCACTCAAATCATACCCTTGTTAATGCTATTCTATTCCACTT
>SDBU01006896.1_pt1 | contig 13258 bp, 13 predicted proteins | sample 2277071 | NCBI WGS metagenome assembly SDBU01 (sample SAMN10397929, study PRJNA504765) | marine sediment metagenome | isolation source: marine sediment core GS08_GC12, 126 cmbsf | place: Arctic Ocean: Gakkel Ridge, Loki's castle | collected 2008 | reverse complement strand
GCATTCCTCTCTCCTCCTCAGCAATTGTGTCCCGCCCCATCACAGGAAATCCGGGGCAAGTTCCAGATATTTTTTCAGAAGAAACCCATCTTTGTCAACACCCCGATCATGGGTTCCCAGGCGCTGAAAGCCGACAACCTCCCGGCGATGGAGTTTTGACTTTGGATGTCCGATGTGGCATAATGGCCCGTCGGCGGCGGGGATTGGCGTTTTCCTGACCATGTTCGATACCTTGGCTCTCGCCCCTGGAGGTGAGAGCTTTGTGCTAGGTTGCACGACGGTCCAGGCGGAGGGGGCCATGTTTCGAGCGGTGAGCAGCCAAGTGCGCTTCACGGAGCTGGAATCCGATATCCTCCAGTTCTGGGAGCAGCACCGCATCTTCCAGAAGAGCACCGAACTGCGAAAGGGCGCGCAGCCGTTCGTGTTCTACGAGGGGCCTCCCACGGCAAACGGGTTGCCCGGCATCCACCACGTGCTGGCCCGGGTATTCAAGGATCTCTTCCCTCGCTACAAGACCATGAAGGGCTTCTATTGCTCTCGGAAGGGTGGGTGGGACACCCACGGGCTGCCAGTGGAGCTGGAGGTGGAGCAGCAACTTGGGCTCTCTTCCAAGCAGGAGATCGAGGATTACGGCATCGCCCAGTTCAACCAGAAATGCAGAGAGAGCGTGTTCCGGTATTTGAAGGAGTGGCGCCGCCTGACCGAACGGATCGGCTTCTGGATCGACATGGACGATCCCTACATCACCCTCACCAACAGCTACATCGAGTCGGTGTGGTGGATCATCAAGCAGCTGTGGGATAAGGACCTGGTCTACCAGGGCTACAAAGTGGTTCCTTACTGCCCGCGCTGCGGCACGCCCCTCTCCAGCCACGAGGTAGCCCAGGGCTACCGCACCACCAAAGATCCCTCCATCTACGTGAAGTTCCCCCTGCGGGATCAAAAGGGCACTTACTTCCTGGTGTGGACCACCACCCCATGGACTCTGCCCGGAAACGTGGCTTTGGCGGTTCACCCGGACGTGGAATACGTCATGGTGAGAAAGAAAGGCGAGCACTCCCAGGACGAGGAGAAGCTCATCCTGGCCAGGGAGCTGATGGAGCGGGCCCTGGAAGGGGACTATGAGGTCCTGCGCACGCTGCGTGCCAGGGACCTCGCCGGGCAACATTACCTTCCCCTGTACACGTTCCTGCCCGTGGAAAAAGACCATTGCCGCGTGGTGGAGGCGGATTTCGTCACCACCGAAGAGGGAACGGGGGTCGTGCACATCGCACCCGCCTTTGGAGCGGATGACCTTGAGGTGGGCAAGGAAGAGGATCTCCCCGTGCTGCAGACGGTGGACCTGAGGGGGCGCTTCATCGACGAGGTGACGCCCTGGAGGGGCCTGTTCGTGAAGGACGCGGATCCCGACATCATGGAGAATCTGGAGGCTCGCGGGCTGCTCTATCGCGCCACCGAGACCGAGCACGTCTATCCGTTCTGCTGGCGGAGCACCTGCGGAAGCCCGCTGCTGTACTACGCCAAGACCTCCTGGTTCATCGAGACCACCAAACTCAAGGACCGACTCATCGCCAACAACGCCAAGATCAACTGGTACCCGGAGCACATCAAGGAAGGTCGTTTTGGGAACTGGCTGGAGAACAACGTGGATTGGGCCTTCGGTCGAGAGCGCTATTGGGGGACGCCGCTGCCAGTGTGGGAGTGCGACCGGTGCCATCGTCGGGAGTGCATAGGCAGCGTGAAGGACCTGGAGGACAGGAGCCGGATCGATCTCAGCGATCTCGACCTCCACCGACCGGCCATCGATGAGGTCACGTTCCACTGCGACGAATGCGGCGGGGAAATGAGGCGGGTGCCCGATGTGGTCGACTGCTGGCTGGACTCCGGCGCCATGCCTGTGGCTCAATGGCATTATCCCCTCGAAAACCAGGAGACCTTCCAGGAGCAGTTCCCTGCGGACTTCATCAGCGAGGCGGTCGACCAGACCCGGGGTTGGTTCTACAGCCTGCACGCCGTCTCCACCCTGCTGTTCGATGAGCCTTGCTACCGCAACGTAGTGTGCCTGGGTCTGGTCCTGGACGAAAAGGGCGAGAAGATGAGCAAGTCCAAGGGCAACGTGGTGGACCCCTGGGAAGTGCTCGATGCCCACGGGGCCGATGCCCTGAGATGGTATCTCTATTCGGCCTCCCCGCCAGGGAACGAACGCCGGTTCTCCACGGAGTTGGTGGGCGAGGTGGTTCGGAAGTTCTTGCTCACCCTTTGGAACACTTATGCCTTCTTCGTGACCTACGCGAACATCGACGGTTTCGATCCCCAGGCAGCCCAGGTGCCCGTCCAGCGCCGGACGACGATGGACCGGTGGGTGCTGTCCGAGTTGAACCAACTGGTGGCCGACGTGGACGAGGCCATGGAAGGCTACAACGTGACCGGGGCCACCAGGCTGATCGAGGAATTCGTGCATCACCTGAGCAACTGGTACGTGCGCCGGAATCGTCGTCGCTTCTGGAAGGGCGAGCAGGACGAGGACAAGGCCGCCGCTCACCTGACCTTGCACGACTGTTTGCTGACTCTAAGCAAGCTATTGGCGCCTTTCACTCCCTTCGTCGCCGAGGAGATGTACCGCAACCTGGCGCTCTCCGCAGACGCGACGGCGCCGGAGAGCGTTCACCTCGCCGACTATCCTTCCGCCGATCCCGCCCTCATCGACCGAAAGTTGACGGAGTCGATGAAGTTAGCTATCCGGGCGAGCAGCCTGGGCAGGGCGGCCCGCAACAAAGCTCAGATCAAGATCCGACAGCCCATCGAAGCGGCCATCGTCAAGGTCCGATCCGAGGCGGAAAAGGAGATGCTGGAGGAGCTCAGCTCCTACGTGCGCGATGAGTTGAACGCCAAGCGCCTGGAGATCGTGGAGGACGAGGGCGACCTGGTGGAATACTCGGTGCGACCGGTTCCGCGGCTGGTCGGCCCCAAGCACGGCGATCGACTGTCGGCCATCCGAGGCGCGCTGGGAGCCATGGATGCGAAGGCAGTAGCGGATCTGGTCCGGCGAGGAGAGGAGATTTCCGTTGAGGTGGAGGGCGAGACCGTTCGCCTCCTGCCCGAGGAAGTCCAGGTGGACGCCAGCGATCGAGAGGGGCTCGCCTCCATGGAGGAGAGTGGCTTGCTGGTGGCCATCAAGACCCATCTGAGCGAAGAGCTGCTGAGAGAGGGCCTGGCGCGCGAGGTGGTGCGGCGGATCCAGACCATGCGAAAATCGGCGGACTTCCGCATCGAGGATACCATCACCACCTATTACCTGGGCGAGGAAGACGTCATGTCGGTGATAGAAGAATTCAAGGATTACATCGCCCGGGAGACGCTCAGCAGGAACATGATCGCATCGGCGGCGCCGGATGGCATCTATTCCGAAGAGACGAAGGTCGACGGACAGAAACTGCTCGTCGGGATCGCGCGCACGGGTTGATGGTGGTTGACATCAGGGACTTCTCCTGCCTCGAACCGCGTCGCTGTTACACGAGGGCGGCCACAAGGACCGCCCCTACTATGAGGAATCGCCTTGAAAGAATCCATTCGTAGGCTGCTAGGGTTCCTGGACGGCCGGTGGGGCAGGAGAGCCCTGTTCGGCATCGCGCTCCTCGTCCTGCTCGCTGACCAGGTCACTAAATGGATCGTCCGCCAATCGCTGCCCGTCAACGGCTGGTGGGCCCCCGTGCCAGCGCTGAGCGAGGTCTTCAAGATCAGCCACGTGCGCAACACCGGGGGCGCCTTCGGCATCTTCCCCAGCTATAGCCTCATTTTCATGATCGTCGCCATAGCCGTGGTGGCCGCCATCCTGCTTTACTCCCGCCTTCTCTCCTCCACCCGCGGCTGGATCGTCTTGAGCCTGGGATTGCAGCTAGGAGGGGCGGCGGGCAACCTGCTGGATCGCCTGCGTTTCGGCCAGGTGACCGACTTCATCGACATCAGCATCTGGCCGGTGTTCAATGTGGCGGACAGCTCCGTGGTGGTAGGGACCATCCTCCTGGGATTCTTCATCCTGTTCATGGAGGAAAGCCCCGGCCCCGAGGCGGAGGCCGAGCCCGCAGAAGGGCTCGCCGACTGATTCGTACCCATAGGCAAATAAAGTAGGTATTAGACTTGGAAGAAGATAGTATTTTCTTCTGGAGTGAAGCGAACAAAGAGTCGCTAAGAGTCTTAGAACAGACGAAAGCTAACGCCCCTTCAGAGCTTGATCTACTTCATCGCTCTCTTTCTCTCTATATGGAAGCTTTCATGTACGCAAAGCCAAGTGAGAACGCTGACCAGCAAACGGCAAGGATGGGCTTGGTTAGCCAGAATTTCAATACCCTCATGGCAGCCACCGACTTAGCATCAAAGGGCTACTATGTCCAGTCAATAGCTCTTCTCAGAAACGTATACGAGAACTGGTTATCTTTCTGGTATTTAGCGAAACACCCAAGTGAAGCTCAACTCTGGCTTGACCCCCAACAATATAAACGCAAACCTAAAATAGAAACGATGAGGAATCGCATCGATCACTCCAATACAGAGGCAAAAAACAAGTGTTTAGAGCTATACCAAGTGCTTAGTGGATTTGCACATACAAGTCCTGTAGCGATTCTTGATCGTTATAGAATCGTAGAAGGTAAATCTACAATAGGAGTTGGTGTTGAATTCGAAGTAGATGACTTCAAAGCGTGCTGCTATGCGTTGGTAGTGTGGCTAGGATCAATGCTTTACGCCATAGGGTGCTGGATTGAAGAGACTCATGAATGGCATGCTGAGTATAATGAAGTAAGCCAGGAGATCCTCGCATACATAGAGGAGTATAATCTTTCAAAGAGTACAAACACCACTTGACTGCTTTCCGGAGCGATCCTGGTATGCAGGGCGAAAGTCAATGCCTAGCATGATCTCCGGTCGCTGTCCTAGTGACTGTCGGTCAGCGACTTCAGAGGCAGTATAGAGCTAGAGGCAATGCCAGCAGACACCTCCGATAGTCACTGCCGCCAATCCACTCGCCTGCGGGGATATGACTATTCGCAGGCTGGTGCGTACTTCGTCACCATCTGCACCCGAGATCGCCTCCTGTTATTCGAGGACGATTCAATCCGCGAAATCGCAGAACGGTGCTGGCTGAAGATCCCAGACCGCAATCCCCAGATTGAACTCGATAGATGGGTCATAATGCCCAACCATCTACACGGAATCATCGTCATCCGTAGGGGCGTTCAAGGCATTCGTAGGGGCGTTCAAGTGAACGCCCCTACAGAAGCACCGACCCGCGATCCCAGCAACCGTTTTTCCAGGATGTCGCCACGCCGGAACACCATAGGGGTCATCGTGCGCACCTATAAGGCTGCCGTTACAACCATGTGTAGGCGCTCCGGGCACACTGCTTTCGCCTGGCAACGCAACTACTATGAACATGTGATAAGGAACGACGAGGAACTCGATCGTGTGCGTCAGTATATCGACCATAACTCTGCCCGATGGGATACGGACCGGGAGAACCCCGCCCGGGTGCAGGCGGGCAGACGTATGCGCACAGGCGAGTCAGAGCCCGACGCCTGGCTGTACGAGGATGTGCAGACGGGTGGCCATCGCTAGGGCATCCGGGGGAGATGCGGCTTAGTGGAAGACTTCGGAAACCTGCTTTGACTCCAGGCTATGCGTCCTCCATCTCCAGCGAAGTGGTGATCTGCACGCAGGCCCTGAGCGTCCGGGCCAGCGGGCAGGCGTTAGAATGTACGCCATGCACCCGTTGAGCGGTCTCACGGAGCTCGGGCGCTATCTTGAGGTGATAGGCGACGTGGATGCGGCGAATGACCAGCACCTTGCCCTCCTCTTCGATCTCGCCCTTCGCTTCCGAGAACAATGCTTCTTCGCCGGCGGGGATTCCGCGCGCTTCCAGCGCGCCACCAAGGGTGCCGGTCAGTCAGCCGGCAGTGGCGGCCACCACATAGTCGATGGTGGTGGCGTGCGGCTCGTGGATGCTGGGGTCGACGCCGTAGTGCTCGGCGATCTCCGAGTGGACGCCGAAGAGGACCGGCTCCTTCTCCGAGGGCAGATAGGCCCGGCGTAATGGGCCTTCAGTCCGCTCGATTCTTATCTTGGATGTGTAGACCACCTTGTCGTTCATTAGAGCCTCCTATGGTGTCACCTGGCAATCTGCATTCGGTCCGATGTGGCTTGGATGATTCATTATACTTCGTAAAGTGGTGGAGTCAATTGCACCACCTTTATCCGCATCTCAGTCGGACAGGCCGTTGAGGACCTGCTTCATGCGCGTCCGGTACTCCCGGATGGCGGCCCGGCCCCGCTTGGTGATGCGGAGCATGGTGCGGGGCTTCCTGTCCACGAATTCCTTCTTGACATTGATGTAGCCCGCGGCTTCCAGCTTGCTCAGGTGCGACGATAGATTGCCCCGCGTCAGCCCGGTCTCGCGCATCAGGAAGACGAAGTCCGCGCTCACCACCTCGTGCAGGTAGGCCAGTATCAGGAGCCGGGCCGGCTCGTGGATCACCCGGTCGATGTCGACGATAGGCTGCAAGTCATCGGTGCTGGCTTTAGCTGGCCCCATCGAGCGCCTCCTCTTCCAGCACCGGGTTCTCGCGCAGGAACCGCATAAGCAGGACCAGCCCGGAGGGCACCAGTACAACCGCCATGACTGCGGCGTACATGGCCCACCTTATCTCTGTTTCGGCCATCCACGGGTCGAAGTTGATCCCCAACACGAGGAAACCAGCTATCAGTGATAGGATGGCAAACGCGTAATACCGGGTGATACCGAACCTGAATGCCATATAGCCGAACAGGCCTGCCAGGAACAGCCCCATTACGGCCGAGAGGTTCTCACCCATCGCCCTGATCGGCGACCTCGCTTGATCTGCGAATCCCAGCGCCAAGACGCCCACCAGCGCCAGAATTATGAGAGCAAGGATGACCACCAGACCCGCTCTCACTCCCTGCGATAGGATTTGAACGGATACCTGGCCTATCCGGGGATGAGTGAGCCGTTTCTTGGCCTGCTGGAAGGAGATCAGCCAGATGACGATGAGCACTATCCAGACCGCGCTGCTGTCGAAGAATATGCCGGCAACGATCCCGCCTAGAAACAACGCGAACCAGATGCCGATCCAGATCTCCAACAGGCCATCCTGCACGTAGGACCTGAATGCCCGCTGCCTGACCTCTTTGAGATCGATACCCTGTGTCATTTCACTTTTCTCCTTTCGGTTGTGCATACTTGTGTGCTGCGTAGATAAGTTTGTATTACAAACCTGTCTATACATATTAGACCCCCGAATCGGGAGATGTCAAGAGCTGGAACCTTAAAGTTTCAGAGATGCGACTCAAGGGTTGGGGCAGAAGCGCAACTTTCCGCGTTGTCCATGTGTCCACAATGTGGTACAAGTTGGATAGCCGCAAGAGGGGGAGGGAGAGGATGAGGATGAGATGTGCGCTGGTGGTCGCGCTCGCTGTGAGCGTACTGGCTTTGAGTGCCTGCAATCTGATACCGCCTCAACCCACTGAGGCACCGCCGGCTCCAACTCCAGTAATCGCGACTGCGCAGCCCGAGGCGATATCCACGGCAGTCGTCTCCGAAGCGCCGGAGAGCGTTCAAGCGGCGCTCGATGCTGGCCCTGGCCTACGTCGCCAATAACTATGGGGATCAAGCACCGAGGTCAGACCTGGCGTGGGTGGTGGAGTTCACCACGCCGGAGGACATCGTGGGCTCGGGGAGCTACCGGTTCACTGCTGAGAAGTGGGTGATCACCGTCGCCTATCCGGTGATGGTTCCCGATGCGACCATCTATACCGTCGTGATGACCGACCACGCCACCGGGTTCCAGTGGGAAGGAAAGGTGGACGCTTCGGGGCAGGTGACGGAGGGAGCCGAGCCGACCGCCGGAGAGCCCGACGTGGCCTTCGAGGGGGTCAGTTTCTCCTACGACGATTCGCTGGCTGCAGAGGTAACGGCGCAGTTGATACCGTCTTCGGACATGGAAGGCGTGCCTCCCTGGGAGGTGGTCCCGGAGCACAAGCTGTTCTCGTTCTCCGGCTACGTCCTGCCGGACACATTCCACGAGCCGCGTATCATGGTCTACCCCGTGGGCGAGTACGAAGCCCTAAACCCGGCGGTGAGGGAAACAGTCATCCGTTTGAAGCAGCTCCTGGTGGAGAAGCCGGCGGTGGCTGACTATATTCCCTTCCTGCCCATGTTCAACGCCAGCCAGATGATCCGGACTCAAATCGTCTATCTCGATTTCCATGGCGGGTCGGGAGTGCGCTTCCTCACCCAATATACCCAGGCCTACGTACAGGTCAACAGCACGGAGCTCTTCTACACCTTCCAGGGGCTGACGGACGATGGTAACTACTATGTGGCGGCCATTCTCCCCGTATCCAATCCCATTCTGCCCGCCGACGGGTCGGAGATTCCGGGCGGGGACATAGAAGCCTTTGCCAGCGACTTCGAGAACTACACGAGGGACATCGAGCAGCAATTGAACTCACAACCTCCCGACAACTTCACACCACATTTGGCGCCGCTGGACGATATGATCCGATCGCTGCAGGTGGCCGGCCTGGGAGAACAGGAGCCCGCTTAGACCACTGACCGAGTAGGCGTATGGACTGTGGTAGAATGGCCGAGATGAAGAAACAGCATGGCGGCATCGCTGGGCATGAGCCAAAGGGGGGAGTCATGGATCAGAAGATATTGGTAGCGTATGCTACCTGGGCGGGGTCCACGGCCGAGGTGGCGGAAGAGATCGGCAAGGTTCTGCGCGAGACGGGAAGCAGCGTGGACGTGCTCCCCGCCAAAGACATGAGCGATATCGGTTCCTACAAAGCGGTGGTGCTGGGCACCGCCGTGCGCATGGGCAGGCTGCAAGGCGATGCTGTCAAGTTCTTGGACAGGCACCGGGAGGCGCTGAGCCAGATGCCCGTGGCCTACTTCCTGGTCTGCCTTACCATGAAGGAGCCAACGGAAGAGAACTGCCAACAGGCGGAGAGTTTTCTGGATCCACTGAAAAAGAGGATCGAGCCGATGGACGTGGGCCTGTTCGCCGGGAAAGTGGACCCCAAGAAGCTCCCCTTCTTGTTCCGGATGTTCATGAGGTCGGCTGAGGGCGACTATCGCGACTGGAACGCCATCCGATCATGGGCTGCCGATGTGCGATTGAAGTTGTTGGGCGAGTAGTTGGAGGTTCGCGAAGTGACAAGAAAGGTAGCTGCACCGTATGCCGTGATCGTTGGAGTGCTCATGATCGGACAGTGGATCATGTTCATCGCCACCGGCCAGGTGCCGGAACTCGAGGCCGAGCCGGTGAGAATCTCCTTTCACCTGGCGGCGGAATTTTTGACCGCGATTCTGCTCGTGATCGGTGGTCTTGGCCTGTTCACCAGGCGTAAGTGGAGCTTGAGACTCTACCTGGTGGCTATGGGGATGCTGCTGTACACGGTGATAGTGAGCCCTGGATACTTCGCTCAGCTAGGCGAGTTGGCCTTCGTGGGTATGTTTGCGGTCTTGATCATCCTCACCGTGGTGTTCATCGCCCTCGCCATCAGCAGGGGGGGCGAGTTCAGGTCGCAGGCATGAGCGGATAGGTGCCAGTGACATGACTGTGCGCCATCGTGCACTTTGACGTCTTGAGATGGCGTCGTCTTGGCAACTTCGCCTCGACTAGGCTCCCCGCCGAAGTCCACAAGTCTTCGGGACTTTGGGCGAAATATGGTATCATAGTCTTGTTTCGCATACTTCTTTCTTCGTTGAACTGCAGGTCGCTCTTTGCTTGACGCTCGGCAGCTCCAAGTTTTACACAGTAGTCATTTCGACCGACGGTAGTGTCACGGAAAGACCGACCAATTCCTGTAGGTGAGGGAACGTGATGGCGGTATTTGTGCTTGGGGCAGGGGCGACACGAGGCGCGAGTTTCGTCGATGCAACTAAGGACCCATGCTTACCTCCTCTCGACGCCGATTTCTTCACCCAGTTGCAGCGTGTGCGGAATGCTAAGCATCAAGAGTTCATTGATCAAGTGATTAAGGATGTAGTGGATCTCTTCGGCGTCAATTTCAGTCTCACTCTAGAAACGGTTTTCACAACACTTGAACACACGCTGCGTATGATTGAGACAAGTGGTGAAACCAGGGATTTCAAACAAGAAGACCTCAGGGAGAAAAGAGCCCGGCTGGTTAGTGCGATCGCTGTCGTTATCGAAGAGTCTTTAACAGAAGGGCAGGGCAGTCGAACACCTCGCCAGTGTGAATACCACCAGAAGCTGGTCGAGGATTTCCTTCATAAACGCGATGAGATTATCAGCTTCAATTACGATTGCCTGATCGACTACACACTGAGGGATCACGGTAGCCATAAATGGGATCCCCACTACGGGTATGGGTTCTCCCTTGGAGCCAGAGGGGCCAATGTGAAAGAAGACGAGTACTGGAAACCACAGGAACCGGCGGCGAAGGACGACACAATCAAGCTGTACAAGCTTCATGGGTCAATGCACTTTCAAGTCGAAGGCAAGAAAGTCAGACTTAAGCAGCGTCCCTACACCAAACAGCGCGGGAACGTGATTTGTACGATTATTCCACCCGAGTCCCATAAGGACTACGACAAGGGAGTGTTCAAGAACTTGTGGAAGCAGGCAGGACAAGCTATTCACAAGGCCAATCATCTTGTCCTAGTAGGATATTCTCTTCCGCCGAGTGATTTGCATTCGACGGCTCTGTTTCGGATAAGTGTCAGAAAATTAGGGCTGAGATCCCTGGTCATAGTGAATCCCGATAGGGAGGCGCGCCGCCGGACTCGCACTATTCTTCAGCGCGGCTTGAGCCCAAAAACCCGCGTCCTGGTGTTTGACGAACTAAAAGAGTTTGCAGCTGCCGGACGTGACGTATGGGACAAGTAGCTCGTGACAAACTATGCGCCTGATGCACTCGTTGTATACTGTGCAGCTGCCGACCGCGGCTCTGCAATAATGGGACCTAGAGACGATGCGAACCAGTGAGACTGGCGATTGCAGAGGGTGAGCCTGCTGATAGAAGGCAGCGGCGAGCGGATCGACCGCTACCTGGCGCGGAAGATACCGACGCTGTCCCGCTCCCAGATCCAGCGGCTGATCCGCGAGGGGCTTGTCCTGGTAGATGGCCGGGAGGTGAGCCCCAGCTGCCGGCTGAAAGAGGGGCAGCGAATCGATGTGACGATCCCGCCCGCCGAGGCAGAGGAACCGGAGCCCGAGGCTGAGCCGATCCCGCTGGACATCGTGTACGAGGACGAAGGCGTTCTGGTGATCAATAAGCCGCCCGGGATGGTGGTGCATCCGGCGGCGGGCCACAAGTCGGGCACTTTGGTGAACGCGCTGCTGGCCCACCTCCCGGAGCTCGCAGGGGTGGGAGAGAAGGGGAGGCCGGGCATCGTCCACCGGCTGGACAAGGATACCTCGGGCCTCCTCGCCGTGGCGAAGACCGCAGAGATGCTTCGCTCGCTCCGCAGGCAGTTCAAGGAGAGGTCGGTGCGGAAGGTCTACCTGGCGCTGGTGGAGGGGCGGCTGGAGCCGATGGAGGGAATCATCGACGCTCCCATGGGGCGCGACCGACGCCGCAGGGAGCGCATGGCGGTGGTTCCCAGCGGGAAGCCGGCCCGGACGCGCTATAGGGTGGAAGAGTACCTGGATCGCTACACGCTGGTGGAGGTGACGCCTGAGACCGGTCGCACCCACCAGATCCGGGTGCACCTGGCGTTCATCGGGCACCCGGTGGCGGGCGATCCGGTGTATGGCAGGCGGAAGGGGGGGAGCAAGGAATCCCGGATGCCCCGGCAGTTCCTTCACGCCGGATGGCTGGGGTTCACCTGCCAGGATGGCGTCTTCCGGGAGTTTGGGATCGCTCTGCCGGAGGATCTGCGGGCGGCACTGGAGGCCTTGCTGGGCCGACCTCTTCCGGCAACGGAATGGAAGCCCACCCCCTACAGTCCTCCCTGAGAGTGATGGGTGGGACAGGGCCTTACCAGCGAAGTGTGAACCAACATTATTAAAGGAGGCCGTTGAAACATGGCAGATCAAAGGGTGCAAGTGCTGGATTGGCTGGAGGAGAGGCGGCAGGAAATCCTGGATTTCGTCGGCGATCTGGTGGCGGCTCCCAGCGTCAACCCCCCGGGGGGCGAGGAGAAGGTCGCCGCCGTGATACTTGACAAGCTGGATGAGTTGGGGCTCGCCGGGGCGGAAGTGGTGGGAAAGAAGAAAGAGCGGCCCAACGTCATCTACCGCCTGAAAGGCGCGGGCGGGGGCAAGACCCTGCTCTACAACGCCCATATCGACACCAAGCCGGTGGGTGAGGAGGCTGCCGAGCATTGGGAGTCCGATCCGTTCACGCCCACCATCAGGGATGGGAAGATGTACGGGCTGGGGGTGGCGGATATGAAATCCACGGCGGGGGGCATGGTCTACGCCACTGCCGCGCTCAAAGAACTCTATCCAGAGCGCAAAGGTGATTTGCTTCTGGTCCTATGCGCCGACGAAGAAGCGGGCGGCGAATACGGGGCTCATTACCTGGTGAAAGATTATGAGATCAAAGCGGACTTCGCCTTCATCGGTGAGCCCCAGGGAATCACCGAGGAGTTCGAGTTCCTGCCGCTGATCTCCCGTGGTGCCTGCTGCTTCAAGATCAAGGTGTACGGGACGCAGATGCACTCCAGCCTGTCCAACGCTCTGCCCTCGGTCAACGCCAGCGCCAAGATGGCCTATGTGCTCCGGCGAATGCATAATGAGCTCAGGGACCGCATCCGTTATCCCCAGCATCCGCTGGCACCTTTGGGCATCACGGTGAATATCGGGGACATGGTGAGCGGAGGCGTCTTCTACGGCGTCTATCCCGGCTACGCCGAGTTCGGCAATGACATCCGCACCTTGCCGGGAATGACCCTGGAAGGTCTCAAGGAAGACATCGAAGGTTTCCTGGACGACCTTCGCCAGGAGGATCCCGACCTGAAGGTGGAGCTGGAGGTGGTAGATCCGCCCTTGAATTGGTACCAGGCGTCTGAGGTGTCTCCAGATGAGCCTTTCGTGGATATGTTCCTGTCGGCCTGCGAGCAGGTATTGGGCCGAAGGCCGCCTCTGGGCACCTTCAGCGGGGCCACGGATGCCTACGCCTTCCAGATCATGGGCGGAATTCCCACCATTCCGGGGTTTGGGCCAGGCCTGCTGAAGAACTGTCACGGCCCCAACGAATGGGCCGGGGTGGAGAG
>SDBU01006895.1_pt1 | contig 13260 bp, 9 predicted proteins | sample 2277071 | NCBI WGS metagenome assembly SDBU01 (sample SAMN10397929, study PRJNA504765) | marine sediment metagenome | isolation source: marine sediment core GS08_GC12, 126 cmbsf | place: Arctic Ocean: Gakkel Ridge, Loki's castle | collected 2008 | reverse complement strand
ACTAAATACAAAAGTCTCTTCATTTTTTTATATTTAAACCTTTAAACTTTAATTTCACCTATATAAATGATTGATTAAAGAATTTTATTATTATTTGGAAACAAATTTAGATTCTTTCTCTGTTTTGAAAGCTCTCCTTCTACAAAAATATTTTAAAAATCTTTCCCAAAATCCGATAGAACGAAGAGAAAATGCAAATATTATGTGAAAACTAGAAAGATTTAATAGTACCGTTGAAAAATAAATACTTAACATATAAATAATTTAAATCAATTTTAAACCATATTTTAAAATATCAAAAAAAATTAAAGAGGAATAATTGTAATGGCAAAAAAAATCGAACCCTTGTTTGTAAAATCAAAGGTACGGGAATTTATTAAGGCGAAGGAGTGTAATACAAGTAGTGGAGTCCTTGACGGTGAGACCTTAAATAAAATTATTCAGAGCATACTTGATAAGGCTATCGCACGTGCGAAGGGAAATAACCGAAAGACCGTCAAGGCACGAGATCTTTAAACTTTCTTCACAATCTTTTTTTTTTCTTTTTCTTTTCATTTTTTTCCATCCTGAATTAGTTATTAATAAATCTAAGTAGAAATTAGAATTTTATTTTATATAATACATCACTTTCTTCAAACATTTCTCAAGGAGAGCTTGAAAATTTACAGTTATATTTATGAGAAATTTCTAAATATTTTTCTTTAAATAGTTTTAGTGATATTTGGAAGAAAGGAATAAATTTCAAAATTAAGATGTGATAAAATGTCAAAAGGATTTGATTTAAAAAAATTAATATCAAATTGGGAGAGGGAAGGTACTTTAAAAGAGAAAAGTCAAGTTTTAAGTAAAATACCTAAAGAATGCATCGACTGTAAAAGTGAAAAATTCGAGTTTTGGGGTGAAACTGAGGAGGAAATAGTATTTCGGTGTATAAAATGTAGAAGATATTACTCAATTCCTTTCAACCCAGAAAATCTTCGATTTTACTTCACATATTAATTATTTCTCTAATTAAATTTGAAAAATTTCAAATTTTAAGTGCGGAAATTGCAGAAAACAGTAGTTTAACGATTAATATTAAGTACTTAATTAATTGTTATTATATTATTATCTTGCCTAATTATAAATAGGGAAATATAATGAACGATTTTTTGACAGCTGATGAAATTTTAAAAAAAGCAAAAGAATCTAAAGCTGATTTTAAGTTTAAAACAAAATTACTTGTTATGGAACAGATTGAAGCTACTAAACAGAATAATGATCCTTATCTTAAATTAGTTTTGAAGGATAAGACAAATGAATTGCGGAATGTGAAAAAATGGATAAATGATCCTGAAGATTTAAAAGATCAAAAAATTCAATTGGCAGTAGGTAATATTTTAGAAATTACTGGAGAATATAACAAGAGATGGGGTTCAAATATAACAAGTGTGAAAATTTTAAACCCTGTTGAATATAAACAAGAAGATTTTACTCAATCCATAGCAAGAGATAAAGATGAGTTAATCAAAATACTATCAGAAACTATTTCATCTATTCAAGATAACAAATTAAAAAAATTGCTTGAATTAATGTTTTCTAATGATGAGATAAAGAATAAATTTTATATTTGTCCCTCTTCGATAAAAAAACATCATGCATACAAACACGGAAATCTAGAACACACTGTTGGGATGTTAAAGATCTTTCAACAATTAGAAAAATATTATAATAGAGATACAAATCTAAATGTTGATTTAATCTATACAGGAATTGTATTACATGATATAGGAAAGATATTTGAGTATAAACTCTATAATGGTGTTCCAAAATACATTGAAGGCTCAGAACTACATGGACATCTTATATTGGGTGCTCAATTAATATCAAATTACATGAAGAAAATAGAAAATTTTCCTAAAGATTTAAAAAATCGAATTAGGCATTTGGTCCTTAGCCATCATGGAAAAAAAGAATGGGATTCTGTGGTTGAGCCTCAAATTGCTGAAGCAGAGATTTTGCATTTGCTAGACATGTTAGATTCAAGGTTTAAACTTAACATTTAGTGATTTTTACACCCCAATCTCCGTTTCGATTTAAAAGCAATTATGTGTACATTTCTCAAACTAATTCAAGGTCCTTAGTTTTAGAAATAAAATCAACTCTGGTTATTTCTTTCTCATCTTTGGAAAATTTGATTACATTTTCCACATTTTCTTCAAATGTATCGTCGTGAGATATTACAAAGAATTGTTTAAAACCCTTAATTCTCTGAATAATTTTACCTAAATTTTCGCGTTTATTTGAATCTAAATTCATAGTCGGTTCGTCAAAAAAGGCAAATTCCGTATTTGAAAGCACTTTTAAAATAGCTAATCGAATAGCCAATGCAGCTGCCATTTGTTCACCTCCTGAGAGCTGGTGAAATTCTTTTTCGTTTTCAGAAGATTTAATTTTGATCTGATAATCATGTTCCCATTCCAGAATTACGTTTGGATTATCCATTATATTTCTATAATGACTGGTTGCTTCTATATTGATATTAGCAAGGAGAATTTCTGTTATTTTTGGTCCTGCGCCGTCAAAATAATTACGGATTATTTTAGTGAAATTCTTCATAAATTTAAGAGCATCGATATTATTTAATACTAATCTTAACTCTTCTTCTGTTTCTTTGAGAGCTTTTAATTTTTCTTTGGCTTCCGCTAAATTATTTTTTGCATCTAAAACTTGATTCTTTAAATTTCCTTTTGCTTCTTCTAAATTACGTAATTTATTGTCAATCTTCTTAAATTCTTCTTCATTAAATTGCCTGATTAAAATTCTATTTTCTGCTGTTTGTTTTTTAAGTGATGTTTCGACGCCCGAAAGTTTCGCTTTACATTTTTCAAGGTCTAATTTGATGTTTTGCATATTTTTAGCAATTATTTCGTTCTTTTGAAATTTATCATGATTTTCTCTAAGCTTATCTAACTCATCATTAATCTCTTTTAATTCATCCGGTACATGAATTAATTTTTTCTTTTCTTTTTCTAAAGGTATTAATTTTTTTCTGAGTGGTATGAAATTCTTTTGTAATTCTCCTAACTTTTCTTGGAGTTCTGGCAGTTGCTTCTCAACTTTTTCTTTTAAAACATTATATTTTTCTACGGATGGTTCGAGTGCATCTTGTTGAACTTTTAATCTGTTTAATATTTCATTTTGATCAGTTCTTAAATTGATTTGAGTTATTAATTTCTTTATCTCTTTTCCAAACTCAAACTGTCGTGCTCTTAGGTTATGAAAATCTCTTTCTTTCAGCTTTAATTCAGATAATTTTTTCTGGAATTCGTTATAGTTAATTGTTTTTTTATTTAGTTCTTCAAATTCACTTTTAATCGGGGTAAGGTTTTTTTTTAGATTTTCAATCTTTTCTTGAAAAATTACATCAAATGATTTTCCATCTGCTTTATCACACTCTTTTTTTAGAATCGGGCATACTCCATCCTTAGAAATCCATTTATCCGTGAGAAGTGTATTAATCTCCGTTTCTAATGAGTTGATTCTAAGTTTGACTTCATTTGATTTTTCTATGAGAGCCTCAAAATTTAGGCTTTTCTCTTCAACTTCTGGAAGCTCTTTCAAGATATTTTCAAGGTCTTTTACTTTTTCAAAAGTTTCAAGATTCTGCTTTTTTAATTTATTTAGTTGGTCTTCAGCTGCATCTATTTTACTAATTTTATCTCTTTGTACTTGGACTGGTTGTTTCAGGTTATGGAATTCTTGGCTTTCTTTTTCTAAAGTTGATAAATTTGCTTTATCTTTAAGTATATTTTCTATTTGTTTTTGGATATTTTCTCTAAGAGTATTTATTTTAGTAAGCTGTTGGTTTAACTCAAAAATCTCTTCTTGCAGCCCAGTTAATTTCTCATAAAGTTTTCTAAATTTAATTTCTTCTTTGATCAACTCTTTATAACGCTCATAGTCAGCTAAACTTTCCTTACAAATTATCTCTGCTGATAATGCACTGTTTAAATTTTCACTTAATATTTTACTTGTTTCGTGTAGGTCAAGACGTCTTGATTCTAAATTTTCAAGTGTATTTTGAATCCTGATAAGGTCATCACGCATGCGCTTCTGTTTTTTAAAAAGTTCATTTAATTCAGCAATTTCAAGGATTGTTTTATGAAGTTCATTCTGAGCATTCTTTTGTTTTATTTCGTTTTGTTCCTTTTTCTTTTCATAATCATCCTTGGTCTCTAATCTAGTTTCTAATTCGGTTTGTTTATTTTCAGCTTGTTGTAAATCTTTATCAAACTCTTTGATTATATTACGTATTTTTGACCATACTGTTCTGTATACATCCATCTGTAAAACAGGATTAAAAAAGTCTTTTCTTTTTTGTGGGGTGCGTAAAAAAGGTTCTGTAAAAGTGCCTTGTTGAACACCCACCGAAGTCCTAAATAAATTTGCTAAATCAACCTCTGGGCTTAAAGATAATTGAATTTTTAACCATTCTTGTAATTGTGTAGCATTATTTATTCCTCTTTCAATAATTCCTGTTCTTGCATCCGAAACTTCAATTGCTTGTTTAGCTTTTGCTAGAGTTCTCTGAATAATAAATTGGTCATCGTTTAAGCCTTCAACCCATAGTTTAATCTTACCAAATTTAGGTGATTTTGTACTGCTCTCCCTAACATAGTTTTTTTGATTACCTGGAAGAGAATCAAATAGTACAAACCCAATCATCTTAAGAACTGTAGATTTACCCGACCCATTTGGCCCATATAACAAATTCAGTCCGCGTTGAAAATCTATTGTTGTCTTTTTGTGAGTCGTTATATTCTCAAGTTCAATTTTTGTTATAATCATCCTATTCTACCTCCTCTTCTTCAATACTATCAATATATTCATCGAGATCTAAATCAACCTCATAATCCCTCTCCTCAATTTCCTCTACTTCAGGAATTTCATCTGGTTCTGATTTAGGTAAAAGATTTTGGATTTTAAATTCACTAGCATTATGCAAACACCATTCCTTGATAAATTCTTTTAAAGCAGGATAATTAGGTTTAGCAACTAATAATTCTGTTTTTAAATTTTTCATTAACTCTACTACTTCTTCTTTTACATGCTCGAACGATGAGTTTTCTTCTACCATCGCAGTAAATATTTCAAATTCTATTTCTTCAATTGTCTTTTTCCCTTGAGGTACTTTGATATCATCTAAACTAGAAATTAAAAATGGGGAGAAAATTCTAACTTCAAGAAGAGCAAATTTATCTAAGATTTCATGTCGGAGCTGATTTATATTCACATCTAAACGAGAGTAATTAACTTGTCCTTTAATGTTAAAGAAAAGAATAGGACAATTTAAATCGTTTAGCGCCGAAGCAGTTGAAGAATCTTTTGTATCTATTCCGCTTCTTTTAATTTTGTCTAGCACTAATGCTATTGACTCATCAAAAGATGTAGTTTCTCCGAGATCAATTGTTTGGATTCGTGAAAATTTACGATTTGGGATCAAACTTGGATCATCAATATCACCATTTTCACATATTAGAGGCTTAATTTGATATGTTTTTTCGTCACTTGAGATAAAAAATGCTCCTCTTTTGGCATCTTTGTCAAAATAATCAAAAACCTCTCCAATATCTGTAATTTCTAAGGCTCCAGGATTGAATATCCAAGGACTTTTGCGAGGGAGTTGATATAGTCGGTGATAATGCCCTAAAGCTAAATAATCAACTCTGGTATGCAATTTTTTAAATAGATCAGATAATTCTATACCAGGTTTAGATGGATCCTGTCCTTGTATTCCAAAATGCATCATTAAGACATTTAATTTTGAGAGGTTCACTTTAATAGCGTCAGTAATCGGTTGTAGTAGATGAATTGTGGAACTCCCATAAAAAGAAACTCCGTAAATATTGATATTTTTTATTTGTATCATTCCACCCCGGCGAGTTTCAGGATCATAAGGTTCGAAACTCATAGTTTTCTTGATTTTATCATATTCTCCAGATAAAAGTATAATTAAATCTAAATCTGCTAAAAATGTCATCCAAGATTGTTTAGAATAAATAGGAGTATCATGATTTCCTTCAATACAAATTAATGGGATCTCTCGATTAAGGGCTTCTTGTGATTTGGTTTTAAAATTACGAATAATATAAAAAACTTCTGTCAGAACTTCTGGACTGACCTTACGGTTATCGAATAAATCACCGGCAATTAAAACAAAATCAACACTTTCTTGAATTGCAAATTCTAATATCCATTTAAAAGCCCTAAAGTAATCTTGATAACGCTCACTATTATTATATTGCCTTTTTCCGAGGTGAACGTCTGCAATATGGATAAATTTTGCATTCATTTTTATCTTATTTTATTTTAATCTTTATATCTAAATTCAACAACCTCATCTAAATTTTTCTCATCTTTAAAGGAAAAATTAATGGATTTATTACAATAATTTAATGCATAATTACGTATATGCGCAGCCTCTTCCATGATATTTCTATCTTTTGGTATGTATTTGAAGAATCTTTTACTTGCTATTAATATTATCTTACTTTTTGCCCTTGAAGTAAGGACATTAAATCGATTTATATTATATATGAATTCACTCTCAGCATTAAGCTGATCCTTATCAGAAATTCCAATTGATGAGATGATAAGTTCCCTATCAGACCCTTGGAATTTTTCAACAGAATAAATCGTGTTTATCAAGAGATTCATTAATTCGGAATGATTAAGACATGTTAATGGCTTTGATGGATCTATGAGCTTATCATATAATTGTCTTATTATTAATCTCCCTTGGGCATTATGAGGGGCTACAACACCAACAGTTTCTCTCCAAAATAAGCGTTCTTGAGCTTTTGATACAGGTTGTACCATTTTAAAATAACCAATTATTATTTTTACTACAAGATATGATTCTAGAGCACTAACACCGATTTCAAACTTTTTTTTATGTATAATACATGAAACAACTTTTTGTGGTTCGAGGATTTCTTGAACCCATTTTTCCTCAACGTTATTGATATTACCCTTTATAATCCTATCCATATTATTAGGATCTGGTTTTAAATCTTCATAAAAACCTAACTGAGAAGTAAAATGTACTATATCTTTATGACTTCGATAATTAGTTTGAAGTTGGGAATTTGGAATTTCATGATTTTTTACATAATACACAAATAAACTTTTTAAGATACTCTCTAGGTTTTTGGGTGGTGGAACAGGTTGGACTGGAGGAAGTTGATTATAATCCCCCACAATTACGATCTTAGTAAGGAGATTCGGATCTAAATTATTTTCAATAGAGAGGTGTTTTATCTCATCATTATCTGTAATTCGAGTATTAGGTTCACCACGATATTTTGGTTTTATGACGAATTTATGTTTGTTAACAAACTGAAGGCTTGACATGAAATGATCTACTTGAAGTTGACTAGCTTCATCAACACATATCAGATCAAATGAAAAATCATCTTCAACTCTTTCAGGCAGAAAATAAAGCTGATGAGCATTAGCAAATATAATATAACAATTTTCTAAGGATTCTTCCAATAACTTTGAATTAGTGACTGTATAAGGTTGATTATTTAATTTCCAAGTTGATCCACTTCTTATTAAATCATCTACTTCCCTACATCCAGATAAGGAAGGTATAGGTTTTTGATGCATTGAGTGCAGAAAAATCATTTGAATTTGAGAAGATGGAGTAGGCTTACCACTTTTATCCTTCCCTTCCCTAATTTTTTTGATGAGAACTCGTATCGCAGCATATGAAAATGAGGTTACCAAGATCTTAACAGACTTTTTACCGTTACTGATACGTCTTATATAATATTCATCAATTAAAGCAGCGATTGTTTGAGATTTACCAGTACCAGGAGGTCCTTGTATACCAGAAATAACTTTTTCTAAAGATATTTGAATAGACCTTTCCTGGGATGGATCAAGAGTAGGTTCTATCTGAGTTAATAATTTATCATGAGTTTCTTGAGGGTCTTTTGTCATTCTTAAAAGGACATTTGGGGCATATAAATAAACGGAGGGTGCAGAAAAAGTCCAATTTTCTGGCCAAAATAATTCTTGTTTTGATCTGATCTTCCAAAGATAGGAAAGACGAGAACCAAGCCAAGATCTCCCCATATTATATCTTTGAAGTAATGCATTCTCTCCGTATAACTTTTTTGACCAGGCATCTATATATGTGGGATACAAGTACCAATCTAAATCTTCAGGGTTTTCAGAAATTTCTTTATCCTTTTTGACCATATCAAATAGATCTGCACTTGTTTCTTTAGTAATTACTTTATATCCGTTGATGTGGGATAACCATTCCATACTTTCGATTGTTACTTTCCAAGGCTCCATTCTGCGATTAGCACTCATATCTCTCTTTTCGTTGGGGATAAGCAAAACTCTGTCGTTAGCTCGAATCTTCATATTACTGGAAAGTCCCTTCATTTGAAATTCGTAATAAACTTTTTTTATTCCTATTTTTCGAATAACTAAATTGGAAACTTTTGCTGCTGCTAATTTGGCAATACTAAATTCGGGGTAAATAGTTCGAAAGTATTCTGTATCCGTTTCCTCCATTGATCCCGTTAATTTTGAAAAAAGAAACCAGACATGGGCGATTGAATGATAATCAGAAGGTAAAATAGCTCTTCGAATCTCTTCTTTACTGATTACACGGGCATGTTTAGATATAACATACCTGCTCTCTATTTGGAAAACCTTCCGTAGATTGTTAATAGTACGGATTTTATGCATTACCTGCCTTCGTAGTTCTAAACGGATATTCTTCTTCTCAGATGGATCATCTTCAACAACCATCAAATACCAATTATTGAAATCCATATAATTAAAATGTTGTATCCAAAATTTTTTACTACTATTTATCCCCTTTACGATTTTAGCTATTTCGTGCCATGTGTAGCTAATTATACATGGGAATCCAAGAATAGTCTCGGCAAAATCTTGAACATTAAAAAGCTTTTTGTGTTGATAGGGATGGGCAACTTCTGAGTCTGAAGGAGTGAAATAAGAAATTATTGCTGAGTACTTACCCCAAACATCGATATCATCGATAATGTTATTAATGTTTCGCTCAAACATAGTCTGGAAATTGTTCAATTGCCTTTTAGCCCAATAGAATAGGCTTGTTGTGGGACCATAATAAGTACCTGCTTTATACCCATCGGTAACTACGTAATTTTCTACAACATTACATAGTTCAAATATCGTATAGAGTCGTTTAATAATATTTTTTGTTAACTCTATCTCTTCATCATTTGTATGTCCTTTGTTAATAATCGCGAATTGATAGATTATTTCAGTACTTTTTCGCGGTACACCAGACTTGGTTTTATCTCCTTTGAGATAAATAATTATTTTCTTTAGTTTTCTTAAAATATATAAGAACTGCTCAACTACGACCAAAGGAATAGGTCTAATAAGATTTTCATTTAATTTAGCTTGAATTTCTTTAGGTTTTTTGTTAGAATCAAGCGCATCTTTCCATATTTTCCACCAATTATTAAAAACTCCCCCATAAGGGATTTTTCCAGAAGCAACCATATCAACAAAGAATCCCACGGCATACACTCTTTCATTTGCGGGATCCGTCTCTACGGCAAACGTTATAGATATAGTTGTAAAACGGGGAATGGAATAAGTATGAATCTCTCCCTGGTGAGGGATCACTACTTGGTTATTAATCAAAGCTAAGGCTTTTAATTTTAATAAAGGTAACTCAGCATAAAGAGGTTCAGGCGTATTTCCCACCTTTATAGAATCAATATTTGCAGAAACATCACTAATAGTTTTAAATCCTAAACCTAATAGTTGTTTAGAAATGGAAAAGGAGGTATACGGAATTAATTGTAAAGACCAATCACATGGTTCACCATCTATTCCTAATGTTTTTTTACAATCTTCAATGAAATAACAGTATCCACAAGAGGGTTGGATATTTACTGGTGTCGCTTCTATTGGTATAGGTGCTTTTGTCCAAAGTTTTTTAATTTTTTGAATTATATCCCGAAAAACTTGATGCGCTTGTTCCCAGTGTAATTGAATTGTTAAATCCAAAAAATCATCTAAAGAATGAAGAGTTTTTAAAATATCTTCACTATATTGAGGAAAAATACCATTAAAATCAATTCGAACAAAAAATTTATCATTTAATTTATGTTCACTTAAATAAGAAGTCAATGTCCATAGATAATACAATATCTCAATAAATTGTTTTTTTCCAATATGATCTTCTCTTATATTCTTAATATCAATAATTACAATACCAAATCGAGTTATAAGTTCACTTTTTGGTACTTCTCGAATCGCTCCGTCTGAAAGTAACTCTATAATTTTTTCCTTTCTCTTATTAAAAGAATTTCCTAAAATAATAATATCTGGTCTCTGCTCTCCATAATTAACTGGAATCTCCTTATACTCATTTTTTGGAGGAAAAATTTCATTAAAAAAAGATTCTGGAGTTTCAAATTGAAATTCTAATAAAAGAATATCTTCTAAAGGTTTTTTCATCAATTGATCATAAAACTGCTCAAATATTCGTGGATTTAAATAGGTTTCATCTACTTCCCCATTTTCTTTTACATTAAATTTTACACCATTAAATTTAATTAGATGAGAGTATACTTTTTGCTCAAAGATCTTACCTAAAAGAGGTAATAACTTAATGTGTAGGCGATTTTGCCCTATTCTCTCTATAGGTCGATTGTCCGTATACCATAAGTCTGGTTTGATTTGAGCTAAATCCAAAAACAACTGTCGTTTGCACTCCGATTCTGTATATCGAGTTAAAAGTTGTTTATTAAAATTATTATAGCTCATACGTTCTGATTTTATCTTTTGAGTTGGGAATTTACATTCAAAGTATAATAAAACTCTATGATTCTAAAATAGTCTTTTTCCATTTAAAATTTTAAGGCTCAGAATGATTATTAATTTAATTTAAGATTGAAAGATTGGTTAATTTTACAAATTCGGAGTAGATTTTAATATTGAATCAAATTACCCAAAATAAATCATTTTTTAATCATCGCAATAATCTTTTTATTTGTACATCGATTTTTCATTTAAATACATCTAGAAATAAAACTTCTTAATTCTAAAAATATTGCAAATGAAACGATATGAGTATAAAATCAAATAAGAAAAACAACCAGGAAAAAAAGTTTGAGTCTTTAAACCTTAATTTTAAATATTTTAAAATTTATATCCAATGCCCTAATTGTGGAGATTTAATCAAAATCAATCTTGAAAGAGAGTATGAATGTAGAAATTGCAGTCAAATCTTTACGGAGAGTGAGATTAGAGAAAGATGCGGATTGTAGTTAGCTTGTAGGTTAAATTTAGTTAACGATCTCTTCGATAATTGGAATCAAACCACGTCGGAATATTTCAAAAAAAATCATTGCCTCATGGAGAGCATCATCAAGAGCACGATGTTTTTCAACATAAGGACTATTTGGAAAGAAGTAATCCCATGCTTCCTGACAATTGGGCCATTTGAAACGTTTTCTACCATTTGGGAATGGTATTTTAAGAATATTTGTAGCAGTTAACATAATGCATGGAAGTTCGTTTGGTACCCTTAACCCTCGTGAATTTAGAAATCCTAGATCAAATGATTTATTAAACGCCGTTATACTATAATTGTTAAATATTTCTTGTAATTCTTGAATAAAACCATCAAATAGGGGGGCGTTGTTTACATCATCAAAAGTAAGAGAAGAATTCTCAAAAATCCATGAACCTCTATATTCTTTCCCAAATAAGGATTCTTTCACTACAGAATCGAATAATATTTTAGTTACACCTGTACTTAAGTTTAATTCAACCATCCCAATTTCAAAAATTAAATCATAATTCGGGTTTAATCCACTGGTTTCGACATCTACAACACAAACTCGACTATCGAACATTTCAAACTACACTACAATTATAAATGGATTCTATTTTATAAAAAGCATAAAAGAAATTATATTAACCTCAAATTAACATTTTATTATTTAAACTACTACACTCTCTTCAAATACTTTATTCCAATAATAAACCAAATTAAAAAAAAAAGGGTAGAATTTATTTTGTATTTAAAGAAAAATCCCATTATTAATGATTAAGCGGGAATAGCTACTCCAATTAAATTCATTGCTTCAGCCTGAGACAATAAGGTTTCTATCTCATACCTATATCCCTCAATATGTCTAAATTCACGCAGGTTCTTTAAAGTTAGTTCCATAGCTTCATCAAACTTTCCTTTTGCTACTTCAAAAACGATTATGGATTTAGTTCCTTCTTTTGTTGACCTAACGCCTAGTGGAACAAGCGCTTTGCCCAAGGATTCATCAACGGGATATTTTGCTGGTAGTCCTAAATAAATTTCATTTACCTCTTCTTCCCTTTCGGGGGGAAACCATGTAGTAATCATAAGCAATACCATTTTTTTTCACCTCTATATAAAATTATAGTTAAATTTGATTTATTTAACAAATGTTTATTAAAAAAACAAAATATATAAATCTTTACTTGTGTGTCAGTTTTAGACTAATATTAAAAGTATGTCCTCATATTTGAAATTAAAATGGGAAGAAAGGAATTACTTGTAAACTAAATATAGCTTCTACTTATTCAATCTCATCAAAAAGGGGTGATATTGGATTTGGGGTTTTATACTCTTCCCGTCTTTTAGCCGCATATTCTCCCATAGGGGTACCTGGTAAGAAATGCTTGGGAGAAGCTTTTTCTAAAGCATCTAATAAACTTAGCATTTGGGATAAAGCCGAGGAGTCTGCCATATCTTTATGTGATAATAATATCGAAACAGGTTCACGACATTCATATCGAACGTTTAGACCAAAAGCTGTTATTGTTTCAGGTGTTAACGGTTTACCACGAATATGTTCTAAACTTAAATTTGTGGCACCACAAGGACTTTCCACAATCGTTTCTATTTCACTAATAATAGGGACAGCCTCTTCTATATTATCTAATTTAACTTCAAAAAGGGGAGAACCAAATTTCTTAAAATATTCATCAATTTCCTTAATATCTGTATTATGATGAATACTACACATAGAAGTTGGCATTATAACATGGGGATTAGTATCTTTCTGTTGTCTTAAGAAACCTTCCCCAAAATCAACTGCTAATATAGTAGGATTCTTTCTATCGCATATTTCAGCGACGACGTCAGGATGTCTTATGTAAATTATTAATAAATCTGCTTTTATTATAAAATTTTCAACTTCCTTACCC
>SDBU01006894.1_pt1 | contig 13262 bp, 5 predicted proteins | sample 2277071 | NCBI WGS metagenome assembly SDBU01 (sample SAMN10397929, study PRJNA504765) | marine sediment metagenome | isolation source: marine sediment core GS08_GC12, 126 cmbsf | place: Arctic Ocean: Gakkel Ridge, Loki's castle | collected 2008 | reverse complement strand
GCGGCAAGTATAAGGCATTTCGTAATCTTAACACTCATTTTGCAATATCCCAAAATTATAACTCAGCCACCAAAAGCAGAACATAACTGCTGATTTTAGCCGGAAATTGCCGGATGTAAAGGGCTAATTGGGATAGGAAGGTTTGCGAAGCGATTCAGCGGAGAGAATGTGCTGGTTTATAAGACAGTATAAAACTGATACCTTTAATGGAAATTCTGGAGAAAATCCGAAGCGAACACATCGCCGAGGCCATCAGCTACCGAAAACTCGACAGAAAACTCTAACCACGGATACCTATGGCACAGGTGGACGCAGATTATATATCTTCTGCCTCCTGTCTCCTGTATTCTGTATGGCGCAGCGCGGCAATCTCAAAAATATTTAGCCCCGGACCTGCCTGCCCCAATCATCTGTTATCAGGGGCGGTGGGGGGAATTTCTTTGCCTTTTCCATTCTTTTGTGTTATTTGCTGTGACTAAATGCGTGGTGCGGACATCGTGGTCAGCGAGGACTTGCCGCCGGTCAGCTGTCGGATCATCCAGGCTCTGGAAGGCCTTGGACTGACTTAGCCAATGAGGAGGCCAGCATTATGAGTCGCTTCGAGGGAAAAGTCGCGATCGTCACGGGGGGAGGACGGGGCCTCGGCGAGGCCATCGCCCGGGTCCTGGCCCAGGATGGCGCCCAGGTGGTCATCGCAGACATAAACGGAGATGCGGCTCAGGCCGTGGCAGCCTCGCTGACCAAAGCTGGAAGCGCGAGCCTGGGGGTCGAGGTAGACGTCTCCCGGAGAGAAGACGTGGATCGACTCACTCAGGCCACCATGGACCATTTTGGCAAGCTCAACATTCTGGTAAACAACGCTGGAATCTGCCCCCCCAATACGATCGAGGGAATCACCGAGGAGGAGTGGGCCCGCGTCCTGGATGTGAACCTCAAGGGAGTTTTCCTCTGCAGCCGAGCCGCCCAGGAACCCCTGAAGCGATCGGGCTACGGCCGCATCATCAACATAAGTTCGGTGGCCGCCAAGATCGGCGGCATCCTGGCCGGACTCCACTACACGGCTTCCAAAGCCGGCGTGATCGCCATGACCAAGGTCTTCGCACGCAACCTGGGCCCGCACGGGATCACCGTCAACACCGTGGCGCCGGGCCTCATCCGCACCGAGATGACCAGGGGCTGGGAAGAAAACGAGGAGCAAATAGCGCCGCTCTTGGCGACCATCGTATTGGGGCATCTGGGAGAGCCTGAGGACGTGGCCGAGGCCGTGGCCTTCCTGGCCAGCCCTAGGGCGAAGTTCATCACCGGAGAGGTGCTGGACGTGAACGGAGGCCAGTTCATGGACTGAACAGATAAACAGTCCTGGGAGCGCTGGCACTGGATTCTTGTCGGTAGGTTTGATCTACCATACGCCCCACAGGCACGGTCTGGTGCCTGGATTCAGTAACCCACCCCTTGGCTTCAGCAACCTCAAAGTCTCATGAATCACCTAGTGATTCTTCTTGACAGCACGATACACTTTTACATCTTGAAAAACGTGGAAAACCTCACTATGCTCATGGCTATCTGCATAGGCCTGAAATGTCTCTATTTGATCTGCATAGAATTGCCGTTCCCCCCAAATGGCCCAGACTAGCTCGCAGTCTGTCTGAGCTAGATAGCGTTCCAGCAAATCCTGACGAAGATAAGTGAGCCCTTGAAACGTATGCCAATGTTCTCCGTAACAGAATGTAATGGATGCGCATCTGCCATCCTTCTCAAACAAGGCAAACGTTTGCGGTTGTCCGCATAAATCAAGATTCTCCGTAATCTCCTTGGCAGGAGTGCTGATTGACCTGCCAGGGACGATCACGCTGTGGTAATCTTCCCAGTGACTTTCTCGCACTGGTATAAGCACCTGAAACACCTGATAGTCGTGGACCTCTCGTCCGACAGGGACTTTGCACGTTCTTGCCTCAAGCCCCATCTTCTTCAACTTGGCATCTATCACTTCTTGTGGGGCCACCCCTCCCATGCCTATCCTCATGTTACCAACTTGAATGACTTGGTCGGAGATGCTTTGCCAGAACTCATTTTGTTCGTCTGCGGATATGGGCTTACTATCGCGTACAAGTACTAGTCTCTCCTCTGAGTCCGTTTCTGTCCTTGTGCTCACGACAAAACTCAACTCTGTAAGCTCATTGTATGGATACGTATCGCACCAGGGGATTTCCCCAGCATAAGTATAGTAGTCCTCGGGTGCCTCAGGCAGTCGTCGGAAATCATGTTGTTTGAGGCATTCCTCGATCGGGTCTACTTCTTCAGACTTGACGATGAAGCCACAAGGAAAGATAACTCGGCTACGGTTTCTCTCACCGTTTTCCTGTTTGATGTAGCCGTCCAGAAGCACCCATGGTCCTTTTTCGCCTAATATCTCGTCAACAATCAAGTACGGATTCAGATCTGAGAGACCGCCGTGTAGTACCCATTCCTCAACAGTTTTGCTGCAGTCTCCCAAGAAATCAGTCCGAACAAGCTCATATTCTTGACAAGCCAGAGGGAAGCTAGGGTCAATGTCAGCGCCCAGTATTCGATCCACCTCCAACAATATTCCGGGAAGCAAACCTTGGTCTTTGCGAAATCCGGCTAACTCGTAGAATGCGATCCATGAGTATTTCTTGCCATAGCGATCCGTCTTCCGACCGTTCGCAGATCGACTGTAATGTGCGCCCCACCGCACAATCCGTTTGTCAATTTCGCCAAATGTTTCCAGGGAGTAGCCCAAATCATAGATTCGCCAGAAGATATTTGCCCTCACTAACCTATACTCTTCATGCTCGTAATCATAGTTCGCTCTATCCTTCACCAGTCTCCCAAGCGTATGGTTATCAAAATCCAGCTGGATGGGAGCATTACCCTCCCGATACTCATCTTCGTTTCTGTCTTCATTCTTTCCCCAATCGCGAAGTCCGCCATTTGTGAACGGCGGTCTAAGTCGTTCCTTTTCCTCGGTCGTTAACAGATCAGGATGATGAATCAAAGACATCTCAACAGTGTATCTAGCGTAGTCGCGTGCCAAGATATGTGTTGTGCCATGGGGCGCATTCGGCCTAAACACAGCTTCGTAGAGACTGCGACCATACACGGGCAATGTGGTGGTTGCAAAGTGAGGATCATCAAAATCATACTGACGAGCCATTGCGATTCCATAGGCTGCAGCGAGCATCCTTTCAGAAACGTAGGGGTCGTTAATTTCTAGTGAACCAAGCACCAAATCGAGAAACTGCTCGGGGAAGCGGCGTCCATACCAATAGAGTGCCCGCGTTGCCTTGTCGCGAAGAGGTCGAACGGTTGAGGTGAGAACCCACGTTATGTACTCTGCCAGCAACCGCAGGCGATTCTCTGCCGCTTCAGACAATGTCTCATCACTTCGACAGGCTGCTTCGAAGTGCGCCAGGATCTTCTCAAAATGATCGACATTCTCACGAACATACTCTGTCCAGCTAACGTCCCGTTCCGACATGGGCAATGCTCTAAGTTGCTCCGACCAGAAGAATGCATTTAGCGGATGGTCGACACCGTGTAGCGTGGATGTCGTCAGCTTTAGAAGGGCCCTACGGTTTGAAGGATCTTCAAATAAGCTGGCTATCAGTGTAACGCAATCCTGATTGACCTGACTCGGAGCGATCTCAAATATCGCTTGAACGCCTATGCTACGAGCCTTCGTGTTGTCTGATAAATCATGCAAGTACTTTCCAGTCCGTGCGGGAAGCAGAGCTGCCAGGCAACGGCTGATATCGCTATGCATCGGATGCAGGGATTGAAAATCGTCGCTAAATAGTGCCGATAGGATTGCATCAGACTGTACAAGACCTTCTATATCACCCTTCGCCTCTTGGAGAAGATACTGCGCGATCAGGTAGCCTCCCAGTAGATCATAAGTGAAAAATACAACTTCTCCATCTCCTCGCCAATCCCGACAGACCAGCAATCCCTCGTCTAGAATGGCCTTGGTACTAGACGAGGGCCACTTCAGTTTCTTAAGAGGTTGTTCATCAATAGAGTTCGCCAACTCCGCTAGAGGCATGTTCCGATTGCGTTGGTCCCACAAATATGCAGCTATTAAGTTCAGGGCAGGTGTCACTACATTTGAACTTGGATGCAGATCCAAGCGGTCACAGACGGCCCTGTTGCACTGATCCAAGTACTCATCAAACACCTCAAATAGTGTTTGCTCTCCTACATAGATGTGCTTTTCTTCCTGCCTAGAGTGGTTCTTGCTTTCACAGAATATCTTCAGGTAAATCGGATGCTCGAATTGCGATAAAGGGGCTGCAGTCAGGTCTGCTCTGATCTTATACCAATCAAAGTATCTCTCAATCGCTACCTCTACACTGTATGCATCGAACCCGTACGCATATATCGCATTCTCCGGAATACCATCGGGCCAAATGGCTTCTAGATAGCTGGTACGGCAAGTCGTTATTAGCACCACATCTTTGGATTGTGCTGTGTCGCGACCTAGACCGGGGAGGCCTTGTCGCCACACGCCTGAGAATATTCCATTGCTGGTGGCTGTATCAAGGCCGTCAATAATCAGGGGAATGCGAGTCTGGTATGTCTCGGCAGCTGCCGCAATAGCATGCAAGAAATCGCTCCAACTGTAGGCTGGAGGTATATCAAGAATGCCTCGCAATTGCTCCGAAAGTGGTCGATCGCTTGTGAACTGACTACCCAATACCATCAAAGCTGGCAGACCGGCATCAAGTCGCTCGTGACATATGTGACAAGCAATGTGTGTTTTGCCAACACCTGCGTTACCCAAGATGTGCAACTCGGTTTGACTTGTGTAGCTGATTTGATCAAATACGCCACGAAGTGCATCCATCAACGAGATTGCTCTACTCGCTGGGCGGTGTACTATCAACTCAGTCTCAGATAGCGTCCAGTCCCTGACTTCGTCTTTGCCAGAGTACTCAATCTGTGATAAGTCAAACGCGGATTCAGCCTTCCGATACTCCTCGTATGCTTGCTCCATCTGTTCCAGTACCGGCGACCAGTCCGATTGTCGCAACACGTCTAGTTGATGGCCATTCAAGTATCCACATGCTTTCTCTAACTGTGCAACTGCTTCCTCCAAAGCATTTTGAAGTGGCTCACAAGCAGCAATGACGCCGTCTTTAGCATCCATCCAATCGACCTGATGAGGTCTATCACTTCTAAGATCATTGATAGCCTCTTTGCATTCCTCAAGTAGGCACCTGACATCGCTCACTTGATCGGTAATGTGCGAGGCAAAAACCTCATCACCCAATAGTCCATGAATGCGAGCATCAATATGGGTTTCCGTATGCAATTGCGGATTGAATATACCTCGAAGGGCTGCTGTTTGCTTCTCAACCTGAGACCGAAACCAATCAAGGGACAACTCCAACTCACCAAAAAAGTACCGTTGCTTGCCAGCGAAGCGAGGCTCACTCATCCAGGCAATGAAGTCACTCTCGCCCCACTTCTCCAGCTTAATGTTGCGTCCCTCAGGCACAGTCGGGCGACCGTTGATTCTGGCTCGAGCCAGCTTCTCGTCAAACCACGTTTGCTCATCCGTCGTGAGATCTGTAGGCGTGCATAAGAACCATTTTGTGAGCCTTGGATGATTATCACAGGCTCTTTGTAATGATTTCTTTATACTCGTCTTACGACCACCTACAGAGAGCCTTCTATCTGGGTAGTAGAACTTTGCTTGCCAACCCCATTGCTCTCCATTAGGCAGTGTTAGATAGAACTCTACACCGTCTCCGCCACCAGAATCATCAATAGACGTAAAGCGACCCTTCTCCCCATAGAGGCCCTTTGCGATTTGATAACAAAGCTCCTCAAAGCTGCGGTTCTTGTCTCTTTCGTAAGGCTTCAATCCTGACCAGTCAATCATCTTCCTGACCACGAAATCGGAGGCCCTTAACCTGTGTTGGGGATGGCTGCTCCTACAATGGTTTCCGGAGTTTGCGCAATCAAACTCTGACCCCGTTACTTCCTGGCCAACACCTCCCTCGCTGCCTTCACCACGGCCTCGGCAGTCAGCCCGTATTTCCGGTGAAGATCTGCCAGATCGCCGGACTCCCCGAACACATCGCCGATTCCCACCCTCTTCATGGGAGCCGGATGGTTCTCCACCAACACCTCGGCTATCGCGCCTCCTAGTCCTCCCATGATATTGTGATTCTCCGCCGTAATCACCGCTCCGGTCCTCCGGGCAGCATCGACGATCAGATCGACGTCGATGGGTTTGATCGTGGACATATTGATTACGTGCGCCGAGATCCCCTCTTCGGCCAGGATCTCCGCCGCAACCACGCAGCGCGATACCATCAGGCCGCACCCGATGAGGGCGACGTCGTCACCCTCCCGCAGAATCACCCCTTTACCCAAGACGAACTCATAGTCACTCGGCGAGACCGCGGATGGCCCGCCGCCCACGTCGCCTCGCGACATCCGGAAGTAAACCGGCCCCTCGTAGTCGACGATCGCGCGCAGAGCCTGCCTCAATTCCAGCTCGTCGGCTGGCTCCACCACCGTCAACTGAGGTATCGAACGCATCACAGCGATATCCTGCTGCTCCTGGTGGGTCGCGCCGGTGTTAGGGCTGGTGATCCCAGCATAGGCAGCGGCTATTTTTACGTTTGTCCGAGCGTAGGCGAGATCGACGAAGACCTGATCGTGGGCTCGCCGCGAAGCGAAGCAAGCAAACTCGTTCACCACCGGGATGAAGCCAAGGGTGGAGAGTCCCGCCGCAAATGACACGGTGTTCTGCTCAGCCACGCCCATCTGGATGAACCGGTCGGGGAAAACGTCTTTGAAGGCCAGAGCTTTGGTGGCGATCGCCACGTCGGAATCCACCACCACCACCCTCTCATTCTCTCGCGCCACCTCAATGATCGCCTCTCCGAAAATCTCCCGCATGTCTTTCATGCTCGCAACTCCTTTCGAGCCTGTTGGTATTGCTCCTCGGTGAGGTGACCAGCATGCCAACGGAAATCGTTCTCCATGAAGGAGACGCCTTTGCCTTTGGTGGTGTGAGCGATGATCATTCGCGGCTTGCCGGGGGCGTAGGCTGAATCCTTGGCTTCCTCCAGAGCCTCGATGATCTGAGCAACATCATGACCTTCGATCTCACAGACCACCCATCCAAAGGCTTGCCATTTAGCCACCAAAGGCTCCAGGTCCATCCCCTCGGCGATGCTTCCGGAAGCCGAAAGCCCCCCATAGTCTGTGACCGCTATGATGTTATCCAGATTGAAGTGAGCAGCAGCCATGGCCGCTTCCCACACCTGGCCTTCTTGAGACTCGCCATCCCCCAAGATCACGTACACTCGAAACGGGCTAGGGCCTCCCTGGGCCTGCCGCTTAGCCCCCCAGGCCATCCCACAACCCACCGACAACCCCATACCCAGTGCCCCGGTGGGGATCTCGGCCCCCGGACACCGCATGGAAATGTGTTCCTCCAGCATTTTGTCTACGCGCTCGAAGGAATCGAGAAGCCTTTCGAGCGGGAAGAAACCTTTCCTTGCCATGGCCGCGTACTGGACCGCCGATGCATGCCCTTTGGACATGATGAAGCGATCCCGATCCGGCCACCGAGGATCGGCAGGATCCAGTCGCAAGATTCGAAAGTACAGCACCGCCATGATCTCAGCCAGGGAGAGGCTGCCCCCTATATGGAGGGATTTGGTCCCCGAGTGCCAGGTCATTTCGATCAGATCGCGACGGATGTCCGCGGCAATCTCCTCCAATTCGTGGATAGCCCTGTCATCCACAGTTTTCCTCGAACTCGCCATATCCTACCTCCCTGCGATTATGGTACGCGCTTTCGGAAGCTTCAAACGAAGTTTCACGATAGCGTTTCTGTTCAAGATCTTGACTCGTGCTTTGTATTCCATGCTCACACGAACAGACAATTCCAAGCCTCTTCTACCGAGACTCGTATCCTCCTGTAGCATCTTCGCTATCTTGCTTTCGGAGAGGGCCTCCACTCCAGCTTTCTCGCGTTCTACTTCCAACTGAGACGCCTTCCCAACATCGACCACCAGCAGGTGATCCTGAAGAGTTTCCCCCCATTGTAACACAGGAATATCTTTGTAGAAGCCATATAGGCCAGGTAAATCCGTGACAGACTCCTCTGTGTCCAAGGCCCTGAACTTACCAGCACGCCATAGATACTCATATGGAACTGCGTGCGGCACGATTATCAGCCCAGCCTCATATCCCTTGTCCTCCATGTCCGCTAGCGCGCGATCTATGTAGGGCACCAAAGATTCCCAGTCCTTGCGCGTGGGAAGAGTTCTGGCCGCCTTTTGCCATTGAGAAACCAACAGGTTATCTTCCACGGATACCAGGCTTGTGCCGGCTTGTTGCCCAAGGCGCTCCACATAGGCCGAGTCGTGATACAAGGCCGTGAAATATTCCTTGGGAATATCCAAGCTACGTCTTAGCACTTTCACTCCGCGAAGCTTAGCAGTAGGCAAGACCAAGCCATGAGTATCCAGCAGTGAACGAAGACTCGGGGCAGACTTCCTCGTGCGCTCGAAGTTCCCCTGAAAAGCAGAAACCCTTGCTAGATCCAGCTCTGCACTCATTATTTGCTGATCCCTGTGATCTCTAAATCGCTGCGCCATCTGTCTATTCAACTCGAGAAAATCAGCTATGATAGCTCGCCTGTCTCGGTACTTAATGTTGGCCATCGGATCAGCTTGGATGATATCAGACCATTTGTTCATATTGCTGGTCTTGCTGGTCATCTTACCACATGCCTTTTCAATGCTGTCAAGCTTTGACTCCATATCAGCCAAGGGCGGACTTTGTGGAAGCTTACCCTGAGCCGTCAGTTCCGCTCCACGCAAGCAGTAGAACAAGTAGAACTTGGCCTCATCATCTGCAAAGAAAGCCTGTTTTGTGTCAGGATGTCGGTGAAACACATCCCATGATCTGCCCTCGGACTCGACAAGATGCATCATTAAGTCAAGCAATTCACTGAAGTTTGGGAAATGCGGGCGAAGCACGCCCAGAATAGCATTTGCGCGATTTGAACTGATTTCATCCCGCTCGAAGCCCTCAATGACGTGGCTGGCTGCCACAAAAATCAACTCAGAGAAGAAGTTCTCAACCAATCTCTTCATGCTAAGAGCATCCTCTCGAACCGCTATCTCAGCTTGCAGGCTGGTAGCTTCTTCAGGGAGAGCCTGCTGAAGTTTGTGCTTTAGAGATACAACTTCACCGGAGACTGATTGTAAGCGTCCAGAAAATCTGGCAAAGAATTCGTCGGGCTGAAGTCTTCGCAGTAGCTGCTCCATACCTTTAAGGTCCTCATACTGGATCATTTGTCTACATACGTGGCGAAGGCTATCAAGAATGCCAAAGAGGATCGCCCTTAGGTTCGCAATAGTTTCGTGATCGCTATAGGCTCCCGTCAACTTGGGCAACCAATAGCGGTCTATAACTTCACCGGTGAGTCGCGAGACAGCCTCTTCCGCTCCTCTCTGACTGCCATGTCTCCTCGAGGAATCGTACATGATCTCAAAGAGTCGCAGTATGTCCCGCAGCGACTCGCTTACATGATCATCACTACGGTAGATCACTTGCCCTACAGCCTCGGACAACATGCGAGTCACAGAATAGATCAGGTGATCATTCTTGCTCTGCGCGGCTGCATCAACGACGGTTCCCATATCAACCAATGCAGTTCCCATGACAGGCCATCCAGGGGCAACAACGTTCTTTATGGGGCTGTCAGACGGGGGGACCCGTAAATCTGCGCACCGTTGAAAGATGCTAAGATAGATATCCAAACACCGATCAAATAGCTCGTCATCACCCGCTTGCGCCGCTGTTACGATCATCCTCTTGAGCTGTCGCAAGAACCGATCAATCTCCCTTTTTCGTCCGGAATCCTGTCCCCTAATCTTCAGGCTTCGATCCAGAGTCGCCTGTAAGAGTCCTGTGTCGCACTTCTCACCGTCTACAACATAGAGGACTGTTTCACCCTTCTTCACAGTGTCTCGCACAAGCTTTACCAGGTATCCGCTCTCGGTAGTGTTCTCGTTGAGCTGTGCGCTTAGAAGACTCAGTAGACTTTCCCATCTTGGAAGATGTACGTCAGTTATTGTCCCAGACTTAGATGCAACCAGCGGCACCGTGCCTTGGACCATTTGGGGGAATATTCCTAAAAACGGTTTGCTCAGGCCACCGAGTTTTGAGTTTGTTAAGTGCACTCGCCTAGAATACCTGTATTTTACTACCTCACGTTGGCTTTCCATCACCGCTTCGTGGAGCCGGTACAAGAAAGCACGTATCAAGAAATCGCTGCTCAGGGATTGCCTGACCCTTCCCAGAAGGAACCCAACCTCAAGCAGAACCGCAGAACTGAGTAACAGTAGGAGAAGCGTTACGTAGAATAGATGCGTCGCTAAGGACAGGAATCCAACTTGTGTCAAGAACAACACTAATCCGTGGAACGCGAGCACAGCTAAAGAGAATATGGCGACCCTTACAATTCCAACTCGAGCAAGATATACGTCGATAATGTCAATGTAGTCTCGGCCCAGGAACTCGATGACCAGAATTACCAGAGGTATGACAATACCAAGTACCGCAGCCACCAAACCGGTGAGACCAATCACTATTTGGGCCGCACTTTGAGTGTTCAAGTCATAACTGATCAGGGACAGGTCCGCACTTAAGAGCACTTCATTGGTGGTCACGAAGATTCCGAAGATCACGAGGGCACCGACGACGACGTAATAGTTCCTGAAATTGAGCACTAGCTGTTGCCGCCAGTCGACGTCAATCAGTTGAGGATGCTTCTTCCTAATCTCACTCTGAACTAGCTCGGAAAGCCAAGTAGCTTCCCCGTGTCTCGATGCGGAGACACCTCCTTCTTTAACCACTGGCCGCTCCCACCTAGCTTACCTGTTACTGCACCTTTGAGATAGCAACTCCCACAACCTACTCAATACTGGAAAATACTAGCGAGGCACAGGTACTCCTTCATGATTCCTAGTTCTCATCTAATCCCGAGCTCAGGATCAGCGCCACCTCAGCCCTATCCTTGAGTTGGAATCCCAGGGCAACCACACCCGCCGCGATGGATCGGTGCCTTCGGAGCTGACCGTTCAATCGAATCTCCTGCACCCTATAGGGGTCAGGAATCCAGAAGATCAGTTCTCCTCGGGTCGAGCCAGCCGGGCTCAGGACCAGATTCAACCCCTTTTCATCCCGGATCACCTCCTGCACCTCTGCCCCTCCTCCTGAGATATGGAAGGTGGAAACCATGAGCTCCGGCTCTGCTGAGACCGGTTTCAGAGCCAGGAGTCGGATCCCGTGGGGGAGGTGCCGGGCAAGCACTATATCCTTGTCCACCACTCCCAGATAGCGGTCGCCCCAATAGTCATAGACGTGAAAAGAGCCCACCAGCTCAGGGGCCAGCTCCTCCAGCCTGATCGCCGAATCCACGATGTGATCGGTCCAGTTGGCCACCGCGACTATCCACCACTTCCCCCAGGGCCGCTCCAGTCGCCAGGTCAGAGCCCGAGGCATGGCGCTCCTAAAGAGATCCGCGGGGACCGCCTCTCCGATCCGGGGAAGACTCCGGCTCAGATATGCCAGACGAACCGGATCCACCAGAGACAAATCCTCCTCCCACAGGGCAGGGCCACCCAGTATGCCCGCCACCGTGATCGCCGTCCTCATCTCTTCGAACTTGAGCCCGCCCCGATCACGCCTGCGCAGAGTGGGCAGAGAGGAGAGATTGGCCCAGGTCCGGCCATGGAGAAACGCGCGGTTCAACGAGTTTCGCAAGGCGTTAATCACAGAAGGCTCGACAGGATCTTCCCAAAGGGGCTGCCAGTGAGTGTTGGACGCCGGACCCACCGAGACGGTATCAACCAATCCCACAGCTGCGCCCAGCGGAACGTCCCTGGCAATCAGATAGGCCTCCGGACCCGCCGCCTCTCGAATGATGTTCAGTCCACCGCGCAATGCGGAAGCGCGGCTTTCACCCGGATCGTATCGCCTGCCGGGAAGCGCAGCCACATAGAGCTCATTCAACACGAATGATTTGTAGTGCCAGCCTCGGGTGAGGGTACGGAAGATCGACCGCAATCGCTCCTTCACCTCGGGACGCGTCAGGTCCAAAGCAAAGGTGCTTTCTTCACCTTCGCTGGAGACCACTACGGGCTCGCCCGCCTCATCGCGCAACACCCACCGGCGATTTCTCGAATAGCATTGAGATGCGGCGTTGACCACGAACGGGGAGATCTCGATCCCGGGTTGGAAACCGGCTTCTTCGATTTGCGCTGCGATGCGCCTCATGCCCGAAGGGTATCGCCGCTTGTCATGCACAAGCCAATCCCCCATTGCGCGGGCGTAGTTCGATCGAACCACCACCTGGTCAGGGCGCATGTCGACCTGGACCAGAGCCTCCAATTGGGATTGGAATCGGACCTCGTCACGAACCTCTGCGACAGGCATCCACACCAGAGGCGAACCACCCTGACGAGCCCCCATGGCCTCGCCCAAAGCCCGCGCATACTGATTCAACAGGGCAACAGGATCGGCATCCGCAGCCACCATCAGCGTCCCAGAGATGATCGAATCCCCTGGCTGCATCTCCCAGCCATCGGTGGGCACGACCACCTCGAGCCCCTGCGACCCATCCGACGATGATACGAAGCGGATTTCGGCCAGTTGGTCAGCTAAAGTCAGGAAACCCACCAGGAGTGAATCGCCATGGCTGGAAGGACGAAGCGCCGTGAAATCGTAGCCGATGATCTCCTCCTCCGCCGGTCCCAAAGCCCACCTGCGTGGGTCCTCGGTTCGAGGCAGAAGCAAGGGATCATCATCCCAGCGATGCGACAGAGCAGGGGCACCCGATTGCCAGCCATTCCGATAGATCCACCAGCTCGCCGATGGACCAGGCAACCCTACGCCGCTTCCCTCGACCCGCAGAGGGCAAAGCGCCTCCAGGGAGAGAGGCTCATCCCCCGAATTGGTCAAGCTGAGCCACAGGCGCAAATCCCCCTCGCCCCACTCCACGTGCCATTCCATCTGTACGCGCGCGTCTCGACCTTCCAGGCTGGCTTGGGCAGCGCCAACTCCGTAAGAGAGATCACCCGAGTCGGCGAGTCTCAGCCGGTGCTTCGATCCACGGCAGCGATAGCTGACCCAGGCAGTGATTCCCCGGAGAAGAGTTTGTCCGCGGTGAACGAAGTCAAGGGTCCCTTTTCGGGGATGTAGGA
>SDBU01006893.1_pt1 | contig 13264 bp, 11 predicted proteins | sample 2277071 | NCBI WGS metagenome assembly SDBU01 (sample SAMN10397929, study PRJNA504765) | marine sediment metagenome | isolation source: marine sediment core GS08_GC12, 126 cmbsf | place: Arctic Ocean: Gakkel Ridge, Loki's castle | collected 2008 | reverse complement strand
TTTCGAGATTATAGATATAATAATATCAACTACTTCGCTGAGCCTGAAAACCAAAATGCACAATGAATTATGAGAAACTATACCCCAGGAATTTCAGCCAGTTATCAGGACCAAAGGTCATTTGTTATGATTTCTGAATCTATTCAATTTTCGCGCATATGCCGATCCTGTATAAATCCGTTTCCGATCCCGGAATCCAAAGAAAAAAATATGTTCGGTGCGCGGAATTCCTCCCAGTTCCGCATCACTTTCAAAGAGCGCAACTTTCAATTTCGATGATTTTGAAAGCTCCATACAGGCAGAGATGCCTGCTGGACCACCCCCAACGACGGCAACATCCAGATGGATTGGTTTTTCATTGATCATATTATTCTCCTTTGTAGAATAAAAAATCTGAACCAAGCCCCTTCTAAGTGATGCTTTCAAAGGGTTGATCCAACTCTCTCATTAATATAGCTGCAACTTTTGGACTGCAGAAATTTCCCTGGCATGTTCCCATACTTGCTCTGGTACGAAATTTTACTCCTTCTAGTGTGTTCGCACCTCTCTTAATCGCTTCAACAATTTCTCCTTCGGTCACCATTTCGCAGCGGCAAAGAACACGGCCGTATTTAGGGTCTTGAGCAACAAGCTTATTGCGCTCCTCATTGCTAAGCTCCCTAATCTTGGCGATGGCATTCCGGTACGGACTAAATTCACTGTTGCTTACCAATTCGAGTCCAGCATTAGCGAGCATGGTCACCACATGTCTGGCCATGGGAAGGGCCCCTATGATACCAGGCAGTCGTATTATTACATTGATGAACCTTGGATTAGTAGGCGAGAATTCGACGATATGATCCTCAACATTGCGAGTGTTAAATACTCGTACGCCGGTAAAGGTACTAATTATGTCCTTTTCCGATACAGCCGGAACCAACGTTCTGGCTAGCGCCATGGCCTTATGAACATCTTCGCGGATTGTCCCTGTATCTTGTGGGTTATCAGTGGCATCATAAGTCCCGCATTCTATCAATATGTTATCATCACGAGCTTGGAGTAGTTGTAGTAGGCCAGGTTTATTCGGCCACCGGACCATGCCCTTGAGTAACCCTTTCAAACGCCTATCCAAAATTATAAGCTGCGTTTTTTTATACTGCAGACCCCAATCACGTCCCCCAACCATGTCGGCTATTCTATCGGCCCATCCACCAGCAGCATTTACGATGAAATTTGTTTTGATAAGGCCTTGGGCCGTTTCCACCATTTGAAATTCCCCTCCCTGAGAAATTCCAGTAACCTCTGCATTTAATAGTACTCGAACCCCATTTTGGGATGCATTCTCCGCCAGTGCTATAACAACCTCAGGGGGAAAGATATCTATAATGTGGTCTTTAGCATACAGGCCAGTGACAACATCCTTGTTGACATTTGGCTCTAGGGCGAGAATCTCCTCCCTATCTACTTCTTTGAAATCAGCATAATTGCCCCCTATTCTCTGGCCGAGATCAATATATGTTTTCAAATCTTCGACCTGATCTTTATCTTTTGCCAATACCAGTAGGGGCTCGTAATTATGTTTTATGTCTAACTCTACTAAAACCGAGCTCCACTCGTTGAACCCCTCCTCGTTCCACCTGGTCAAAAGCTTCTCTGGATGATATAGTTCAGTTAAGGGCGTGTCAGGTGGCAACAACACACTTTTTAATACCATCGATCCAACCATGTTTAACCCTGTATAAATGTTTCCTAGGCTTACTTTGCTCTGTCCGACACATACCTCCCTTCCTTTTTCTACGAGAATCGTCTCTACTTTGTATTTTGACAATTCCCTGGCAATACCTGCTCCTGTGATACCCCCTCCGATTATTACAACATCCGCTTGGATAACCCCCCGTCTCTTCATCTTTCCTCCCTTATCCTTCGAATCTTAGATGTCGAGAGCCTTCATTCATCACCCCACCCCATCCATCCATGCGTAATATGTTGGTCAGTCTACTGCTTTCTGCATTGACCTTCCAAACTTTCCGAAGAGCTTCGTTAAGAACTTCTCCCGAAAAAAATTTGAGTCGCTCCAAAGATTACCATGCGACCCTTAATAAGTGCAAGATGAATCAGATCAAAAGAATACATTTGACCGACACTTTCTCCTTGACTTTTTTCTTTTAATCCCATAGGAGAAAGAAATCGACGAGTTTTTTAAATTGAAAAATTTTAGGCACAGAAGGAGTTAAATTATGACAAAAGGTAAACGAAGGGCGATCGATTACCACTGCAATTTGTTCACACCGGAGGCCATCCAAAAAAAGTATGCACAGGCCCATGAGGGGAGTCGGGAATACAAACGGCATGGTAGACATACGGGCTCAATAAAAGGTTACACCGTCGAGGAGTTCCTTAAGATTATGGACGAACTGGGCATTGAGAAAGGTGTTACACCGGCATGGCAGTGGCGTTCTTATCTTGACGGTACAATGTTATGGGATGAGTCCCCAGATCTGATCCACTCAGTGCTTGGAGCATATCCAGACCGCTTTGTCGGATTGGTGGGCATCAATCCTATGAAGAGAATGGAAGGAGTTAGAGAGCTTGAACGGGCAGTTAAGGAGTATGGTTTTCGCGGAGCTCACCTCCATACTCATGGTTTTGGTTTACCCCTCAACGACCGCTCTTACTTCCCGTTTTATGCCAAATGTGCTGAGCTGGATGTGGTTGTAGTTATAATGGTGGGGGCCGAGTCAGCAGCTCAGCCTGCTTACCTAGCACAGCCCATTCTTCTCGATGATATAGCCATTTACTTTCCCGATTTACGTATAGTGGCCTCTCACACAGGATGGCCGTGGGTTGAAGAGGCAATCAATTTGGCCTTTCGCCATGCCAATGTATTTGTTGGAACTGCTGGCCACACGCCGAAATATTGGAACGCCAATTTGGTTCACTACATAAACAGTTGGGGAAAGGGCAAGGTTATGTGGGGAACCAGTTTCCCGTTAGTAGACCACGGAAAATCTTTGGAAGAGATCGATGAGCTGGGGCTTAGGGATGATGCCAAGCATGAACTCCTGTACGGAACGGCTGCCAGGGTCTTTAAACTTTAGGAGATAAGCCTTCTTCCCCGCCTGCATTGCTTTGTGAAGCATTGTGAGCAGGTGGCGAGCAGGTAAACCAATCAGTTCACCATTCCAGTCTCGCCTCAGTTGGGATTCCGATTGCAGAACGAAGTGGACTGGGCTCTAATCAAGTTAACGCCCTACCATCTCCCTTCGACTCGACTGAGGACTTCGAGTGAGCCTCAGTCGAACTCCTCGCCGCAGGCAAAGAAGAGGGTTTGGATGGGAGGGAAAAAGGAGTATTGGACCATGAAAGATATCCCTACCGAAGCTAAATCTATGATCGGTAAAGAGACTACACAATCATATCATGTAACCAAGAAGGACATCAGGAGGTTTGCACAGGCAATAGATGACCCAAATGCATTATATGTGGATGAAGAATATGCCAGGAATACGATATATGGAGGCATAATCGCTCCACCGCTATTTTGTCATGCCTTTGCTTTTGATGATGTCCCGCCAAACCAACTAAGAGAAGATGGTTTGCCTAAAGAAGTAGATGTCCCGCTCCCTACTGAGAAGGCCATCGGAGGAGGAAGTTCGTTCGAGGTCGGCGAGCCAGTAAGACCCGGAGACACAATAACAGTTAGGAAAAAGATCACGGACATCTATAAGAAGAGGGGTAAGAGTGGCGATTTATATTTTGTAGTTATTGACACCACATACACAAATCAGAATGGGCAGATGGTTGCCCGGGAGAAAGCAACTTATATTCATCGATAGGCCAAGGAGGAGATATGGATAAGAGCATGCTCTCATGGACCGATATCAATGAGGGTTATGAGATACCCGAACTAACAAAGAAGCCCACATATATGCAACTTTTTATGTTCAGCGCTGTTACCTGGAATAGGCATCTTATACATTACAACACGGAGTTTGCACGCAATGATGGACTTCCTGATGTTGCGACCCATCGCGCTTTAATAGGCAATTTTTTGGCCCAATTGTTATCGGATTGGCTTGGAGAGGCTGGCAAAATTATAAGGGTAGACTGGAGCGTAAGGCAAACCGCAGTCCCCGGAGATACCCTCACTTGCCGAGGCAAGGTTCTCCAGAAGTGCATCGAGGGAACCAAGAAGTTTGCCGAATGTGAGATATGGGTTGAGAATCAGAAGGGAGGTCTCATAGCCCCGGGGAAAGGAGAGGTAATGTTCTTTGATTAGGCTGATTATACGTATCGGAATTTCTATCCCGCCTTAAGCGGGAGAGTTAAAAGGATTTTTTGCGCTGCTTATTTTTGCCTTACTCATGGAATGATGGAATGGTGGCCCGCCCTGGCGCGGCTTGCTTTCGATACGCCCCTTTCGCAGTATTCTTAAGATGTGGAGCCTTTGGCACGATGGCTATGGAAAACAGGTCTGGGCCAGGGAATAATGGAATAGTGGGTAGAAAAATTAAAAAAAATGATTTCACAACATTAATTCCTGTTAGCCCAATATTCCAACATTCCATTATTCCAGTATTCCAATTGCGGAGCGAAGCGGAGCTAAGTTCATAGCCATTATTATAAAAAGGTGATCCTTCTTTTCATTAGGATAAGATATGGAAACATTCGAGAAGTTATTTAGTTCAGGTAAGATAGGCAAATTAGAGATTAAAAACCGAATCGTCATGCCGCCTATGGGAACTTGCCTTGCTGATGTAAGTGGTGCCGTAAATCAAAAACTCATAGATTATTATGTTGAAAGAGCAAAGGGGGGCGTGGGTTTAATAATTGTTGAGAATACATTGGTTAACAGCAGGCATGGCATACAGATCCCCAACCAATTAAGAATAGACGACTTCAATTATGTGCCTCAATTGTACGAGCTCGTAGAGGCGGTGCACTGGAATGGTGCAAGAATTGCTATTCAAATTAATGCAGCCGGAAGCGGGATGAGGCCTCATTTATCTCCTGGAATCACGCCTCTTGCCCCATCGTCAGTAAAATTAGATTTCCAACCGCACGAATCCAAGCCTTTAACGATTGACGAGATAAAGGAAATAATCTTGGATTTCGGAAAAGGCTCAAAATTGGCCAAAATGGCGGGCTTTGATGCCGTTGAAATTCACGGGGCCCACGGTTACCTCATAAATCAATTTCTTTCTTTGTACTGTAATAAGCGAACGGACTCATATGGTGGTGACTTTGAAGGAAGACTGAGGTTTTGCCTGGACGTTATAAGCGAGGTCAGGAAAGAGGTGGGACCAGATTTTCCCCTGCTTTTTAGGATGAGCGTCGATGATTTTATGGATGGGGGGATGACCCTGGATGAGTCCATAAGGATCGCAAAGGAAATTGAAAAGGCAGGGATTGATGCATTTGATGTATCTGCAGGAAATCTAAACATAAAGGAGTCTTGCATACGGGCAATTCCGCCCATGTTCATATTGGACGGACATCTGGCAAGCCATGCCAAGAAGATCAAAGAAGTCTTAAGAATTCCCGTTATTGTAGCGGGCAAGATCAGAGATCCAGAGTTGGCAGAAAAGATCTTACAGGAAGGAAAAGCCGATTTCATCGCCATAGGGAGAGGGTTGCTCAGCGATCCACAATGGCCGCAGAAGGCCCAAAATGGGAGAATGGAGGAGATTAGAAGGTGTATATCGTGCAATGACATGTGCATATACAGAAAGACGTGGCTCAGTCATCCGATTCGGTGCACCGTGAATCCGATGGTGGGGAGGGAAAGGGAAAAAATAACAAAGGCGGAGGAGCCCAAGAAGGTCGTAATCATCGGTGGTGGCCCAGCAGGAATGGAAGCCGCGAGGGTCTGTGCCTTGAAAGGCCATGATGTTACGCTTTACGAAAAGGGTTCAACCTTGGGGGGTCAATTACTAATGGCCTGCCTCTTACCTTTCAAGAAGGAGATTAAATACTATATTGATTACTTAATAACCCAATTATATAAACTTCAGGTAAAGGTGCATTTTAACCAAAGCGTTGCCCCAAACACTTTAGATAGTATAGAGTTCGACACTATCATTATTGCAACAGGCGCAAGAAGTTACTTACCTGATCTACCTGGAATAAAGAACAGCAATGTATTCTACTATGATGATGTCTTGTTGGGTAGAAGAAAGGTCAATGGAGAAAATATAATCGTGGCCGGCGGGGGTATGATCGGGTGTGAAACTGCTATGTACTTAGCAGAAAAAGAAAAAAAACGAGTTACAATAATTGAGAAGCTAATGGATATTGGAGGAGATATCGATCCTATATTTACTAAAATGGGGTTAATGAAAAGATTAACTGAAGACGGGATAACAATTCTAATGAGATACGAAGTTGAAGAGATTTTAAAAGACTCTATTAGAATTCATTACGATGGAAAAAAAGAACTTATAAAAATGGATAATTTGGTAGTTGCGTTAGGAAGGACTCCTAATCAAGACTTAATAAGTAGATTACAAAACAAAAATTATCAAGTCTATTCAATTGGTGATTGTGTTGAACCAAGAAAGCTACCCGACGCTATTCATGAGGGATTTTTTACTGCTTTGAAAATCCAATAAAGGAGGTGAGTCGTATAGTGAAAATGAAATTACCGAAAAGTGTGGTTGTGGGCGAGTGTGTTGTTCGGGAAGGGGCACAGCACGAGGAGCACTTTATCCCGACACAAGCCAAGATCTGGCTGATTGAGAGGATGATCAAGGCAGGCTTTAAAAAGCTGGAGGTAACGAACTTCGCCAACCCCAGATATGTCCCTCAATTTCGAGATGCTGAAGAAGTTTTGAAGGGCATTCAGCCACTGAAAGAAGGGGTAACCTACTCCACGGTTACTGTAACCGGAAGTGCTATTGATAGGGCAATTAAAGCCTGTGAAGCAGGTTATGGACCTAACGAGGTAATCAACATGTGGTCTACGAGTGAAAGCCACAGCCGTAGGAATTCTGGGATGGACCACAGTAAATTATTTGAAGTAACGCCCGGTTGGATAAAGAGGGTTCACCAGGCGGGTATGAAATTCTGCGGGTGCATAGGCACGACCTTCGGCTGCCCGATTGAAGGACCTGTCCCCATGGAAAGAGGCATTGAATTCGCACAGAGATTTTTGGATATGGGGGTAGACTCTTTAATGTTCGGGGATACAACGGGTGAAGCGACGCCCGATAGGGCTTATGAATTCTACTGGGAGGTTAAGGATCGTCTTCCAGACGTCCCCGTAGTCGCTCACTTTCACGAAAGCAGAGGTTGGGGATTAAGTAACTGTTTGGCTGCACTTCAGACAGGAATTGACTTCTTTGATGCCTCTATGGGGGGAATAGGTGGGCAACCGGCCACCATGCTCGATAGGGTTCCTACTCCTGGCACGGGTGAGATTTACACGCCCAGCGATATAACCGGTAATGTTCGAAGCGAAGACTTGATCGTTATGTTAGATGAAATGGGTATTGACACAGGTCTTGATGTGGACATGGTATTGGAAATTGGAAGAGCAGTAGAAAAAATATTTGGGAGAAGATTGCGCTCATATACGGTCGAAACCGGGCGTATTCCTAAGTCACCGACAGGAAGGTAAGCACCTGTCAAAGACAAATTTACATAAGGAAGCTTTTTATTTTAAAAGAGGAGGATGCTATTATGAATTATGAAGATATCCGTGAGCTTTCATACGAGATGACTGAGGAGATCGAGCTTATTTATAAATTATTTACCCCCAAAGGACCTCCTCTCGATTTAAAAAAGCTTGACCAACTTATGAAAGGGGCAATCGATACTCACATCCACCCAGCGCCTGATGCTTATGCCACACGTCCTTTCGATGATATTCAGCTTGCCATACAGGCCTGTGAGATGGGAATGGGAGCAGTGGTTTTTAAATGTCATTCCTTCCCTACAGCGCGTTGTGCCAGATTGGCACAAAGAATTGTTGATGAATGGGCAAGAGAACATAATAAAGAGAGTACTAAGGTCATTGGCGGAGTAGTACTCAATTATAATGTCGGAGGTCTGAATCCTGAAGCCGTGGAGTCAGCTGCTGGACTTGGCGGCAAATTTATTTGGACTCCAAATTTAGATTCCTCCCATCATAAGAGAGTCTCAGGAGGTTCGGGGGGCATAGAGGTCATTGATAGTAAAAACAGATTGGTCCCTGAATTAGCTAAGCTTTTTAATCTTATTGCCAAATACGATTTGGTCCTAAGTTTAACTCACCATAGTACCAAGGAACGTTTTATTATGATTGATGCCGCCCTGGATGCTGGTGTAAAAAGAATAGAAATTTGCCATCCCAATGCGCCCGGCACAAAAATGAGCATTGATCAAATGAAGATAGCAGCCGAGAAAGGGGCCTATCTGGGTTTTTATTGTGTGAATTTCGCCCCACCTCTTTTTTCTATAGATGAAACGATCGAGGCTATCAATGAAATAGGAGCAGACCATTTTGTTCTGGGCACCGACTTGGGAAACTGGAGGGTGCCACCTCCAGCAATAAACTACAAAATTTATCTGGGCTTGTTACTCGAAAGAGGAATTTCTGAATCTGATATTCAAAAAATGGCAAAGTTCAATGCTCAAAAACTTATATTTTAATAGGAGGTAATTATTGATGAAACAGTTGAAAGTTCCATTATATAATTCCCCTGAATATCCCGAGACATATGGTGACATATTGGATTGGGCGATAAAGCTTGTAAAAGATCCAGAGAAAAAGGTTCTATTTCGAATGTCAGATACAGATATTAAGGTTACATATGCTGATTTCGGCAGAAATGTGAATAAAATTTGTAATATGCTTTTAGATTTAGGTGTTAAGAAAGGAGATCACGTAGCAATATTTTTGCCTAACTGCTTAGAATATGCATACTTATTCCATTCTTTAGGTAAATGTGGTGTAGCCATGGTTCCGATCATTCAATTTTTAAGAGGTGAACCTCTTCGATATATTATAGACCACTCTGATTCGAAATTTTTAATTACTTCCCATGATCTATTTACAGAAAAGATCCAACCCATCGTGCATTCATTAGGAAAATTGAAATCTATCTTTTTTATAGACAAAAGAGCAGAGATCAATCGTATCGAGTCTGGTATATTTTCCAAATATCATGATTATCCTTCGATGTTCGAGCCTGATAGTGAAGTCTCTGGAACGGATGTTCAGGGAATATGGTACACTTCTGGGACAACTGGACTACCTAAGGGCGTCGTCATTAAACATAAAGCATATATATGGAGGGTTTTCTTTTTTGCGCATTATTTCAGACTGACATCTGAATCTGTAAACTACTATATTTTACCAATGTATCATTCTGGATATGCCGTATTAGGAGCACCTTTAATAATGGCTGTAGGAGGCGAAATTGTTCAAGTAAATTGGTTCTCTGCATCAAATTTCTGGTCAGATGTCGCTAAATATCGTGTAACTCTTACGGCGAGTACAGGAACTATTATACCCATAATGCTTAAGCAACCCCTTACACAAGATGAGATCCAAGGAAGAAATCTGATAAAATTATGGATAGGTTGGCCAGTAGGTGATAAAGAAGCGGTGACGAAGAGATGGCCGGATATCAAGTTTATCGAGTTATATGGAACCACAGAAGCACCAATCGCAGCGATAACCGATTACGAAAAACCTGAGCTTGGGAACGCAGGCCCCCCTAATCTATATACAGATTTAAAACTGATTAATACACAGAGTGACAAGGAAATCTTAGAAAAAAACAAGGTAGGTGAAATCGCATACAGGCATAAACTCGGTCCTGATTATATCATTAAAGAGTATTATAAGGATCCAGAGAAAACCAAAGAAATGATAAGAGATGGATATTGGTATAGCGGAGACTTGGGCTTGCTTGATGAGAAGGGAAATTTACACTTTGTAGATCGGATCAAAGATTATTTAAGAATTGGGGGAGAAAACGTCTCTTCGACAGTCGTCGAAGATGTTATTAGAAAATATCCAGCTATAGCAGAAGCTGCAGTGGTAGGAATAGAAGGGGAGTTAGGGCATGATGAAATGATAGCCCATGTCGTACTGAAGGAAGGAAAGTCCATAGATCCAAAGGAATTCTTCAATTTTTGTAATGATCATATGTCATATTTTATGGTACCTCGATATTTGGTTATTAGATCAGAAATCCCAAAGACAGCCACCCTGAGGATTGAAAAATATAAGTTAAGGGAGGAGAAAATATCCCATGCAATCGACAGGGTTAAGTTGGGGGTTAAACTAAGAAGATAAAAAGAAATCTTTAACAAGGGGAGTGAATTATGGCTTTTGACCTGCTATTTTCTCCGATCAAAATGGGTTCATTAACGCTTCCCAATCGCCTAGTCATGCCTGCCATGACCACAAACCTCGCGGGGGAGGATGGTTCGATTAACGACCGCCTTATCGATTTCTATGCCATCCGAGCCCAAGGTGGAGTAGGGATGGTGGAGGTGGAACTCTCTATCGTTTCCATCGAAGGCAAACGGCTACCTTACAACATCGGCATCTGGCACGACGGGCAGATCGAGGGACTGGCTAAGCTTGCCCGGGCCATTCGGGACGCTGGTGCGGTAGCGGCCATCCAGATCGGTCATGGCGGTCGCGAGAGCATCTCCTCAATTACCGGTTACACGCCCGTTGCCCCTTCTGACCTGCCCTCTATCTTTAGAGGAATCCCTTCAGATTTGGAGAAGCCCCTTGCGCTGGATCTTGCCGGGATCAAACGTCTGAAATCTGACTTTATCCGGGCTGCCAGACGTGCATTGGAGGCAGGCTTTCAGGCCGTGGAGATACACGGGTGTCATGGCTACCTGATTGCTCAGTTCCTCTCGGTTTACGCCAATAAAAGGACGGATCTTTATGGGGGTAGCCTTGAAAACCGGGCAAGGCTTTTGGTTGAAATCATAGAGGGAATCAAGAAAGATTGCGGTCCAGACTTCCCGGTTGTGGCTCGGATCAATGGGAACGATTTTGTGCCTGATGGAAACACGGAAGCCGATGCGGGAAAGATCGCTTTTTTGGCTCAGAAGGCCGGTGCGGATGCCATCCATGTCTCGGCCGGTTTTCAACAGTCCCGGCCCTTCCGGCTGGTCCCCGCTATGGACATGGTAGAGGCATGTCACACCCAGTTGGCGCATGCTGTCAAAGCCGAAGTGGACATCCCTGTCATCGCGGTGGGCAAGATCGGTCACCCGGAGCTTGCAGAAGAGATCCTGGACCAGAAGCGGGCTGACCTCATTGCCATGGGCCGACCCTTAATCTGTGATCCCCAGTTCCCGCTGAAGGCCAGGCAGGGTCAGCCAGAAACCATCCGACGCTGCCTTTGGTGCAACCAGGGCTGTATCGGTCAAATTCACCACCTCAAACATGTAACCTGCCTCCAAAACCCTATAGCTGGCAGGGAGGGTCAACTAAGGTTAACCAAGACTGCTTCCTCTAAGAGGTTATTGGTTATCGGCGGTGGCCCAGCAGGCCTGGCGGCTGCCGTTGTTTCCGCCAAGGTCGGTCACAGGGTGACCCTGGTGGAAAAGAGTAGAGAGCTGGGTGGTCAACTACGTCTCGCCTCACTGCCACCGACCCGGAAATCGATGAAACTAGCCGTTGAAAATTTGATCCGCGAGATAACCGAAGCTGAGGTAGAGGTGATTACTGGCAAGGAGGCCGATCTGAAAATGATTGAAGAGATAAAGCCAGATCGGATCATCCTGGCTGTGGGTTCGCGTCCGAATAGGCCAAATATCGAGGGTTTAGAGAAGGTGGATGTGATTTTCCCTGAACAAGTCTTGCTCGGTTTGAAAAAGTTAGGGCCACGTGTAGCCGTCATCGGTGGCGGAATGGTAGGGGCAGAGGTCGCGGATTTCCTGTCCGCACAGGATCATCGGGTAACCATCCTGGAGATGCTTCCAGAGGTGGCCACCGAAGCAGTAACCGCAACCAAGGTCTACCTCATCGATCAATTATCTCGGCAAAACGTACAGGTCATCTGCAGGGCACACGTGGATGCAGTAGCGCAAGGGGAGGTGAGCTATGTTCGGGATGGCTGGAGGTTCGCACTGGAAGGCATCGATACCATCGTGCTAGCCACGGGGGTAATACCTGAGACGGCAATCGCCATGGAGCTAACCCGAGCCGGATATGAGTTCGAACGGATTGGCGATTGCCTAACCCCTGGCGATGCCGTGTCAGCCATCTACCAGGGCTATCTGGCCGCTTTGGAGATTCCCATCAAGGAGGCCCATCAGGAAGGCCTTTGAAGAAAGGGGGGAAAATGATCCGAAAAGTGGGTTTTATCGGTCTGGGGGAAATGGGCGAGCCGATGCCCTCCTGGAATTAATTCCCCTGATCGCTTCTCGAACCAGCCTTGGATCCCTGCTGGCTGAAGGGACAACCATGGCGGCGGAACAGATTGGGAAGGGTTCCGAGGCCTTTGCCATGGCATCCAAGGGGCAGGCCTTTGCCGCCTTTACTCCACGGAGCCTTGTGGGGATGGGGGTCTGCTGTACGCGATCTCACCCTTTGGTGCCAACCACTCCACTGGCCCCACGTTGGCAGGGGAGACAAAGCTGGGGACGACGACACCTAATAGCAAACCCGAACTGGTCAAGGAAAACCAGGATAGATACTGTCTCATTGACTACATGATCTTTTGCAGCTTTTCTCGCTACGGTCTCAATGATGCACTGAGACAGCAGTTTTTGGAGATCGTTACTGGAAGGCCCATTGACCCTCCCATCGTTGCCGAGAGGATCTTTACCTTGGAACGTCTGTTCAACATAAGGGAGGGGTTTGATCGTCAGCACGATACCCTTCCCTCCCGGAGTTTGATAGAACCCATGCCGGATGGCCCGGCTAAGGGGAGCGTGGTCCCCCTCAGGGAGATGCTCGATGCGTACTATCCCCTGAGGGATTGGGACGAACAAGGGATTCCAACACGGTGATGCCTTCTATTTCGTTAAGCTTTTCAGTGAAATGAGTGTCATTGAAGTTGGTATACTTGTTTTGGGACAGCTCGATTATCCGCTGGGAAGCTCATGGTTAAGTGCTTTGGGTGATGGTCTTCCTCGATTGCCATGGATGAGGCCTTTTGCCCCTTCAGTGATAAATTTCTTTTTCACTCGTTTCGCATGCCGGTAGGAGACCCCTATCACTGTGATGGCTTCCTTCAATGTTATCTTACCACCTACCACCATCTCTAACAGATGGTACCTCTGCCTCTCTTTCTGACTCATTGCTATAATGTCCTTTCTCATA
>SDBU01006892.1_pt1 | contig 13264 bp, 10 predicted proteins | sample 2277071 | NCBI WGS metagenome assembly SDBU01 (sample SAMN10397929, study PRJNA504765) | marine sediment metagenome | isolation source: marine sediment core GS08_GC12, 126 cmbsf | place: Arctic Ocean: Gakkel Ridge, Loki's castle | collected 2008 | reverse complement strand
GTGAATGTTTTATGACTATAACCCACTTAAAACATAGGAGGCCTTTTTTTTCAAGTCTTTGCATTATAAAACGTTAACGCTTATCTTCATGCCATTCGGCTCAGTCCCGATGTATCGGGATAGCTAAACCAAGTACAAATGGGAAATCTCAGTTCAAAGGAGGTAGCACATGACAAGGCATCGATACATTATTCGGGCGGCTCTGATTGCTGCATTCCTGCTTATGTATTTTGCGAACATCACAAGAGCAAGCGAGCCGGTCTGGCCGCGATTTCGCGGGCCGAACGGTTCGGGTCTTGCCGCCGAAGGCCAGAATCCCCCCGTCAAGTTTGGCCCGGAGCAAAACGTGGTGTGGAAAACAACCGTACCATCGGGGCACTCGTCTCCGTGTATCTGGGGAGACAATATCTTTCTGACAGGGTTTGACAAGGAAAAGAAAGAGCTCCGGGTGTTCTGTATTGACCGAAGCAGCGGAAATATCAGATGGAGTCGAATCGTGCCTGCCAAAGGGATAGAATGGGTGCACCCAGTCAGCAGTCCTGCTACTGCGACGCCTGCCACAGATGGTGAACGCGTGTATGTCTATTTTGGCTCTTTTGGGCTTGTATCCTATGATTTTGAGGGAAAACAGCAATGGGCGGTTCCTTTGCCGATTCCTAAGATAGCATACGGTTCTGGTACTTCGCCCATTGTTTTTGGCGAGCTGGTCATCCTCAATCGCCATGAACAAAAGGAACCGTATCTTTTGACCGTTGATCGTAAAAGTGGCGAAGCCGCGTGGAAGCAAAGCTGGCAGCCCAAGATGGAAACTCATTCCACACCTATCGTCTGGGAAAAGCAGCTGGTTATTCACCGGTATGGCGAGATCGTGGCGTGTGATCCAGCAGACGGCAATCATATCTGGTCGGTTTCCGCTGCCACCACTGGTGTGAGTACACCGGTAATTGGCAACAACGTCCTCTTCGTCGGCGCGTGGACGAATTTCGGTGAGCCGGACTTGCTCGTCGAGCTGCCGGATTTCCAGGCGTTTGTTAAGCAACATGACAAGGACGGTGACATGAAAATAAGTAAGAGTGAGTTCCCTGAGGACTTGGCGCTCGCACGCCGCCCGGAAATTGTAAATATTAAATATACCCAATGGTATCTAAAGCGATCTTTCCAGAAATTTGACAGTAGCAAGGACGGTTTGCTGGATGAGACCGAATGGAAAAAAGTTGTCGCCCGGAGCTTGAGATTACGTAAACAAGAGCATGGTTTGACAGCGATCAAACCTGGTGGTAAAGGTGATGTTACAGACACACATGTCCTGTGGAAGGAAAAGAGAAGTGTACCGGAGGTACCGTCACCGATCTACTATGACGGACGAGTTTACATGATTAAGAACGGTGGTTTAGTGTCCTGTATGGATGCCGACAGCGGAAAATTACTCTACCGCGAACGGTTGGGGGCCGCCGGCCCCTATTTTTCGTCACCCATCGCCGCTCATGGGAGGATTTACATCGCATCCGGCAAAGGTGTCATAACTGTCTTTGCGGCGGGGGATACCCTGCAAGTCCTGGCCAGGAATAACCTGAAAGAGCAAGTTTTTGCAACACCCGCTGTTGTGGATAACAAGCTTTATGTTCGTACTGTCAAGCACATGTACGCCTTTGGTGAATGATTATCTATACATTCGAGCCTTGGCGACTTTGGCAGCAAAATCTATGGAAAGGACCTGCAGATTGTTGTAATTCAAAGAAGATTTTGATATTTTGGTGAAATTAAAAGGCGAAAAAGTGTTTCAGAAGGCGCTAAATGGGAATATCGGTCTAACGGTTTATTTCAAAGGAGGTAGCACATGACAAGGCATCGATACATTATTTGGGCGGTTCTGATTGCCGCATTCCTGCTTATATATTTTGCGAACACCACACGAGCAATCGAGCCGGTCTGGCCGCAGTTTCGTGGGCCCGGGGGGCTTGGAATCGCCCCGGATGATCAGGCCTATCCCACCAAGCTGGATATGTCGAAGAATCTTCTCTGGAAGACCGAGGTTCCGAAAGGACACTCGTCGCCGTGTATCTGGGGAGATCGCATCTTCATCACGGCTCGTTCCGGTAAGAACCTCGAGACGATTTGCTTAGATCGTGGAAACGGTACAATCAAGTGGCGAAAGACTGTGGAACCCGAGACGATGCAAAAAATCAGCAGCACCAACAGCCATGCCTCTCCAACGCCTGTGTGTGATGGAAAAAGAGTGTATGTTTACTTCGGCTCGTTCGGTCTTTTGGCCTATGATGTCGACGGCAAAGAGTTATGGAAGAAACCGCTTCCGATACCTAACCACTACCACGGTTCGGCGGCATCGCCCATATTGGCAAATGAGATGGTGCTAATCAACTGTGATGAAGACGAACATCCTTACCTGCTCGCCGTCGACCGAGACACGGGAAAAACGATATGGAGGCAAGACCGTCAAGTTGAAAGAGCAGGCTGGTCAACCCCCGTGTTATGGAAGCACGGAAAAAAAGAGGAACTAATTGTTCTCGGTGGTCAGCAGTTGATCTCCTATGACCTTAAAGACGGACAAAAACGCTGGTGGCTGCACAATCTGCCCATTATCGCGGCTTCCACTCCCGTTTATGCAGATGAAACACTTTTTGCAGCGGCTGCAGCACGTATGACTGGTGATCCTGTCAATCCCATAGAATTGCCCGATTTTAACGAGCTGCTCGAAACCTATGACAGCGATGGGGATAACCGCCTAACCCAGGCAGAGATCCCCGAAGACCTTGCGCTCATATACCGCAAGGGACCTCGCATCACAGGAATCAAGAAGCGTTTCTCACGATTTGATACTGACCAGGATGGCGCTATCAGCGAAGCAGAGTGGGAACGGGTAGCGAGAAATGTTGCGAGTATCCAACCTCGCGAGATGGATGCCCTTGTTGCTATTCGAAGTGGCGGCAAAGGCGACGTGAGCGAGTCGCACATAAAGTGGAGCGCGAACGAGGGTGTCGGCCAGGTTCCATCGCCTCTGGTATATCGCGGACGCGTGTACCTGGTCAAGCATGGCGGTATTGTTACTTGTTTCAATGCAGAAACAGGAGACAAAATATACAGCGGGAAGCTTGGGCCAAGGGTATACTACAATGCCTCCCCCGTTGCGGCTAACGGTAAGATATACTTCTGTTCATACTTGGGAACCGTTTTTGTTGTCCAGGCAGGGGACGCATTCAAGATACTAACAAAGAACAGGATCGGAGAACGCATCAATGCTACTCCGGCATTGCTCGATGGAAATATTTATTTGCGTACTGCCAAGCACGTTATGGCTTTCGGAGGGTCGTAGGGTACAAGAATTCATCAGAACGTAAATTGTTGCATTTTCACACGTTGACATCTCAATCCGCCTTCGCCAAGACCCTGTATTCCGTTAATATGGATACATACGCTTCTCCGAAAGTCCCGTAAGAGACGCCTTGCGACGGAGTCCTTAGGACTAACAGGCGTAACACAAAGCTCAATAATTACTCCCGCCGGAATATTCGAGTTATTCGTCAAATAAAATAGTGCATTTGGCATTATCTCTGGTAATATAGCTATCTCAGAAATATATATAATCGTAATTAGGTAAATGGTGGGGCAAGCCCCACCCTACAGGTGAGATTGCCGCGGCCTTTAAAAAGGCCTTGCAATGATGACTCTGCAAATCATGTGTTACAGAGAATTACGTGCATAGTAAGAAGAATTCGAAGCGTTAAAAATGGAAACTCTAAAGCTATTGTGTGATTATTTTCCGACGGCGGTTTTTACCGGCAAGTGCCTGGTTTTCATAAGCGAGGACTGGCGGGTTGAGCTTACCGAGCATAAAGACAGCGATTTCAGCAAGTCCGTCGATGAGCCTTCTATTATACGTCTCAGAATCTTCAAAAGGGCAATGGACGGCGAGCTTATCGCGGGGCATTATGAAGATTTTCAGCTTGCCTTGTTGGGTGAGCTTGCCGAGCAGATTGAAAAATATGTGCAAATGGCGATTGGTACCAACCTGCGGGAAAACATTGAGTAATTCGCATACAGGATTGTGCATGTTTGTATTTCTCAGCAAAACCCCCAGGATAAACCTGGGGGCGAAACGGAAGCCCTGGGTCGAACCCAGGGTTTATTATTGAGATGGCTAATCCGGCGATTCAGGAAGTTGATGGTGGTGTTGTCTTTACTGCAAAGATTTTGCCCGGCAGCAATTCGCCGACGCGGATTTGCGGATTGCTTGATGGGATGTTGAAGGTCAAGGTTTCTGCGGCGCCGGAAAAAGGAAAAGCCAATCAGTGCCTGCTGAAGTTTTTAGCCAAGCAGCTCGGTGTGAAAAAGAATGCCGTTAGTATAATCTCCGGCAAAACCAGCCCGGTTAAGCATATTCAGGTTTTGGGTATTTCGGCTGATACGCTGTTAGAAAAACTGGGTTTGAATAAACAGGACTTTTGTTAATGACGGACCAATCATCTCTACTTTCATCAAGTGACGGCGAAGACCCAACTTCACTAAAATATATGCTGAAGTTAGCGGCACCGATGGTGGTTACGACCATATCTTTTACCGTCATGCAGTTTGTTGACAGGTTTATGGTTTCGCGGCTGGGCACGGATGCGCTGGCGGCGATTTTGCCGGCCGGGTTTGTCAGTTTCCTGCCCGGCGGGTTCGCCATAGGCGCGATAACAAGCCTAAATACATTTGTAAGTCAAAGTCTCGGCAGAGGTGACAAAGAAGACTGCTCGAATTACTTCTGGCAGGCGGTATATATGGGACTTGTTTATTTTTTGGCTGTGGTGGTGATTATGTGGCCGACGGCGCCGTGGATATTCAAAATGATGGGACATTCGCCATCGGTGGTTGGTATGGAAGTAATATATCTTCGCATTATGCTTTATGCTCATATTCTCGCTGTTATTAACTGGTCATGCGGTCAATTCTTTATGGGTATCCATCGGCCGATTATCACGATGTGCGCATCGCTTTGCGGGCAGGTGGTCAACGTGACGGCTAACTACGTGTTGATTTTCGGCAAGTTTGGTTTTCCTGAGATGGGGATTGCCGGTGCGGGCTGGGGGACGTTTATCGGGATAGGAGTTGGGGCCTGCGTAAATATGTCCCTTTATTTGAGCAGCAATATAAACGCAGAGTTTAAGTCCAGACGGACGTTAAATATTGACTTTGGCAAAATGTATGATTTGCTGAAGGTGGGACTTCCTGCGGGATTCGGGTTGATGGTGAATGTCGCATTCTGGGGTGTGATTTTGTTCGGATTGGTTGGAAAATTCGGCACCGAAGCGCTGGCTGCGACAAGCGCTGTGCTTTCATATACAAGCCTCTCAGTTATGCCGGTTGTGGGGATAAGTATGGCCTTGACAGCGGCGGTGGGCAAGACCATAGGACGGGGCAGAAAAGATATAGCGATTAAACAAACCAGAGTTTGTTTGAAGATTGCACTGGTTTATATGGGATTGGTGGGGATTTGCTTTTTTGTATTCAGAAATGCCCTGATGGCATTTTGGTCAACCGACGATAAGGTAATCGAGGCGGGCGTTAATATTCTGATTTGTGCTGCTATATACCAGACCTTTCACGCAGCACGGACAATTTACAGCGGCTCATTGCGAGGGGCGGGTGATACGGTTTGGCTGGCAATCATCTCTGCGGTTGGAGCGATATTGATATTAGGACTTGGCGGCTGGCTCGTAACTATATGTTTTCCCTCATTAGGGGCCCTGGGGCCGTGGATCGCCGCCACAGTTAGTATTATTGCGGTGGGATTAGCTAACCGCTGGAGATTTAAGAGCAAAAAGTGGATGGACATAGATTTGTTTAAACGCCGTGCGGTCAGCGTGCCGATTCAGAACGGAGCGGCGGTTGAATAGCATCTTTTTCTTAAAAGAGCCCAAGCCGAGCAGTTGTAAGATAGTCTCATTTCTTCCCTGACGGCATGGGCATAAGCGGCGCCAGGATGGGCTTTGAACTGAACTGACTGGTAAAATGCTGGATGGGCGGCAGAACCGCCCATCCAACAAAGCTTAACTAACAGCTTGGTTTGTTACTCCACTGGTGGTGGTGGTACATTGCTGTTGAAGCAATCGTGGGAAAGCTTCCAGGAACCATCGGCCTGCCTTTTGTAGATGCCCAAGGCTTTGCCATCCGGCTCCGAAATAATCGTCTCGCCCCCTGCCTTGGGAGTCATTGCTACTGTGTAAGTACACCAACTATATCCCAAGTCACCATCTACCTGAGTATCCTTGGGATAGATGGCCATCTCGAATGTGAAGTTATCGAAGGCGGGCTCCATATTTGCCCGTAACTGCTCTTGTCCGAAACTGGCAGGAGCATTTGGTGGCATCTTTACTATGTCATCCGTATGCAAGGACAACCAAAGCTCTAAATCTCCAGTGTTCAGAGCGACAGCATATAGGTTCAGAACATCTTCGATAGCAATGACGTCAGGCGATGCTACCCTGACGTTGTCGAAGGTATATGTCCGTATCTCGCCGCTTGCGTGCGAGGTAGCGAACAGACCAATGTAAACGTCCTCGGCCATTTCGATGTCCACGGGGTTCGTGGTCATGTCGCCGCCAGTACCATCAGGCTGCTGCACCCATTCAACACCATCGGCCGAAGAGTAACCTGTAATCGTGTTGCCTATGCGCGTCAGTTTTACCCAATAAGGCGGTGCAGCCGCGGGGTCACCGTGCGAGCTAAACGAGCTGCCGCCGGTTTCCTGACGGTTCTGGAACCCCATGCCGCCGCCTTCGCCGCCGGTCAGTGCCATTAAAGCGTGTTTGGAGTCCGCATCGAGCGTCTCTCGAATCATCACGCCACCCTTGGCCCAACCGTTTGAGCCGGTGCCATTATCAACGACCTGTGCGATAATCGTACCATCTCCGGACAGCGGCACGTACGCGTAGTGGAATTCGTCCGCGCTACCCCAGACGTCGGCTCCATCGGCGCTAATGGTCCATGTGCCGTCACTCTCAGCAGCGCTACCACCGGTGGTGCCTATATCCTGGCTCTGCCATCCATCCGGCGCGGGTACAGGGTCGCCCGAGAGAACCATATGCCCAAATCCGAGACTCTGGTCATGAGCTGCAAGGCCTGTCCAGCTCATCTGAAGTTCTGTATCACCGTTCTCGATGTCGGTGTCGTCAATACAGGGGTGGAAACCAATGATACTGCCTACGGACCAGTCCAAAGGAGTGATTTCTGAGTGTGGGATAGAGACTTCACAGATGTATCCATCGGCAGTAATGGAAGAGGCGGCCTGTAGGTAATCAACTGCGCTCTGACCAGGACCATCCATGTTGCACCAGTTCCATATCTGGTCATTGGCGTTAAAGCCGTACTGGTAATGTATAGTAGGATTTGTCCAACTATGTGCTGCCTCTGCGTCTGTCGTAGAGAAAAGTACTTCTATACAGTCAGCATTCCAGATATCGCCGCCGGTTTTATTCATGGATAACTTATCGTCTGTCACCACCACTGCGATGTAGATGTTCACGTCATCCCATAGCATATAGAATGCTCCACCACAGTCCCCGACGTTGTCCCAACTGGCCTGCCCTGAATTCAATTGCTCTACCACATCAAGAACTGCTGGGGTCATAGCTTCAAGATTCCAGTCACTCAAATCTCCGTCAATTGTAACAGTACCCCTGAGACAGTCTATTACCAGTGGTTCTCCAGTCGCTGGGTGTACTGCAGGTGGGTCCGCAATCGCCAAACTCACGCTGAGCAAAGTTAAAATTCCCATGAAAAAGCATTTCTTAGCTAACATTTTTGTTCCTCCTAATTTTAACTGAAAACTGATATGAAATTTTGCTCCGGCCACACACCGAAGTATCAACAAGACAAATCAATTTTCTATACATAATAATCCGCCTTACTACATAGTAACATTAAATTTAAGTAAATGTGCCTTGGCCACACACCAAAACACTCGATGTTTCCAATAAATAAACATCGAAAATCAAAAATTACAAATCGTAAATTGTTTATATCTGCCCAGGATAAGTTTTACGATTTGCCTATGATTTGCCAACACCTCCTTTCTTCGAAGGAATCCCTATTTAAAGCAGGGAACTGTTAATATTTTCGAGCCGCACAATGTGCGCGGCTTTACCGGCTTAGGTTTATTTTTACGAAATTCCGCTGATTGAACGCCATTTGGAATATCTCCTCCATAAAACTAAGAGACGTTAGCGCGTATTCAAAACAGATTGTCAAGTGTAGAAACTACGTATCTCCGGTGTTGTATCGTGAAAATAGTCTGTTTGATTGAGGCAAGTCTGTCAACAAAAAAATTCCCATAAAATAGAATTTTTTTGCAGGAACAGCGAATTGGGCCTGAAAACCGGCAAAATCTTATGAAATATCCGTGTTGGAAGTTACAGTTGTTCCGGAAGCTTTCGTAAGTGGATGTTTCGAATTGCTCCGGCTGTTTGCCAGGTTGCGATGCCGAGCGGTTGAGAGAGGTCCACCTCGGCCCGGATGTCGATTTTTCGGCCGGTCGTTTCTATGTTTACAAGCTCTTCGTCGTCGAGCCAGGCTTGAATCCTGTCGGGGGTAACGCGCAGGCGAACACGATACCATTTGTTGTCCTCAAATGAGATAAATTTAGTCGTTTCATTGTTAGCAGCGTCATAGTAGTCGATGTTAGACAGACCGCAGACGCCGCCGCCCCAGCCGCCGAGGATTAGTGAGCAGGGATTGTCCGCGACGGGAAAGGTCAGGCCGCAGAAAAAGTCGCTGCCACTAACTCGCATTGCTTCGAGTGTGATTTCGTAGTTCATTCGGACCAGCGGCCCGATCCAGTTAACGCCGGTCATATCGTTGCCCATTTCGAGGTAAATCGCGCCGTCTTTTACATAGACGTCACCCTGGCCGCCAAAATCGGTAATTTCCCACTGCCCGAGTGACTTTCCGTCGAAAAGGCTGATTTCCATCTGGGGCATCTCTTTCGAGACGTTAGGTTCAGTCTTTGGCAGTTCTTGCGAGACACTGGTTTCGGTCTGAGTCAGCTCTTGCGAGACATTGGGTTCGTTCGGCGGGGCTGATGGGCTTGAGCGGCGGCATGACCCCAGAGACAAGACAGCAAGAAGGAAAAGTATTGTGCATTTGTGTTTGGCATTCATCGTATTTCTCCCATATAAAAAATGCGTTGAACAAAATAACCTCATAAACTATATTATACAACAGGTATTTGCTCAAAGTAACTGGTTTTTCAGTATAATAATTACGGAAAACACAAAACAACAAGGGTCTATCTGACGATAACATTTGCAGAGGTAAATACTTATCATTAGGATTTCGTTTCTAAGCAGGTGGGTTTGCAACAGTAATCAGCGGCGAAGGCCGAGGGAATAACTGATGAAAAAGATTTTTGCGGCAATAATTTGTGTTTTGATTTTCACACCGGCTGTCTTAGGGCGCCGGCAAGGGCTCTTGGCCAATGCGAACAAGGCGGGTCTCTACTCAAGGTCAATTGAACAAGTACTTCGGCTAAGAGAAGATGATGTTGATTTGGCGACCGCTGCTTTGATTGTTTCCGAGCGCTGGAGTGACATGGTGTACGGGCGAAGATACTTAGCAGCGCTGGATGATATGGCTTTGGAAATCCGTGAAAGGCTCAAACGCGGACCCGGAAGGCTGAAGGCAACCTACAGAACGATTCCGGTGATAAACGCGTATTTGTTCGATGAGTTAGGCTTTAAGTCGATTTCAGAAGCAAGTGACCCGAATGACTTGTTCCTTCATACTGTGCTGGACAAGAAAAGTGGATATTGCCTGAGTCTTTCAATTCTTTATCTTTCATTGGCGGAGCGGCTTGGTCTTCCCCTGTACGGAGTGGTTGTCCCCGGGCATTTTTTTGTCAGATACGACGACGGCCGAGTGCGGTTTAATATTGAAACGACCAGCAAAGGTGGAAGTGCCTCTGATGAGCACTATATAAATAAGTTCAACGTGCCGGTTGGCAACAACAGTATTTATATGAAGAACCTGAATAAGATTCAGACGTTAGGCTGTTTCTTTAATAATCTTGGGAACAGCTATGACGATGTCGGTAATATAGACTCTGCCTTGTTGACACTTGAAAGAGCGGTCCAGATAAATCCAACATTATCCGAGTCCAGGACGAATTTAGGGAGCATCTACCTGAAAAAAGGTCACGTAGTCGATGCGATAAACCAATACCGCGCGGCCCTGAGAATCAATCCAAACGACGCCAAGACTCACAGTAACCTCGGAAATGCATACATGGAACGTGACTGGTTGAACTATGCGGTTTCCGAGTACCACCAGTCGATTAGGCTGGAACCCGATTTTACAGATGCATACAAAAACCTGGCCATAGCTTACTGCAAACAGAAAAGATTCGGACAGGCGATATCACAGCTGAGACGGGCGATTGTTTTGGAGCCGAAAAATGCCGACTGTTACAACCAGTTGGGCGGTGTTTATAACCAGATGGGCAATTACAGGCAGGCAATATATCAATACAAGAAGGCATTGAAAATTAGGCCGAGTTTGGCTGAGGCCTATTACGGTTTGGGGCTTTGTTACAATAAGCAGGAGAAGGTTAATGATGAAATTTCGGCATACAAGAGGGCTTTAGCTCTTAAACCTGATATGTTCGCTGCTCTTGTAGGTCTGGGCAATGCGTATTTCGGACAGAAGAAATATAGTTCAGCTATAGAGCAGTATAAAGAAGCTATTCTGCTAAAGCCCGATGAAGCTATGACTCATTATAACCTCGGTGCAGCGTATTCCAATAATGAGAATTACCAGCAGGGAGTAGCTGAATATTTAAGGGCGATCGAGATTGACCCGGAAATCGGTGATGCGCATTACGGACTTGCTTTCGGGTTTTATAAGTTGAAGAAGTACGATTTGGCCTGGAAACATATACAAATTGCCGAGAAATTGGGGGTGGAGATTTCCAGAGACCAGCGCAATGCCATCAAAAGGAAATTGCGATAGAGTGAACCACACGTAAAATCCGTTGCCAAAAGTGGGATTGTCCCGCTCGGCTTCACTTCAACGTACCGGCTTCGGCTGAACATACTCTACTCAATAAACAATAAAATTGGCTGGCTAAATATCGGGAATAGTTAAATTTCACTTGACAAAGTTGTGCTCGTTCACTATTTAAGCTGTTTCTTTAGTACTTGTATTTAGTTTTTTTTGAAGATTGTATGGAGTAATTGAGAATGTTACCTAAGAAGAAGACCAGTAAGTGCAGGACACGTACTCGTCGCAGCCATCATCGTCTAAAGGCTGTGAACTATTCGGTCTGTATCAAATGTGAACAGCCCAAGCTGCCGCATGCAGCCTGTGAAAATTGCGGTTACGTTAACCCGAAAATCACATTGAAGCTCGGTAAGGAATCCTAATAAAGGCGGCCACAAAATGCGGATAGCAATTGATGCAATGGGAGGTGACAATGCACCGGATGAGATAATCGCCGGTGTGCTGGAGTCAGTTGAACCGCTGTCTGAGGACGACGAGCTGATACTCGTCGGTTCCGAGAAGATAATAGAGGCACAGTTACCCTCTTTGAAGTCGCGCCAAGGTGCGATTAGTGTGGTTCACGCTCCCGACGTTATTGGCATGAACGAGGTGCCGATAGAGACCCTTAGAAAAAAACCCAAAAGCTCAATCGCTGTTCTTGCGAAATTGGCTAAAAGGGGGCAGACTGATGCGGTAATTTCCGCTGGTAATACGGGAGCTTGTGTTGCCGCCTTCCAAATGAGGATACGGAATCTGTCCGGTGTTAATCGGCCGGGGATAGCGGTTGTATTTCCCACTCCTGGAGGCCCCGTAGTAATTTGTGATGTGGGCGCCAATATTGCCTGTAAGCCGATAAACCTTTATCAATATGGTGTTATGGCAAGCTTATATTCAAAACATCTGCTTGGGATTAAAAACCCAAGGGTTGGGCTTATGAGCATCGGCGCCGAAGACGCAAAAGGTAATGAGGTCGTAAAAAAGGCGCGGGAGCTGATGAAATCCGATTCGAATATGAACTTCGTCGGGAATATCGAAGGAAGAGATATTTTCGATGGTACTTGTGACGTTGTAACTTGCGAAGGTTTTGTCGGCAATGTGATTCTAAAACTTACTGAGGGCCTTGTCGACGGCCTGTTTAAGGCGATAAGGTACGAGCTTATGGAGGAGAAAGTCCGACTTGCTATGAAGTTTAAGCGTGTGATGAAAAGAATCTATACGAAATACGACTATAATACGTATGGCGGTGCGCCTTTGTTGGGCGTTAACGGAACAGCGCTAATTTGTCACGGCGCAAGCGAAAGTAGAACTATAAAAAATGCGATTTTGGCCTCTAAAAAATTCTACACGGAAAAAATAAACGATAAGATCGTTGAATATCTTTCGGATACTTGCGTAAGGACCACTGATGGATAAGCGGATTAACGGTCAGCCCCCCTCCTATCGTGCAGTCATCACAGGTTACGGTTCATTTGCGCCGGCGAAAACACTAACAAATGAAGAACTTGCAAAGATGGTAGATACTTCAGACGAATGGATTGCCACGCGGACCGGTATCAAGGTTCGACATATTACTACCGACAATGAAAGCACTGCATTTTTGGCCACGGAAGCGGCCAGAAAAGCTTTGGCTGAGGCAAACCTTGACGTCGGCGATGTCGAAATTATTATTGTGGCTACTATTACCCCGGAGATGGTCTTCCCATCGACGGCGTCCTTTGTGCAGAGGGATCTGGGGGCAAAGAAAGCATGGGTGTTCGATTTGGCCGCTGCCTGCAGCGGTTTTGTATATGGTCTCTCGATTGTGCAGCAGTTTATAGGAAGCGGCCGATTTAAAAATGCACTCGTAATAGGTGCCGAAACTTTGACTAAGATTACCGACTGGACCGACCGGACAAGCTGTATCCTTTTCGGGGACGGGGCCGGAGCGGTAGTGCTTGAACGAAGTAGTGACGGACGCAAGGGTATTTTATACAGCACGATGCATTCGGATGGGGACCGCTGGGAAGCATTGAACTGCCAGGCTTACGGTTCTCGCTACCCGCCGACCAAACCGTTGGACGACCCCAAAAAAATATATATGCAAATCAACGGCAGAGAGGTCTATCAGCAGGCTATTCGGCGAATCGTTGAAACTGTTAACCACTGTCTGGACCATTGTAGTTTGACCATTGATGAGATTGCGATGCTCATTTCACACCAGATGAATGCGAGAATTATCGAGTCTGCATCGAAG
>SDBU01006891.1_pt1 | contig 13266 bp, 16 predicted proteins | sample 2277071 | NCBI WGS metagenome assembly SDBU01 (sample SAMN10397929, study PRJNA504765) | marine sediment metagenome | isolation source: marine sediment core GS08_GC12, 126 cmbsf | place: Arctic Ocean: Gakkel Ridge, Loki's castle | collected 2008 | reverse complement strand
TTGACCAGCTATTTTTACAGTTTCACCTCATCAGCTTCAGCAATCAGCTATGGCAGCTTGACCCGACCAGAGACTACCTGATAATGCTCTTTCCCCAAGGTTTCTTCTACGATGCCGCTTTATTCTGCACCCTGGTCACAGTGACGGGAGTTGTGGTTTTGGGTGGGGTGGCTGGGGGATATCTACTGTTTACTAGAAGCAAGGCTACATCCTAGAAGACTGTCCCCTCTCCTTGAGAAAGAGGGGGTAGGATTGCTAAACGACTTCATGGAAGTTGAGTTTGAAAGACTTTGCTTTTTTAGTAATAGGTGTCATACTACAAGACAATCAAAATATCACTAAATATTGGGGGTTTATTATGAAGAAGGCTGTTATTCCAGTCATGTTGATAGCAGTATTAACAGCGACAGCTCTAATTTCAGGATGTGGGGTGACTGGTGCGGGAGAAATAATTACTGAGGAAAAGGACTTTACCGATTTCACCTATGTTGATGTGGGAAGCGCCTTTGAAGTTAAAATAGTCCAAGCGAATAGGTTCAACGTTACTATACGTGCCGATGAGGGCTTAGTCGATTATGTAGTCGTCTCTAAGGTTGGTGATACATTGAAAATAAACCTTAAACCGCGCCACGTTTTCACCGACTTCACTCTGGGAGTACACACCCTAAAAGCAGAGATTACCATGCCATCTCTTTACGGACTGGATGTATCTGGAGCAACCAAGGGAACCATTAGCGGATTTAAGTCGTCAGAAGACTTCAGTCTTGAGGTGTCAGGGGCAAGCTCCTTAAATATGAAGGATATCGAAGTGGGCGACGCTGAATTTAAGATATCGGGGGCGAGTAAAGTTACCGGGGATATGAGTGCCGACGATGTGGACTTTGAAGTATCGGGGGCGAGCAAAGTTGAATTAGCAGGCTCAGCAAATGAGCTTGTTCTTGACGCTTCCGGTGCCAGCAACGTAAACCTGGCTGACTTTACTCTTCAGGGTGCTGATGTTGAGCTCAGCGGAGCTACTGAAGCTACGGTCAACCTGAAAGGAACGCTAGACTGTAAGATAAATGCTGCCTCAAGTCTCTACTTCCTAGGCAACCCCACTATGGGCGAAATTGATATATCCGGCGCCTCAACAATAAAACACAGATAAAATGGATTAACTGCTCGACAAGCTGTAGCCTGCTCAACCATACTTCACTACCCTTATAAAGGACGAAAGGCCACGGCTGGTAACCTAGCATTTCCATATTCGCCATCAGATATCCCAAAGGGAGCTAGCTACAGATTTAATATATACCGCCTCATTGAGTTAGAAGATCCTTCTGAACCATTCCTCGTAGGTGGAGTAAACATTTAAAAGCAGGGAAATGTTAAAATTGGTAGAATTAGCTAAGGTGCTGAGGAGCAAGAATACTGAACCATTATATTTTTCGTTTGACATACTGTTTGATGAGAAAGAAGTTTACGAAAAGGTGATAAAATCTAGCATACTCACCAAAAAACTAATTTCGAAACTTTATCAAGTAAATAAGGAAAATATTTCGATAATTGACTACCCGGCAGCTTACTCTGTGAAAATTACCATACTCGAAGAGTCATCTCTGGAGACATCGGAGACACGGATATATATGAGGCTCAGCAGCACGCACCATTGCTGGATGTAGAAATAGAGTAAATTAAGGCGCTTAGAAGAATTCCCCCAATAAATCGGGACTGGATGATAGATGAAGAAGGATTATATCCCTCCAGCGCCCGGAGGTTAGTCGGAGGCTATCTCTATAGAAAGGAGCACAGCTGAAATGAGGAACATTGAGGTTCGAGAAGTAACCGAAGCAGTAGCTCGCCTGTGTCAGGAAGCTAATATTTTCCTTCCAGAGGATGTCCTGAATGTTCTCAAACAAGCACGCAAAACTGAGGAATCACCTTTGGGTCAGCAAACTTTAGACCAGATTTTGGCTAATGCTAAACTAGCTCAGGAAGAGCAGTTAGCAATATGTCAGGACTGTGGTGTGGCTGTAATCTACCTCGAAATAGGTCAGGATGTCCATGTTACTGGTGGTGATTTATATCAAGCTATTGATGAAGGAGTACGCCAGGGCTATGATAAAGGCTATTTGCGTAAATCCATGGTTCGCCAGCCTTTCTCAGCCCGGGTCAATACCAAAGACAACACCCCAGCTGTAATCCACACCGATATTGTCCCTGGCAGTGAACTTAAAATTACAGTAATGCCCAAAGGTGGAGGTAGTGAAAATATGACTCGTCTTTTCATGCTAACCCCAGCACAAGGTCGACAAGGCATAATTGATGCTGTAGTCCAGGCAATTGACGAAGCTGGTAGCAATCCTTGCCCCCCAGTAATTGTCGGTGTCGGCATCGGCGGTACTGCTGAAAAGGCAATGGCTCTAGCTAAAAAATCACTACTACGCCGAGTTGGCGAAACCAATCCTGACACTGAAGCCGCCCAGTTAGAGAAAGAGCTTCTAGAGCGTATTAACGCTCTGGGAATCGGAGCTCAAGGCTTTGGTGGCAGAACTACTGCCTTGGCTGTCCACATTGAGGTCTTTCCCTCCCATATCGCTAGCCTGCCACTTGCTGTCAATCTGCAGTGTCACGCTGCGCGTCATAAGGAAGTGATATTATGATGAGAAGAGTAATTATGAAAACGGTAAACATCAGGTCTCCATTTGATGAGGAAACTCTTAGCAAACTGAAAACTGGTGACCAGGTTTTGATTACCGGCGTCATATATGTTGCTCGTGATGCTGCCCACAAGAGGATGGTTGAGGCTCTAGGCCAAGGCAAGCCTCTGCCGTTTGATATTAGAGGGCAGACAATATACTATATGGGTCCAACGCCGACCAAACCAGGTCACGTAATTGGCTCTGCTGGACCCACTACCAGCGGGCGTATGGATGTCTACTCGCTCCGCTTGATGGCCGAAGGGTTGAAAGGGATGATTGGCAAGGGTATGCGTTCGCCGGCAGTAAAAGATGCTATGAAGAAGCACCAAGCAGTATACTTAGCGGCTATTGGTGGTGCTGCTGCCCTCATCTCCAAGAGCATTAAGAAAACGGAGGTAGTAGCCTACGAGGAGCTTGGAGCTGAGGCAATTCTTCGGTTAGAGGTTGAAGATTTCCCAGCCACAGTAATAAATGATATTTTCGGTGGAGACCTTTATCAGGAAGGGAAAGCTAGCTACAGGATAGACCCGAAATGAAACGTACCGATTCAATGAACAAGTATGGCTACGTTATAGTCGACAGTGGTATCGCTGGGCTTTATACTACCCTGTTGGCTAAAGAGCAGGGCAGTGTGCTCGTTATAACCAAAGGCAGCATTGACGATTGCCATACCAAATATGCCCAGGGGGGCATTGCTGCTGTATAGGTAAGAATGACTCCCCAGAGCTTCACTTTAAGGATACTATAGCTGCCGGAGATGGCTTGTGTAATGAGAAGGCAATACGTATCCTGATAAATGAAGCTGCCGACTGCATCACTAATCTTGTCAATTTGGGAATGCCCTTTGACACCTTGGATGGAGAGATTACCCTCGCCATTGAGGCAGCTTACAGTGTACCCCGTATTCTGCATGCCGGAGGTGATGCCACTGGTGAGCATATTAAAGTCACTCTCAGTAATCAGGTACGCTCGTCGAAAATCCAGGTGCTTGAATATTCCCTGGCCACCGAAATTCCGATAGAAAAGGGAACGGTTAAGGGTATAAAAGCCCTTGATTGTCGCACTAGCTTTATTAAGGAATCTGGGTGTCGCTTCTTAGTTTTGGCTACTGGCGGTGTCGGGCAATTATTCAAGTTCACTACTAACTCTGATGTAGCCACCGGCGACGGCATAGTTATAGCCTTGAGGGAAATGAATATAGCCTTTTCTCTGGACACCCGAGTATCCCATATTGTATTAGTAAATGGCAAAATTTTAGGTGTTAGAAGATTAGCTTGTGAGTAATCATGAGCCAGGGAAAACTAGGACTAAGAAGCAATACAAAAGCTTTTAGATATTTCTGAAAGGATTGCAAAGTAGCTATTTTCTGTTTACCCTTTAGCAGGCTGATGATGGGAGCAATTGTGAAAACGTTCGAATTTTACCTAGCTCGGCGAGCCAATAGAAGGTAGTTTTTATCAAACGAAAATGTGCAATCTGCGGTAAATAGAGTGGGTATCTTTGACAGTACCCAGCCTCTCCAATAATCCTGATAACTATAATGTCAACCTTAGCTCTTCCCTATCCTGAACATCTTAGTCCCACATGTTGGGCACACACCCTGAGTTGCCGGCTTACCATTCTTCATGATTATGCTCTTAGTATCCTTCATTTCTCTTTTGGTACGGCACTTCACACAGTATGCTTGCATTTTATCTACCTCCTTTTTGAGTGTAAAGGGTAAACTATTCACTCCCATAATGTCAAGCCCTGATTAATCTTGACAATCATACATACCTCGTCTAAACTCACAGGGGAAGTAATATGTTAAATCTTCCTTTTCTCACTCAACAATTTCTGGCCCCTTATTACTTCAATGTGCCTTTACGGTAAAAGAGGAGGATTAGCCGTGTTTAGGTTTCCTTTTATACCCCGGGAAGCGAAGTTTTTCGAGCTTTTTGAGGGAAGTACCCACAATATGGTAAAAGTAGCTCACAAACTAAAACAGTTGGTTGATACCTGGGAGAATGTTGGAGAAAGGGTAAGCGAAATAACAGAGCTAGAACACGAAGGGGATAGGATTACCCACCAGATTATGGAGCAGTTAAACAGCACCTTTGTCACTCCATTTGACAGGGAGGATATAGCTCTCTTGGCTCATACCCTGGATGATGTGACCGATTTTATCCACCATGCCGCTGATGCCATGTTCATATATAAGGTAGACCGTCCCTCCCAGACAGCCAAGGAACTAGCTGATATTATAGTCCAGGCGGCCACTGAGGTAGAAAGAGCAATGCCTCAACTGCGTCACCGCGCTCAGTTCAAGCAGATTCTTGAGCGATGCGTGGAGATTAACCGGTTAGAGAATTTGGCCGATGAGGTATTCCGCTCGGCTATGGGCGCACTGTTTACCAATACTACGGATATTGCTGAGATTATCAAGTGGCGTGAGATTTATGAGCATATGGAGAGTGCTACTGACAGGTGTGAGGATGTGGCTAATGTCCTGGAAGGGGTAGCCCTCAAGCATGCCTGAGTCATCTCTCAGCCTCCTTTTCTTGATTATTGCTCTAGCTATTGGTTTTGGTGTAGTTAATGGCTTCAACGATGCAGCTAATGCCATTGCTGCTTCGGTTGGCTCTCGTGCTCTTTCCCCCCGAAAGGCGATAGCACTAGCTGCCGTGTGTAATCTGGCTGGTTCTGCCACGGGTTTGGCTGTTGCCATGACTATTGGTAAAGGGATTCTAGTCCCGGAAGCAATCTCATACCTAACTGTGATTGCTGGTTTAGTCTCGGTTATTATCTGGGGTAGTATAGCTACTCGCCTGGGTCTACCGGTAAGCATAACTCATGGCTTTGTCAGCGGGTTGGCTGCAGCCGGGATAGCGGTGGTGGGTAACGAAGCGGTACAATGGCATATTTTGCAGCAGGTTGGGGCGTCAGTGGTTGCGGCTCCTGTGCTTGGTTTCATCGGTGGCTTCGCGCTGATGATTATTCTATTATGGGTCTTCCGGCGAAGTGCTCCAGATAGAATGAGAGTTGTTTTTAGCCGTCTGCAATGGCTCACTACCGCCTTTCTAGCTTATAGCCACGGTAAGAATGACGGGCAGATGCCCATAGGTGTCATTACTATGGCGCTGGTAATTTATTATAAGGGGATCGGGCAGATTGCACAGGCTGACACTCTGTGGGACAATATCCCGTGGTGGATAATAATTGTATCAGCCTTAGCCATTAGCTCGGGCACGGCTATTGGAGGCTGGCGGGTTATCAAAACCCTGGGGATGAGAGTTACCACCCTTCGACCGGTTCACGGCTTTGCCGCCGATTTCTCAGCAGCTGCAGTTATCGAGGCCGCTTCACTACTGGGCATTCCGGTAAGCACTACTCATTGCGCAAGTTCAGCCGTTATGGGAATAGGAGCTACCAGACGGCTTTCGGCGGTGCGCTGGGGGGTAGCCGGTAACATTGTGGCTGCCTGGATATTAACCTTCCCTGTCTGCGGTGGGCTAGGTTATTTGTTCGCCTGGTTACTTAAACCATATATTAGCTTATAATGTAATTTGTCGGGGAGTTACCCGGCATTTTTCGGCAGTAATAATAGCTTCAATCTTTGACACTGCCAGGTCAATTTCACCCCACCTGTTGACTACTATATAGTCGAAGAGAGATAGTTGTTTCATTTCTTCCTCTGCAGTCTTTAGGCGCAAATCTAAATCAGAGGGTGATTCAGTACGGCGTTGCTTGAGTCTTATCACAAGCTCCTCCATTGAAGGAGGCATAAGAAAGATAAATATTGCTTGAGGCAGGATTTTTTTAATAGTAGCTGCTCCTTGAATGTCAACTTTTACTATGGCATCCTCCCCCTTGTCTAGTGCTTGTTTTACTTCTTTCTTAGGCACACCATACCACTTGCCATAGACATTGGCCCACTCTAATAACTCATTATTTTCAATCATCTCCTGGAATCTCTCAATTGAGACGAAGTGGTATTCTATATTATCTCGCTCATTAGGTCGCCGAGGTCGTGTGGTTAGGGTAGTAATGTATTTAAGAGGGTAGTCTCTGCCTTTCATCCTGACTAAAACTGCATCCTTGCCTACTCCTGAGGGACCAGAGAGGACTATAAGCAATGGTCTTGTTGGCAGGTTGAACGAGAGCTGACCTTTATCAGTCGAGTTGTTCATCACTTGGTTCGAGTTTCAGCAGTGAGCTTCCTCGCTCCGTGTAGCCTCCTGCTCGACTTGCCTGTAACCTGCCAGCAATAGTTTCTGGAGCAAGGGCAGCCAAAATAATATGGCTGCTATCGGTGATGATAACAGCCTTGGTTCTTCTACCGTTGGTCATATCAACTAGTAGCCCTTTGTTTCTCCCTTCTTGGATAGTACGTTTAGTAGGTGCCGAATTCGGTGAAGCTATGGCAACAACCCTACTCATTACTATTATGTTATTAAACCCGATGTGCACTAGCTCTATGCCCATTATTATCACCTCAGTAGATTAATATCGCACCTATATCTTATACCCTTAATGGCAATTAGGCAACTACATATGCTTGTCCAGTAGATTAGTGACACATCACTATAAAGAAATCAGAGACCATCATAGCCACTTTTTGACTCACAAATCCCATAAGGAAGTAGCTTTCTCAGTCAATACTCTCTTCTTCTCCCCGAACTGCCCTCCTTCTGGTTTCTCTATCTTACCCGATTCCTCTGCCGTTTCTACCCTCTCTCAGCTGTGACCAAGCTCAGGATACATAATCGGCGAGTACTGGGTAGAGGGGTGTTCTGGGGCCAGTTCTACGGTCTAAGAGCGTAATGATATCCCTACCCAAGGGAAACAAACATCCTTTTTCTGGCTATCCAGCAACAGTAACCGTGATGAAGTCAGCCCGAAATTCAGGTTTTAGTAAAAACATTCCTCACTTTAACATTGAGATTATTGCCTAACTTTTCGACAGCTTCACACCTGATTTTGTCAAGTTCCCCTTGTTTTTCTTCAAATTCGTCCCTGGAATAAAGCTTTTCAGGGTGCAAGAAAATATCATCGACAACCCTAATCGCTCTCGGCACCTTAAAGCCACTAGGAGAATCTACCCAATCCTCAAGACCCTTTCTCAGTAAAGAATCCAATATCCCCAAGGTAAGCTCCAATCTTATATCCTGATAATGCTCTCCTTCACCTATTCCGCCGGTATTAATCATGTAGCAATCTAAACGAGGAAAACCTCTTATTATTTCATAAAATATATTGGTATGTTCAGCCAAGTCACCAGCAACGAAGGGGTCATAGAAAAACTCACTTCTGATGGTTCCAGCGCGGGTCGGGTCACCAGCCGAGGATTCCATTGCTTGTCCCAAAACCATTAGCGCCGCCGCCTGCTCTCGAGTCAATTTTGATATTGCTGGAATCAGTGGCCCTCTGGTGATGATAATCAGATTATCAACCCTCTCCACATCAATATAGGGGCTAGCATGCATAAAATCTCTTCTGAGCACGACGGCTCTACCATTTGATGTTCTTTCGAAATTGTCAAAGTCAAAATCTCCATCCTCAGTTACATGAACATTTTCGCAGACGGTCTCTGGTTTTAGTAAGCCATAGAATATTTCGGGTTGCTGTCCAGGATTCACCGCTTCTGTCTTAACAAATACCCCTCCAGCTTCAAAGCCATGAAAAGAACCATCAGGCATGAGAGTCCCTCCATCATCCTGAACAAGCCAGCTTCTCTCCATACCTTTTCTGGCTAAGATCCTACAAGTGGTAGTTGTCTTCCCATTGGCACTGAGGGCAACAAGTAACGTTCTGGTCAGCTCATAGTCCCCATGCACAGATTGAAGATAATCTTCTCTACAGCCTGCATGTAAGAAAATTCCACCTCTCCTCGTCTTAGCCACCCAATCCTCGGCGGCAAAAACCCCTTTCTTATATTCACCTATGTAGTTACCATTCCTGATTATCTTGACATACCTTCCGTCATCCAGCATAGCTAACCTTATAGTGATGTCTTTTTGGGGAAGCGGCTTGGATGCATTGGCTTCAAAAGCGGCATCAGCGAAAAATATGATTTGGTAGGTTGGGTTTCTAACTTTTCTTTTAGGACGTGCAAACAGGTGCCCCCCACCATAGGCAACATGAGCAAAACGTTCCGGAATAATTAACCTGACTGTGATTCCACTATTTTCGTTGCCCACAATTCTATCAATACAAATCAACCTTTCTTTAGCCAAAGCCCTTTCACACTGAGTTAACAGCGTGGCTTCTTCTTCGCCGAAGGCATGATCAACACTATTTTTAGTGAACATGGCTGACCTGGAAGTAGGTTCACTCTCAACCACAAAGTTATTATATATCGTTTTCTTGACCCCCGGCTGTTTCGCTACAAGCAACCTTAGCACCTCGTCAGAGGAATTATCGGTCAACCTGTTTTCTTCTATTGCCTTTTCCCTGATTCTGTCAGCAGTTTGGACGAATTTTCCTAGGTCAAATTTTGATGCCATCTAAAAGCCCTCCAATAACTGGTAAAGAACCATCACAGATAAATACGAGAAATACAGCTAATTAGCAATTCTCAGCTTTTTATTATAGCATATATTAATTACAAGATACTGTTTTAATTACTAAATAATTATGATTTTTAGTTAAGACATATGGTGACAGCTTTATGATTTGCCAGTGCCAGCCGGATGACACCCAAAGCATATATTTTATCATTAATGAAGCAGCCAAAGCCTATAAAGACGTGATGCCGCCTGATCGCTATCATCAACCTTATATGAGTATGGGCGAACTTCGGGGCGAAATGAAGCGCATGACCTTCTATGGCTGGGAAGTAAACGGAGAACTTGTCGGAGTAGCCGGGCTTGAACCAATTAAGAACGTTACTCTCATCCGTCATACCTATGTACTACCCCGGTGGCAAAGACAGGGAATAGGTAGTAAGCTCTTAAATCACCTTAAGTCTCAGGTTACTACTCCACGCCTGCTGGTAGGGACATGGGCTGATACTTACTGGGCAATTCGCTTCTACCAAAAACACGGTTTTGCTCTTCTACCCAACAAGGATGACCTCCTAAAAACCTACTGGGACATCCCCCAACGTCAGATTGAAACCTCGGTGGTGCTGGGGATGGAGGTAGGATAGAAAGACAACTACTAACGAAGTTTACCAACCCAGAAGCCTGCTAGTATGTACAAGGCCTATTCAGCCATGTCATCAAACTCAACCTTCCTGACTCCAATTGCTCTATACGGATGTTCCCTCGATTTACCCCTCGAAATTAGGGCCACTTGAAATGTGAGATTCCTGTAGAATAACTACAGGAGGCAAGGATAGTGAAAACAAGGAGGTATTCGGAGACGCAGAGCAGGTCCAGTGGGAGAAATAGTAAACAAGGCAGGAAGTCTCTCACTCTGGGTGGTACTAAAATTAGGGACAGCCATGAGTGCTAACTATGATGCTTTAAAGAGTGAGCTAGAATGGGATGATGCTCTTTACATGATGGTAAAGGATAATAGCGAGTATTGGGCAGCAAGGAGGGCGTCTTGAGTACTCTGAATTTAGTTTTTGCAAGATATTCTTCGGGCTGTAAGATATGCCCCGGGAGATAGAATTGCTAACGCTGCGTTGGCGACTTGGAAACTAAGTCTACAATATGAAAAAAAGTTTTATAACATTCTTAACTAATGCTTGCTCTCTCAGCAGATGGAAGTGTTCTCTGCTTTGGTACTAATGGTTCTGGTGTCAGGCGTCGCAGCTATAACCCTGGATGATTCCGTTCTAAACACTACAGTGAGGTTTCTATATTTTACGGAGTCTGGGAACGAACACCGCTAAGATAACAGAAATCACTATAATGGCAATTCCATTGATACTGAGCACAAGTTGAACACCAATAAGGGCAGCTATTGCTCCTATGGCCATGCTACCTACAGGCAGAAAGCCTATACTTAGCATCCATAGACCCATAGCGCGCCCTCGCTGTTCATCGGCTACATTAAGTTGAAGTAAGGTGTGCTGCATTGCGTCGAATGCTGCCGACACTACGCCAACTATACTTACGAGTAGCAGTGAGACTAAGTACCAAGGTGACTGTGAAAACAGCACTAAGGCGATGCCAAAAGACAGAAAAATGCCGAGGATAAGCTTGCCCTTGTGTTTGTAGTTACCTAGAGAGGCGAGAAACAATACACCTAGTAGAGCCCCTACCGATTGCGCCGTGTAAAGCATGCCTAAGCCAATAGCACCTACTTTCAGAATATCGCGAGCGAAGATAGGTAGAACTACTTGATAAGAGAAGCCTAGAATCTCACAAATAATAGCCATTATCATTAGGGTGAGAACAATTTGATTTGTTCGAATGATCTGTAGTCCTTCAACAAAATTACCTTGTATCGATTGCTGTTCTGAGTCGACTTTTATCGCCGTTCCTCGTATGAACAGAAGTATTATGATTCCGACTAGATAACTGATGAACATGATGTAGAAACTCCAGCCTACATTAAGTACCTCGATTACCCACCCGGCAGCGACACCACCAAAGATACCCGTGATACGCATTGCTACAGCGTTCATGGAGAGGGCACTCATAGCATCTTCTGGGCCTACTATATCAACGACAAAGGCTTGGTGAGTGGTCATATTGAAGGTCATGATTGAGCCCATTATGAAGGTAAGAAAGAGAATATGCCACATCTGAATCCACGCTTTTGAGATAAGAACACCCATTAGAAAAGAAAAAGCCGCCAGCATGATAAACGTCCAAATCAGAAATCTTCGTCTATCAACCTTGTCAGCGATGGCACCAGCGACAATTCCAAAGATTAGGAAAGGAGATGAGCGGGCAGCCCAAACCATTCCCAAAGAGAGAGGAGAATCGGTCATCTCCAGCACTAGCCATCCTAAGGTCACCATCATCATAAAATGCCCTAATGAGAAGGTAACTGTCGTTAGAAATACAAGAAGAAAATTTCGATGACGAAATACCCTTAGTATCTGTAGGCTTGCAATTTTGCTAATCATACTTGCTGGGTCTTTCAATACAGTTGCTCCACTCTGTGCGACTATCTGCGTGATAGGCCGCAATCTAAATTATATTGTTTGAAGTGGTGATGACAAGCCGCTGGCAACAACAGTAGTATACTAACAGAAGTAAATTATTGAGTGCTAGTAAGTGGTCGAGGCAAAATTAGCACAACTTGTAAATAGATACTTCAAATGGTTGTACTAGTATGATTGTGAAAAATAATAGTATCTACATTCCGCATGACCAGTGTCTAAAGGTCATATTGACAGGACTATTCGAAACCCATAAATTATGGTTACTATTGGTAGCTAGTAACAGTTAATACACAACTTAAGGAGGTTTTGTAATGTTCGAAAAGTCAAAACCTGTTGAGATTATTGGTGTTGACAGTGAGACACTGGAAAAAGATTTGGCATTTCCAGAAGCCTATGCATTCTATATCAGGTTGTCAGACGAACCTGACGCTTTGTGGCAGAGATATTTAGCAGAATGGAAGGATGCTCTTAACTCAATGAAAAGGGGAATATCGGTTGAAGGAAATAAATTGCGTTTAGTATTTGTATATGGCGATAATATTGAGAGCTGCGTCAAATATGCAACGGGGCTAGTGAAAATGATAAATGAAAGGGTTGTAAAGCATAATAGGCAGGTAGAGCTAGAAGAAAAAAAATATATGGCGGAACAAGAGGTGGATCGAAAGAAGGAAGAAGAGCTACGGGGAAAATTGAGAGAGTTGGAACCTGAGCCAATGCCGGCTGTGGTAGAGGTAACAGTTGAAGAATTTCTTTCGGCTTATGAAGCGGATGAGGAAGCAGCGGATGCAAAATTTACCGACAAGATTCTTAAGTTAACGGGAGTTGTAGGTAGAATAGAAGTCAAGGATATGCTTGACATTTACTGTATCATTCTAACTAGTGCTGAAAGGAACCTGTTACAGAACGTTCGGTGCATGTTTGACAAGGAACATGGAGATGACCTGAGCGAGTTGAAGAAAGGAGAAACGGTAACGGTGCAGGGCAAATTCGATGGCTCTATAGTAGACATCCGTATGAGAAATTGTGTTTTGGTTCGTTGAATATATCTCCAGCTACAGTGCTACTTTTCTCTCAGCTTCTGTGGAAGTTCTTTAACGAGTATCACTTTGGATGTAAAAACTGAGCTAGCCCTTGCCAATCCACCACCCTCTCCAAAACGGAATGGGGTTCCTCTTTAGGAATTCCCTATTTCGTGGCTGGAGCGGGAGACGGGACTCGAACCCGCGACAACCTACTTGGAAGGCACTGAGGAGAAAAGGCGGGAACCCCATGTTAACCGACTTTTACCGATAGCTTCAGGGCATGCGGCACTCGTGAGCTAAAGTAAAACCAGACAGCATAATTTTACCCTTCATAGATTCAACGCTATGGCATCTGTTTGTAAATCTAGGTTTTACAATACCTCCCGACACTTATCCTATGACAGGCGAGGCGCTACCTAAAGAGACACTGAAAATGTGCTAGGGCGCTCAGGCAGTATTGCTTGGTGCCGTAGGTGGTCCCAAGTGGGACGACCCCAAAGCCAAGGTCCGCCCTGAA
>SDBU01006890.1_pt1 | contig 13269 bp, 10 predicted proteins | sample 2277071 | NCBI WGS metagenome assembly SDBU01 (sample SAMN10397929, study PRJNA504765) | marine sediment metagenome | isolation source: marine sediment core GS08_GC12, 126 cmbsf | place: Arctic Ocean: Gakkel Ridge, Loki's castle | collected 2008 | reverse complement strand
TTACATATATCACAAAATGGAGCCATTTACTACTATAATGTAGAATTAAAAGAAGTAATTATATGCCGCAAACCTGCATTAAGGGGTGCGAAACTTGAGATTAGTTTTAATACCATAAACTGTGCATGCAACCCGCAGAAAAATCAACCCGTGCTCCGACGAGCTTAGTATGGGCCCATTCTCGCACGGATTGATTTTCTGCTGGAGTTCTTCATCTAAATGAAATTATTGATTAAAATCGTGTTGGGGAAATCCGGACAGACCCATATTATTAAAGGGATTTAGTCGCCGTGGATTTGATGTGTTTGGGATTGAACCGAGTAAAACTGCAAGTGAATCTGCCAGGCAATCCGGCTTGAATGTTATCCAGGGTTATTTCCCCGACACTATAGTTCAGGGTCTTTTTGATGCAATCATCATGTCGCATGTTTTGGAGCATATTCAGGAACCGATTGGCCTGCTTAAACATGTGAGCAATTCGGCTCGTGGTGGATATGTTCTATTGGTGCAAACAAACTGGCGGGGTTTGATGCCACGTATTTACAAGGAGAAATGGTATGCATGGGTGCCGGAACATCACTATTAGCATTTCACCCCAAAAGGTTTGCACCTGATCTTTAAAGAGTTGAAAGTTGAACTGGCAGGTCGTTAAATTAGAATACTCGAGTCTATCTCTTAACAACAATATCATTTCACTCATTGCACCATTCATACCAGGATTTGGAGATCAATTTCATCTTCTTGCCCGAATACCTTAAAAAGATGCGGATGAAAGTGAAAACTAAACAGTGAATCTCTTTTTTGATCTACTACAAATATTGGACAAACATATCTGTACCGGGAAAGCTTACAGGCCTCTCTTTTGGAAATCCATTCATAAGTTCACGAAGAAAATCATCATTTTAAAGATAATATCATATCGAGATATTGAAGGATGGCTCTCCGATAATGAGGCCACAGCCCTCTATCTCCTCGCCAGACTGTTGCCCAAAGGGAAAACGATACTGGAGATTGGATGCTGGAAGGGAAAATCAACCTATTGCCTGGCGAAAGGTCTGAGAAAAAATGGCCGCCTGATCGTCATCGATCCTTTTGACAGGTCGGGCGAAACTGGAAGCCGTGAAATCTATAAAGAGAAAATGGGGAAGATCCCTTTGTTCGATCAGTTTAAGGATAATATGAATAGACTAGGCGTTTCAGACAAAATAGAACCGCTAAGAGGTTTTTCCCATCAATTTGTTGGTCAATTTGCCAAAATCGATCTACTACATATCGATGGGAATCATAGCATTGAAGGGTGTGATTTCGATTTTTTAAATTATTCCTCCTTCGTTTCCTCAGGAGGCTACATAGCTTTTCATGATTTCGATAAATCCAGAAAAGATTTGGGCCCTACTTGGGTTATTGAAAATAGAGTTCTACCATCACGAGATTATGAGTTTTGGGGCATTTTTGGCTCACTTTGGGTAGCCCAAAAGCTTTAGTAGGTAATCAATCCATTGAGCTCACCTATCTCTGTCCAGTTCACTAGAATCGGTAATCCAGATAGAGGATATAAAAATTAGAAATAAAAATTATGAATCATAAGATTCAATTCACTGCTATCGTGGTAACCCTCAATGAGGAACGGTACCTTGCCGATTGCCTAAAAAGCCTCTCCTTTTGCCAGCAGTTGATAGTGATTGATCTGGGCTCTACGGATTCTTCTTTGGATATTGCAAAGGATTGTGGGGCTCAAATTATACACCGAGAGTGGGGGCCAGTTGTCGAACCATTTCGAAAAGAAGCAGTGGCGTTCTCAAAACATGATTGGATTATACAACTGGATCCTGACGAGATATTTCCGACAAATGTTGAAGATGAATTGAGGTCAATGATTAGGAAAGATTCAAACTTAGGAGTTATTAACATACCTTGGAAATTTTTTTTCAAAGGAAGACCGCTTAACTTTTCAATCTGGGGATTAGAAAAGACGAAAGGGATTGTGCTTCATAAATCAAGGAATAAATTTATCGCTCTTTCACAAAGAGGAACTAAGCGCTTGACAGGATATACCAGCGCGACACTGCCGAGAAAATCGGGCAATTGGATCAGACATTATTGGATGGATTCATATAAACAATTGTTTGAAAAACATTGGAGATACATTAAAAAAGAAGGTGAGGCTAGGTATCGCGACGGAAACCAGTTTTCATGGCTAAGCTTAGCCAAGGAGACAATATATGCTTTGAAGTACAACCTATTTGATTACGATGGCATACGTGGTGGTTTTCTTGGAATTTTCTTAAGTTGCTTCTATGCGTGTTACATTGGTATGAGTTTACTCTCTTTACGCCAATATCAACGATGTATTGGAAAGGGCAAAAAGCAGAAACAATAAGATTAGCGAGTATTTCGACAGCATTAAAAAACAACCTTTTAAAGCTTTATCATTTGTAGATACAATAGGAATTTATGATGCTATGTCCGATTTTAAAAGAATTACCTCCTCTCCCATCCACTAAATCCGGTTGGCCATGGACCGCAGAGAGGCCACAATTGCCGGATAATATGCCAGATGGCACGCCATTGCCAAGGATAAGCATCGTCACCCCAAGCCTTAACCAGGGACAATTTATCGAAGAAACCATTCGCTCTGTCCTTCTCCAAGGTTATTCAAACCTCGAATACATCATCATAGATGGCGGATCAACCGATGAGACAGTGGATATAATAAAAAAATATGAAAGGTGGCTTACATACTGGGTAAGTGAACCTGATAAGGGTCAGAGTCACGCAATAAATAAAGGGTTTGCTAAAGCAACTGGTGAGGTTTTCGCCTATATAAATAGCGACGATCTCTATGAGCCCAATGCCTTCGGCACTGTAGCATCAATTTTTGAAAAAAACGGTTATCCTCATCTGATAGCCGGTGAGTGCATCATATTTGATGGTGATACGATAAAAAGCATATTCAAACCCTGGTGGCCTGATAGCCTCACCTACTTTCTGGAAAAAGCATACAGCTCTACTTTTGCCCAGCCCGCAAGTTTTTGGAGCAGTGATATTTATAAGCGTGTCAGAGGGCTTGACGAGTCGTTGAACTTCTGCTTTGATCGAGACTTTTTTCTGAGAATCGGACTGATGGGCATAAAGCCCGCTTTGATTACAAATGAGCTTGCCCGTTTCAGAGAACATTATAATAGTAAATCGTTTAGCCAGGCAATTTATTTTCATAAGGAATCCATTAAGATACTGCATAAGCATGCAGAGCGTTGCGGTATCGGAAGAAAAGGAATAAAGAGAATTGAAAAAAGGATAAATAATGACGTCAAGTACACACAAGTATTTTTATGTTGGAAGGAAAAAGGTAGGCTGGAAGCAATGAGAGAATATTTGGATATGATTTTTCGTTCACCCTCCCTGATTTTTGAACGCAAAATACTTGGGCAGGGCCGGCGTTTGGTGAGTTTTAGGTTCAAAGATGTTACTGAACTGCAAGGTCCTTAGAAAAAAGCTTAGGGGTGAATTACAAAAATATTTGTGTAGTGCACAAAAAATCGTATCCTTGTGTCCACCTCTCTCCTCGCGTCATGATCCCATCTTCCGGCTCCAAATTCTAGCCCTTTGGCAATTAATTATCCGCTTGATATATGTATTTTGAAATAAACGTTCTTTTGGGTTTTGTTTGTGATAATTCCGCTTCGGTATCTGTCTAAATGAAGATACAGTTTTTTATTGGACCAAAAGATATTTTTTAAGCGTTATAATGACAGTTTTAGATGAAAAAGAAAAAACATTTCCTTACGTTTCTATTGTAGTTCCTGTTTTTAATGGGGAGAAGACCATAAGGAAATGTATCAAGTCATTATTAGCTCAAAATTATCCAATGCAGAAGAGGGAGATTCTAGTTGTAGATAATAATTCAACAGATAAAACAGTTGAATTTGCATCTCAATTTCCGGTTAGAATATTGTTTGAGAAAGAGGTGCAAGGGTCATATGCAGCACGCAACTTGGGTATCAAACATTCAAAAGGGCAAATAATTGCATTTACTGATGCAACTTGTCGTGCTGAAAAGGATTGGTTAAAAAACTTAATAGTTGGTTTCAACAGTAAGGAAGTGGGTTGTGTGGGTGGCATTTTAATGTCAGAAAGAAGTATCACTTTTATACAAGAATTTTGTCATGATATTGGAACACACAAGACAAAAAGAGATTTGCAAAAGGAGAGTCAATTGTTTGTAGGAGGAAATGTTGCTATAAAAAAAGAGGTTTTTGAAAAATTAGGTTTATTCGATAATTTTTTTGTATCTGGTGGTGATGGCGAATATTCTTATAGGATACTGTTGGATAGAAGATTTAAAATCCGTTTCAAGGAAAATGCTAAAGTTTATTACTCATATCGTTCTAATTTAAAAGGGCTCCTTAAGCAAGCTTACAAATATGGAAAGGGAATAGCACATTTCCGGCTGAAATATTATGGCTACTCTGACATGAATAAATCAATCTCTGTTCTATTAAATACTGCCGCTCTTATCCAACAGCTAACCGGCATACTATTAATTCCACGGAAGATAGTTCGGGAGTATATGCAACGAAAGAATTCAATAAAAGCTTTTGCATATCCAATAATTGATAAGCTTCATAGCTTATGGTTTCATGCGGGCATTGTTATGGGCCTTATGAAATATCGGCGTCAGAAAAGGTCATATATTCCACCGCTATTCCCCTGATTTCTGATTGGCTTAGGCATCACGAATTTATTTGATACATCTACTTTTTTCTTTTCTGCTTAGGATTATTGTATGGTTTTTTTCATGTATTCATACTGGCATGATAAACGTTTTATAAATCGCGTCGGTGGTCCTATCAAAGTATGGGAGCTTTCCGATAACCTAACAAGTATGGGGCATACTGTTTATCTTTTTGTGCCAAAATTAGGTTTTCCCGAGCTACAGACGTCAGCAAAAGTCCAAGTTGTTCCGTTTATTGACCTTCCAGTTATTCGGTTTCTATCTTTTCAAGTGTTTTCGATATTTCTATCATTGCTTATGATTGCACGTGAAGGGAAAGCGCACATAATTTATGTGCGGATTATGTGGTCATTTCTACCTATGATTATCGGAAAGCTGCTTCGGGTTCCGGCTATTTTAGAGGTTAATGATAGTCCTCATCGGGCCTATGCCAACATTCGTTCGGTTTTCAAGAGGAGAATAGTTCATCTGATAGATAGAATTAGTTACCGTCTTAGTTCCTATATTTTGCCAGTTACCAAAAAGATAGCCGAAGATTTGCATCATATTGATAATGTGCCTTTGAATCGCATGGCCATTATGCCAAGTGGTGCAAATACGGACCTATTTCATCCTCACGATAAAATTGTTTGCTGCAGAAAATTGGGCTTCGACCCTCAGAAAAACTACGTGGGATTTATAGGGACTTTTTTGAGATACCAAGGCATTGACTTGTTAATCAAATGTGCTCCTTTTATTATTCAAAAAAATCCTGATGTGATGTTTTTGTTAGTTGGAGACGGTCTAATGAAGTCAACTTGGGAGGAAAAGATCAAAAGAGTGGGTTTAGAGGCATATTTTATTTTTACAGGTCAAGTTCTTTATAAAGAAGTTCCAATTTATTGTAGCGTCATGGATGTTTGCGTATCTCCATTTCTAAAAGAAGCAGGAGAGTTTTCACCAGTAAAAGTGTTTGATTATCTTGCTTGCGGCAAACCAGTTATTATGAGTGACGTTTCTTTTTCTGGTGAAATATTTAAATCAAGCGGTGCCGTACATCTTGTTCCACCTGAAGATCCTATATCGTTATGCCAAAGCATTTTGAGATTACTGGGTAATGAAGACCTGCGGAGTGAAATGGGCAAAAAAGGTAGGGAATTTGTTTTATCTAAATATGATCGAAAAAAAATCGCAAAGACAGTTGAAACTATAGCTTTCCAGCTTATCAGAAAAAATGCTTAGAGGAAAAAATTGAAGCTTGTTCGAAAGCATAAAGCAATAGAGTTGTATTTTGAATGCTTAAAAGAGTAGTATTAAATTCATGGATTGTTTCCTTTAGCATTATAATTGGTATTTTTATACTGGAAGGATAATTCAGGTTCCGAATCTTTCCTTTTGGAGATTTCGTCTTGAAGTTTTAATGGGAAAAATTCCATACGAGACCTTTGAAAAACGCCCCCTTTTGCCCAATTACGGCGTCAGGTTCAAATTTTAATACTCGAAATACTCAATGTGTGGATGCCTGTTCCGATGGATTCCCCATCGGGGTGGTTAAAATATTCGCCTTCCTTGGACTTGAACAAAATTGAACATTTTTCAAAGGTCTCAAAACATGGTAGCAAATAAAGGGGATAGAAGATTATTATGATTTTTGTTTTAAGTACTGGACGTAGCGGCAGCACAACGATTGTAAATTTTTTGAATAATTTTCAAGAGATTTCATGCGTTCATGAACCTTCCCCTGTTCTTATTTATGAAGCATGGGCATATTTGAATAAATGTCTATCACGTCAAGAGTTGATTGAAATTCTCAGGAAAACACGCCGACCTGCTTCCTTCGAGGCAAGGTATGCCGAATCGAACTCCCTGCTTTCATATATGATCGATGCCCTACAGGAAGCTTTTCCTGAAACAGCATTTCTTTGGTTGGTGCGAAATGGAATTGATACTGTTGCTTCATGGTATACTAGGGGTCGATATCGCGAAGACGAAATTGAACTCTCCGAGCTTTCCCCTGTTTCAGCAGACTGGGCCAGATATAGGATCCGAGGTGACGAAGTGGGTGTAATGTCAAGAGAGGATTGGCGGCGCTTGGATTGTTTTGCCCGCAACTGTTGGTGCTGGGCTTGGACTAATACAAAGATCAGAACGGATCTTGAATCTATAGGAGCGAGATGGATGTTGGTGCGGCTGGAAGATCTTGCAGACCAAGCTGAGACTATTTCGGCGTTTCTTCAGTTGAAGGGAACTCCTAGAAAGATAGAAATTCCTTTTTTGAACCCAACCAAATGGAGAAGGGTCATAAAAGCAGACTACTGGGACAATCGGCAGCGTGCGTCCTTTGAGAGGTTTTGCGGCTCACTAATGGATGAACTGTATCCGGAATGGCGAAGTACTTTTTGGCCCAAAGGTTGGGCAAAGGCACGAAATGAGCTTTTTTCAGTCTTGAGCCCACGTTACAGATTAGGCCGATTTTTGGGGAAAGTGGGGAGGAAATTTCCCCAATCGTCACAGCGTATTCTGCGGCGCATCTCTGATAGCTGCCGCAACTAACAGCAAGAGAAACTGAGCAAACCGTAGTACAGGTACTTCATAGCGGATAGAGCTTCAGCTTTATTTAGTCATCTAAAGCAATCAAGCGTAGACCTGGTTTTAAAAGCTTAAATGTAATATGCCCCCCCAAACTTTCCATTATATAAAGGCCAATCAACGCCCTGAAAGAAATTACCCTTCGCGATTCTTGAGATATGTTGCAAGCACAGCCTCATTAGTAGGGTTAATTTCTCCATCAGTACGTTCTTTAGGCATCAGCGTAATAATGCGGATAAAAGATGAGGCGGACTGGGTCGAACCATCTGTTGAGTCCATAAAGGGAATCGCTGATGAGATTGTTATTGTTGATAATGGTTCAACTGATGGAACAAATGAACTTCTTACAACGATCGCTTCGAAAGAGAAGGGATTCATAAGATTATTTAGACAGCCGAATTTAGATCATTGTTCTCTATCCAATTTTGCTCTCGAAAAAACTACTTTCCGTTGGGTTTTTCGCTGGGACGGCGATATGGTAGCTCATACTTCAGGGGATTATAATATTTCAAAACTTCGGGACCGCATTCTTTCTCTTGATTCGCGTCGCTATTATCTCATTTATCTCAGACACATCAATCTCGCCGGCGATCTTTTTCATCAAGATCCAAATGAAATGGTCCATATCGAGGAATACATTCATACCTTTTCCGAAAAAGCGCGATATGTACATCCCGGGCGTTTTGAGGCCGTAAAGTTCCCAAAGTATTATCAACCGCTTTTCTGGTATGAACCTTATAGCTTCCATGTCAATGTGAAGCCAGCACATAGGATGTTACTTCGATATTATTGGGAAGATTGGATGGAGCTGAAAGACTATACCCGCTACCCTACACTTGAAGACTATGTGAATGAAAGGATAGAAAAGGATTTCGGAACAAGTTCCTGGCAAGAGGCTCAAAGGCTGTGTGTTAAAAGAGTATGCCAAAACTATATCCCCTATGATCCTAATATTTTCGGGCCGTATCCTGAATTGTTGAAGCCATATCTTAAAAACTCCAAATACAGTTTGAAATACAAAGATGGAAAAATAGTCGGGAGAAACGAAGCTTCTTAGAAAATGAGGATAATAAATGAAAGCAATTTTAATTAATCCACCAAGTCCACGGACGAGTTCATTTGTTCATTTAGGGCTAGCTTATTTAGGGTCTATCCTAGTTGATAATAAATGGGAAACGAAAATAATTGATGGTTCTGCGCCTTATGGAGAATATTCTTTTGATTCAATTGCTGAGATTATTCAAAAAGATACACCCGACTTTGTCGGTATTACAACAACTACACTTTTTTCAACTTATGCTTCTGATTTAATAAAAAAAGTAAAGAGTAAAACAAATGAAATAAAGATATTATGTGGTGGACCTCACGCAACATTAATGCCTAACGAAATGTTTGAAGCTGGCGCAGACATTGTAATCAGAGGAGAAGGTGAAAAGACATTAGAGGAAATAATTCCATATTTTCAAGGCGAAAGGAGCCTTAATGCAATAAAAGGAATTTCATATCGGAATAAAAATAACGAGATAATTAATAATCCCGCCCGCAATTTAATACAAGATTTAGATATGTTACCATTGCCCAATAAGGATTTATTCAATATTCATGATTTTGTTCAAGTAACAAAGGAAAAATACAGATTTTCGAATATAATAACTAGTCGGGGTTGCCCTTTTTTGTGTACTTATTGTTCAAAAGCTGTATTCGGCAGAAAATTTCGCGCGCGATCGCCTAAATCGATTATTGATGAGATTAAATATTTAAATTTAAGATACGGACTTAATCATGTAGACTTTATAGATGATGGTTTCACCTTTGATAGAAAAAGGATGTTTATATTTTGTAAAGAAATAAATAATCAAATACCTTTCAAACTAACATGGTCATGTGTAACGCGAATTGATCTCGTTGACGAAGAAGTTCTCAATATTATGAAAGACGCTGGATGTGTAAAAATAAATTATGGAATTGAAAGTAGTAAAGAGGAAACATTAATAAAAATAAACAAAGGAATTAGTTCCGAAGAAGCAAAAAAAATAGTTAAACTAACGAATCTTATAGGCCTAAAGTGCTCAGCAAATTTCATGTGGGGTTTTCCATGGGAAAGTTGCGAGGATGTTAAGAATAATAGATTATTTATGAAAGACCTTTCCAAATATGTGGAAGATATAGATCCGGCCGGCATTCTAATACCTTTCCCTGGTACCGCTATTTACGATGAATACAAAGAAAAATATCAATTCTCAAATTGGTGGTGTGACAGGAAAAAAAATACTGGTGAATATAGAAATAAAATCTATCATCCTTTGTTCCGTTTTTTTGGATTTGAAGACCAAGGAATGTTGGAGAATGATGGTTTTTTTAACTATTCACCAAGAATAAAAAAGGAAATAAAGAAGGCAGCGCTATTCATAACAAAACATAATGTTGAAAACCATCCTTTTATTCAGAGAAAAATTGCATTGGTATTTATTACACTTTCAAGGTGGTTTTATAAAATAAATCCATCCATGGAAAAAATTATATCAAAAATATTTTATTTTTTGTTAAAGCTAAAAAGTGGAGCCAAAACATCGCGGTCTCAGTAAATAATATATAAATTGAGCCTGTTCAATATTAGACGTTGAGTACGTCGCTCCATTTTCCGGTTTTCTTGTGCTCGTGAAGGATATCCAGGATTGCTACTATGTCATGCTCAATAACATGAATAAGGACATTATCGTGTCCCATGTATGTATTATTTACTTCCATATGGTATCGGTTTTCCTTGGTCAATCCGTAGTATCGTTCGATTCCGGTGCGAAGTTTTTTTAATTGTTCATAGGGCCTTGAGCCAGGCACAGCAGGCCCTTGTCGGCGGTAGTCATCTTTAAAGTGGGTATGGGTGATCCAGCCAAATCGGTTTTCCGAGTCTTGATACTCACAGCGGAAGAGCATGCGTTGCGGGTCTTTGATACAAACCCGGTAGCATGCAAACTTGGTGCGTCCGCGATTGTATTCAATTCCTTTGCGTCGCGTTGGGTACCCAAATGGGCACAAAGGTGTGCCGGTATTGCCTAGATTCGGACCCCATTTTATGGATGGTTTACGAATAATGACAGGTAGGATATTGAACTCGGTGTAGATATCGCGGTGGAATTCCTCCGAGTCATATCCCGCGTCAAGAATCACACAGGCAAAGGGGAGCTTTGGATAACGTTCAAAGGCTGTAAGCAAAAGTGGCATAATATGTGCCTGATCACTTTCGTTTGCAGGTGCAAGTCGGCTTACGATAGGAATACCGCTTACAGATATAAGCGTATGCGTACGGTGACCAACAGGGTACTTGTGCTTATGGTGTGGTTTTCCAAAGGCAATGCTATCATCGGTGAATATCCAGTTCCCATCGTCATCCTTTTCGCCTTTGGTGGAGGCTACGGCTTTGAGAAAAGTTGAGTCGCCGACGAGAATAATCTTCTCACGAACCATTTTGGGAAGATCTAAGATAGGTGGAGTAAGTAAGCCTAACTTGTATGCCTGTGAAACAAAATGTCGATGAATTTCAACGAAGCCTTCCGGCCCCAGTCGTTGGCGGAGAGTGTTGAAGGTATTATGTGCGGGGATCTCATCGTGGTTTATACCGATAGCATCACGATAGATTTTGATTTTGGCTAGCTTCTCGCTGAGTTCCCTATCGGAGGAAATACGCTCCTTGACTTTGAGAATGCGTGCCAGCACCAGTGAGCTTGCATAACCGACCGGGCCGGTGGAGCGATATCGAGAGAGAATGCTATTGATGCTGCGCTTGTTGATACGGCGAAAATACTTCAGGAATTCTGATTCCTGCGGTGTGCGTATACGGGACATGTTCTGCGTCTCCTGTTCAATATTGGCGTTCAATATTTCAGGAGTATACAAAACAAGAAGAAAAACCCACAAGCTTAGATAATACCGGAACTTGTACCCTCTCATAGTTAGATGATGAGCGTTGAAATGTTGGGTTACTTCTACCATTTTTGCCTATTAAAATTGGGTTACTTTTTTACATTTTGTGGCTCTGAGAAACAAAAAAGCTCCATTTTCTGGGGGGTTAGTGGGTTACTTTCCAAAACAACCCCCTAAAACCGTATATATAACAATGGGTTAGAATATTGAACAGGCTCAAATTATCAAATATAAAAATGAGCTGTCAGTTTAAATAGTAAGCTACAGTTTTTTAATCCTTCAGAAATCGCAGACTAAAATGAATAAGATTAGTGTTCTATTTATTATTGACGGCCTTGAATTTGGCGGTGGAGAGAGAGTTTTTCTACAGTTAGCTGCTGGATTGAAAGATTGCTTTAAGGTTTTTGTTGCCGCTACTCGCGGAGGCAAGTTTGAGAATGGTATAAGAGAATTAGGGGTCAAGTTTTTCCCTGTGGACATGAGCAGGCAATTATCTTTGAGACCCATTCGTCAACTTAGTGGTATTATCAAAAACAATAAAATTGACTTGGTTCACAGCCAGGGGGCACGAGCCGATTTCTATGCCAGGATAGCAGGGCGAGTAGCAGGGAGTCCACACAACCTATGCACTATAGCCATGCCGGTGGAAGGCTTCGAGGTCAGGCCTTGGCGAAGGATGATCTATCGGTCCATTGACAGCCTTGCAGAGAGGTATGTTGATAAATTTATTGTGGTCTCAGATGCCTTAAAAAGAATTCTGATTGAAAAGCGTGGGATTCCTGGACATCGGATTACTCGGATTTACAATGGAATAGAGTTGGATCATTATCATCCGGATGCTGAAGATGTAAAAATGAGGAAAGAATGGGGAATTCCTCAGGATGTGCCCATTATCGGGGCTATTGGCAGAATGGTTTGGCAAAAAGGATTTGAATGCCTCATAAGAGCTATTCCTGAAGTTGTCCAGGCTGTTCCTGATGCAAAGTTTATTTTTGTAGGTGATGGACCAATAAAAGATCAGTTAATAGTAAAAAGTGAACAGTTAAATGTCAGAGATAGGATTGTCTTTGCGGGATTTAGAAGTGATATAAATGAGATTCTCGCAGCGGTAGACCTTTTGGTAGTCCCTTCTCTTTTAGAAGGGTTTCCAATGATAACGTTGGAAGCAATGACAATGGCCAAACCCATTGTTGCAACTAGTATAGATGGAATAACAGAGCAGATTACTGATGGAGAAAACGGAATTATGGTTTTACCGAAAGACCATATTGCTTTAGCCGAAGCGATATTGAGATTGATTAAAGATAAAGAACTTTCTAAAAAGCTTGGCATGTCGGCCAGGAAAAGAGTTGAACAAGAATTCTCGGTTGCAAAAATGGTTGAAGAAACTGAAAAGGTTTATATGTCTTTGCTCAGTACAAGCTAAAAATGAAAAGTTGCCCCTACTGCAAAAGTGTTGGAGATTTATATTTTAATATCTTTGCAAGAACCTTTCTTCGGTGTTGGCCACATGCAGTCGTGAAGGTTATTTTGATAGATATGCTTGTGATCAAACATTTGGAGAGACCTTTGCAAAACGTCCCTTTTTGCCCGATTTCTGTGTCCCCGATGACGGGATTTGTCAACAGGCTCAAATTTTAATCCTCGAAATACTCAATGTATGGATGCCTGTCCCGATGGATTTCCCATCGGGGTGGTTAATCCCGCCATGGCGGGATCGTCTTCCTCCGCTCAAAGTCCGAGATCTTCGACCTGAATTTGAACAAAATTGAACATTTTTCAAAGGTTTTAAATCCTAACCGTTGGCAGGGTGTTCTTGGGCACCTCTCTGGAAGTGGTGCCAATGAAGCGTTAACTTATTGAATTTGAAAGATGAATGAAAATTACAGTAAATAAAAAAGATGTAATTTTACCGGATTTTTTAATCATTGGCGCATCTCGAAGCGGTACGTCATCACTTTATTTCTATTTAAGAGGGCATCCCGAGATTTTCATGCCAGAAGAAAAAGAGCCCCACTTTTTCAGTGACCCTCAATCCCTTGCCC
>SDBU01006889.1_pt1 | contig 13270 bp, 22 predicted proteins | sample 2277071 | NCBI WGS metagenome assembly SDBU01 (sample SAMN10397929, study PRJNA504765) | marine sediment metagenome | isolation source: marine sediment core GS08_GC12, 126 cmbsf | place: Arctic Ocean: Gakkel Ridge, Loki's castle | collected 2008 | reverse complement strand
AAGAGCGCCTGAAAAAGCGCCTTGAAAAGAAGAAAGCCGCATTTGAGTCCCGTTCCCTGAAATTAACTGATCTGAATGGAGAAACTTTTGCACTTGGCAATTCTTTGTTTAACTTTCTTGCGATAAAACTTCGTAACTGGTCTTGGGTTTCTGGAAACTTTGCTTCTTCTACTCTTTGTAATGCATTAACCAAGTCATCAAACATGAATCCAAGTCCATCTTTTGCAAGTACAATATCTTTTTGGAAGTCACTCATATCAGTATGAATATCTGACTCTGCTCTGTCTAACAATCTCTTTATGTCCCTTAGATCATTAATCATTTTTATTTTGTTTACTTGCTTTCCAACAGGTGAATCTTCTAATCTTTGTTTTCTAATTATTTTTACTCCATCAAGATTTTGAGAGGTATCCCTTCGGCTACGTACACCTTTTGATTGAGTAATAGGATGAAAAGTACCTTTACCATCCTTGAATCCTTTGACCATTCTACTCTAAAATAGTCACAATCTATTATCTTTTAAAGCGATTTGCTGAACAAATTTGAACTTGAGAGTGGATTTCCACAACTCAAGCCAGTCACGATTCACATATCTCCCTCCCCAATAGAGTTTTAATTGAATCAGACATCATAGGCTAAGAAAAATTGTTTAAAAAATGTTTTGTAATTCGTCAATTAAAGGAGACATTAAAGAAAAATTGTTTGAAAAATGTTTTGTAATTCGTCAATTAAAGGAGACATTATACTAATTTGTACTAAGTGAACCTGCATTTTTGTAGTATGGCTAGACAATCACATGCCTCAAGAGTGAAGGCAGGAAAAAAAGGTGCTAAGACTAGAGCAAGAAAGAAAGCAAAACGAAAAGCATCAGCACGTAAAAGTGCAAGAAGAAGAAAACGCTAGTCTGATTCAGTAGTAATGATGATGACAGCAATTATTTTTTTATTTATCTCTACTTCCAGTTCCCCATGATGTATTCTTACAAAGTGTTCCTTGTGACCTGAACCTTTGAAATTTCCTTTGCATTTGTAAATATCAACCTTTGACATGTTTAGATCTCCTGTTGCCTTTCTTTGTAAGTTCATGTAGACTTTACCAATAGGACATCTTAATTGTGGTTGCCTGTCAAACAATCTTTTTCCTAAGACTTTGCCATCAGGTTTTTTGAAAATATCAGAAACATTATTGAGTAGGAAATATTTTTTTCCTTTCTTAATTATAATCAGATGTTCTTTGTGTGCCTTGTCTCCCTTGCAGTGACCAATCCAAACTCCTAACTTTCTACTTGATATTGGTTGTAGATAGTTGAGTCTGTTTGGTCTTGATTGAATCTCACCAATTACACATCTGTAGTTTTTTGCATGTGCCTCTTTCATTTTAGTTCTTCCAGAGATTGCATTAGAGTCATCTGCTTTGACTTTGTTGGCATAAGATCAATGCCAAACATTCCAATGAAAACTCTTCCACATACAACATGAAAATTGAAAGTTTCTCTTCTGTAAAGTTTTTGTGAGAACAATGTTACTGATGATATTGTTTCTCCCCAATGTCTAGGATTGTCTGGTGTATTGCACTGCTCTGGACACCTGCAATCTAATGGATGCAGACAAAGCCTACAAACTTTGTTTCTGTGATCACGAAGAATTTGTCCCATGTGTTTTATTCTTCTCCAAACTTCATTCTGCATTTCAGTTCTGATTTGTCTTTGCTGTTCTATTGGAGAGTTTACAGATACGAGTTTATCTTCATTTTGAAGTCTTGTAGTTACTTCTCTTTCAAGATCTCTTACTTTTTCATCGTGTGCTTTTTCTGGTTTCCATATTTTCTGCCTTAATCCCTGTAAATTATTCATTCTAGTCTTGATATTTTGAGACTGAACTAGCAGTCTCCCAAAAACTTGATCTGAATGAGACTGACAAACTTCTCTTTCACCATTCCACATTCCATGTGCATCTCTGTAGTAGATGTAATTAATTCCAGTTATCGAACCACATCTTAAACCGTTTTCTTTGATGTGTTGACAACTTCCCATTCATTTTACACTTTCTTCTTTGCTTTCTTTATTTTTTCATGATCCTCTATGCATTTTAGATTACAATAGAATTCAGCAACGATTGGTGCGTATGATGGAACCATCATGTATGAAATAAACTTTTTACAATCTGGATTTTTACACTCAACTGAAACTCGTTTACTTTTAGGCTTATCATCATACATTGTCATGGGTACTCTGTTTCCGTAATTTCTTGGGAATAAAAGAATTTCTATGATCGTTAAATTACTTCTTCGGGAAAACCAAAACTAAAGTCCTCAGTTTTTGCTTCCTGTTTGTCTTTTTGTAACTCTTCTGCAACTTGATCTGCAAATGTTGTTTCTTCTTTGGCTTGTTGCTCTGCTTTCTTTTCAGATGCATCTGCCTTTGCTTCTGCACTTGCTTGTTCTGGTTGCGATGCACCTTGTTTTACTTTCTTTCTTACTTCATCTGCATCCTTTTCTGCCTGTCGTTCTGCATCCTCTTTATCTTTAACTTTCTTTTCTAATTTTTCAATTTCTGCATTTTGTTTCTTCTCTCTTTTCTCTGATTCATCTCTGAATTTTTTATTTTGATCTACTTGTGCCTCTCTGAATTTTACTTCGGATTGTTTTAATGATTGTTCAAATGAATCTTGTAGTTTTTGTTTTTCTTCTTCTGATTTTCCTGCCTTTACTTTTTCTAATCGTGCTTCCTGTCTTACAAAGTCTCTAAGAACTCCTTTCACAAACTTTTCAATCCCTTTATCTCTTGGAAGGTCTGGAATTTGTTGTCTTACAAATTTTTCAAGGTCTCTACCTTCTCTGATATTTTGTGCTCTTGCCTGTCTGAATGAAGTAATTAATTTATTTTGGAACTTTCTTCTCAAATCGATATCTTTTTGGAATTTTTCATCTTGATTTGCTTTGAATTGATTGTACCTTTGTTTTATTTTGTTTGCAAAATCTCTATTTTCTTTTTCTAAAATTTGTGCTGAACCTGCACCATTAGAATATCTTACTTTAGCGTAACGAGTCTTTCCTACTCTACCCTGATTGATAGGATGAAATTTGCCATTCCTATCTTTAAATCCTTTAACCAACTTACAACTTTTTCAATGTTTTCTGCATATTAAACAGATCTGAGTAAAACTCTATTCTCTCTTTGGTGGATTTTGTTGGTCTCCTGCTTGACCAGTCATGAGTCTTGCAGTTTCTAACTCCTTCTCCATCGCTAGTGTGCCTGTGTAAATTCTTTCTATCTTGTCAGTTTCCTTCTCTTCTCTAATGTCTAATGCTCTCATAACAATATTTGATATTGCAGGTTCAATTCGTGTATTCAAGAATGTAACCTCATTGTTTCTGTAGTTAATCATACCATAACCATCAAACTCATTTTGCCATTGAACTCCATAATGATGATAGAGTATCAATTTTTTCCAAATCTGAGGAATGTTTCTAATCTCTGCCTTCCAATCTTCTGACCTTACCCAAGCATCCTCTAATGACTTTGGGAGATTCGTTTCTTCTTTTTTTCCTAGCATTTTATGAAATATGCTTGGCTTTGCAGTATTCACATTGATGACTTGTCTTTCTGGTTGCTGTGGATCTCCCTCCTTTTTTATGTAATCTGATTTTTGATATGACTCTGTATCACTTCCGGCAATCTCTGATACATCTTTTACAACTAGATAGACTGCCTTTGTGATTCCTGAGAGTTCTGTTTGAAATCTGATAAATTCAGACTGAGTTGATTCTAGATACTGGTAAATGTACTCAGGTTTGTCTTTGTCTTTTTTATTCTCAAGAATTTTTTTGTAGTACCAAGTGTTTACTTTCTCGAAGAAATCTGTTAACTGTTTTTGCTCTCTTGGTATCCTATCATAAGATTCCTGAAATATCTCAGCGAAATCTGATATTGCTTCTTTTTCTACGCTACTCATATTTCATCATACCTACAAATTTGCATTCACATCAACTCCCTCTTCTTCCATCAAGTCCTGTTCCTGTTGGCTTCGAGATTTTCTAGTCATCATGTAGATTGCCATCGTTGCTACACCTCCCATTGCCTGTAAGAACTGTGGAGGTATGCCACTCATTGATGGAATCATTACTGGTAGATAACCTGCAACAATAATTGCGAAAATTGTTAGTGCAATCCATTGAACAATGTCCTTTGGCTTGTAAAATCCTGATGGCAAGTCCGTACCAATTAATTTTTTCTGTCCAAGTAGTAATTTTAATGTGTTAATCTTTTGTCTGTACTTGTTTAGTAACTGGTCTCTTGTCTGTAATTCTTCTTGCTGTACTTGGATGTGCTCATCTAAGCCTTCAATGTATTCTACCTGCTTTGATGCCTGTACCATTGATGATGCTACCTTTGCTAAATCTTCTGAATAAGGTAAGATGTTGATGTTCATCTCTACTTCTTCTGGTTTCCTATCTTTCCAGACATTGAATATTACTTCGTTTTCTTCTGCTTCATTTTTCTTATCATAGGTGGATTTTAGTTTTGCGTTTGGAATTGGTGACATTAGCCATACATCCATCCATTGTTTGTTTGAAACTTCAACTTCAAACCTTTCAGTTGAATTGTGGCATACACATGTTTTCATATATTCCCAACCGAATGTAGCCCAAGAGAACTTTGATTCTGATTGTGAGAATGAAATCTCTGGTTCATCTAGTGGAGCAGTTGAAATTAACATTGGTGGTATTCCCCTTCTCTTTACAGTTGATGTAATCAATTCCTTCGTGTCCCTGTAGTATGCCTGATAGAAGAACAACTGTTCATTGTCCCTAAGTCTAAGAATCTCATTTATTGCCTTTGTGAATTTTTTGTTTGATTTTAATGCACGAATGATTGATGCCCTTACAGGAGCATCGTATTTGTTTACAAACATTTCAACGAGACCTTGACCCATAATTACGAACTGGATAATTCCAAGTGGTTCTTCTGAATTTGGATGTCGCCTTGCATTTACTACGTATCTTACTCCAATGAATACCAAAATTAGTAGTAATACTACTGAGAAGAGTGGAGCATAGTTTGGAATTACAATTGTTCCACCTTCTGCTGTAGGTTGGATTGGGTTCAACATTGTCTGCCAAAAGTCCACAAATGGATTTCCTGTTGCTCTAGTTTGCAGGAAAACAGACTCTAGGAATAATAATACGTTATTTACCATTTCTTTTCCTCTGCTCCATTTTTGCGAATATTGCATAGTAGATTACCTTCTCGGCAACCTCTTGTTTTTTCATAAATTCTAACGGAATGTCTGCCCTGTTTCTTAGTGCCCACTTTCTGTATTTTACAATCCAACCGTATGACTCGTTTAACTGGTTGTACTCGAACTCATCAAACATGTCATCCTTGAACCTTCTGTTTTCAAAGTCAATTGCTTGTAGAATTGCAAGGAAATCTTTTGGTCTTGACTTTAGAATTGTTTCTTCTTTTACTTGTTCTTCTTCTTTTGGAGAGGGAGGTGTCGGAGGGAGAACCTTTTCTTCTTCTTCTCCAATTACAAACCCACCTGATGGTTCTACTGCTTTTTCTATCATTTCATCAAGTTCATCATCTTTTCCTTCTGCACCTGACTGTAATTCTTTTAGTACATCTTGTGTAGTTTGTGTATCTGGTTTCTCTTCTGCAAGTGCAACAACTTCTGCTTCTGTCATTAACTCTTCATCTTCCTTTTTCTTTCTGAATGAAATTATTTTCTTTAACTTTGATTCCTTGTGTTGTTTTGGAATGTTATCTCTGATTACTGGAATGTTCATGATTGCTTTGAGATCTTGTTTTAACTGCTGTAATGGTTCGCTAACTGATCTTACTAGGTTGTCCATACTCAGAGTCATTGTATTAATTTGAACAAGTGAATCATCCAAGTCATTTACTTTTGAATCAAACTTTCTTTTTCCTGTAAACGAACTGATTAGAGTTACTAATGATAGAATTACAACTCCTAAAATTAACAACCACATATAGGCAATTCCTGTTGCCTGTGTCTGTGTGTTTGTGTTAAATGCTGTAACCATTGCAGGTATTTGTCCAATGAATGTTAATGACTCACCAAAAATTTCTTCCTTAGTTGGAACTGGTGTAGGTATAATTGTATTAGCAAATAAAGTCATGCAGAATCTTTTAGTATCAAACTTTTCTTGTGTGCTTTGTACAATTGCATTGTTGGAAAGATATTCAATGTAGATCTGTCTTGGCTTTTCATCAGGATAATTTACTTCTATGTAGATTTCATACTGGTCTGCTTCATCTGTGTAAAATGTCATGACTTGGTTTGTTGTTTGTCTTACTGGAAATGATGTTCCTTGCTGTTTGAATTCTTGTTTTACATCTGTTGAAGTATCGTAGAACACTTTGATGCTGAATGGAACCTGTGCTGAACCTCCCTGAACAACTTTCCTAGTACATTCCTCTGGATTTCTAATCTGTTCTAACTGCTGTTCGAATGGAAGTATTTGTGCATAAGCAGATGGAATAATTACAAACTCTATTTCATTTTCATCCATCCATTGAGTAATAACTACAAACCAAACTGTATAGGTAATTGCAATTAAAACTCCAAGTCCAATACATGCTAACTGTGTTTTGATTGGTAGTGGTTTCTTCTCACTTGACATCTTCTCTCATCTCCCTTGAATTATGCAGAAAGTTTTTTCCTTCTGCATCTGACTGGATTATTTTGAGTTCCTCAATCATCAACTTTTTTTCTAGTGGCTTTGCTAGTTTGAAGTTCTCTATCCATTTGATAGAAGTCAGGGTAATGAGTTGATGGACACTCTTTATCGGAAAATCAGGATCGGAGACAATATGTTTAAGAAAATCTCTGAATGTTGGTACTACTTTTACTGTTGCTCTTTCCATGATGGGTAAATGTCTCCATGTCCCCATTCATCCATGTCTCCCTAAAGGGAATTGGAAAAGTAAGTTAGACTAATAGGTAAAAATTGTTAATTAATTCTTAAAGTCCAATCATTGCCATTATTGGATCTCGTACTTCTGGAACTGATGCAACAATCAATCCAACTGTAACTACTATTGCAAGACCAATTCCGGCTACAATTTTTTCAGTCAACACAAATACCTATTTTCTGATTAACAAGACTAAGCCAACAAGTGCGACTATACCGTAAAGAATTCCACTAACAATATCTTGTTCAGTAGGTTCAGGAGTGGCTTGTTGTATAAATGGGTCTAGAAAATCAAAAATTCCTGTTGTTTGACTTTGAACTCCTTGAGAAATTATTTGTGTTTCAAATATCATAAAGAGATTCCAACCTGCAAATGCTATGAGAACAAGACCAATTAATCTTAAAATTGCTCCCATTACCTTAACCTTCTAAAGTCATTCCAATGAGGATGCATCCAAGCATGTCTACCATGAATTCCTCTTTCTAGGAAGGCATTGCCAATGATTATGATGAGGAATCCTAGAAATATTCTCAAAACCATGTGCCACCAGATTTGAGATGCAGGAACAAATGTTGTATCAACTAACATGCTTTCTAACTGGAATGTAACTACAATAAGATCTTCTGCTCTGAAAAATCCGAAGATTCCTGTAAATATTGAAAACCAACCAACAATTAGTAATAGAAATCCTATAAATGTAAATGGATAATTATTGACTTTCATTTTCTTTTCCTCTTCAATAATATAATAGCACCAACTATTATTCCTGATGCGAACAATGCTTCTCCTAACAAAGTAATTCTATCTACCATTTGAATATCATCAGGTGGGAATAATGTTCCTATGACAAAAAATACTATTCCTGCTCCAAACAAAGTCCAAATCATTAATGATGGCTTTTTCTTGTAAACTTTAACCAAGTCAGTCATTAGCAACCACTCGCTGTAGGATAGATCTTGCAGAATGTAGATGGATCTTCTGTCATAATAATTCCTTCATCCTCAGTACACTCTCCATTGTGAGCAATTTGTACATTTTCTACATTTGCAAAGCAAGCATTAGGGAATGTTTCTCCATTAACTCCACATACAGGTGCAAATATTTCAATACATGCTGGTGGTGGTACATTAGGTCTTGATGTTGATAAAATATCAACTAACGTTCCTTCTTCTGATATTGGAACAAAAACTGCTACTGCTACTAAAGCAACAATCACTATTGCAATTGCAACTCTATTTCCAATTCCTTTTTTCTTTTTTTCTGCCATTATCCTGCACTCGCATTCCAAAACATCAAAGTCTCTTTACATGCTAAACATTTTTTGTTCGTATAACGGTAAAAAATAACTCCACCATATCCGGCTAAAAATATAACAAGAAAAAGTGTTAGCCATGAGACAGGATCTTCTATGAATGGAAAATTGAAAGTAGGAACCTCATTTCTAAAAAATGCTAGATATGCAAAATAAACAAGACCTGCAAAAGCACCTGCTGTAATGAAACTTGTTTTTTCACAATGTCGCTTATCTAGAAACCCAAGACCACCAATTCCTTTTACCATACTATAAAATCACTCCTTGTTTGCTTTTTCATTGTTTTCTTGCTCTCTCATTTTGTCAATGTCCTCTTGAATGTCAAGTCCCTTATCTTCTGCAACCATTCTGTTTTGTTGTTCACGTAAGTCGAATGCTTTGTTAAGTTCTACCTCATCATGCAAGTGTGGAGAGTCCTCATCAACAAAAACATTATCTAACTCTGGATTGGTTGGATGAAGTGAAATCAATCTTCCTTCTACACTTTCTCCCTTTGATTGTGCTCTTTTGATTTCTTCTTCTGGAATTATTTCTTCTTTTTCAATTCTTCTTGAACGTAGAACTTTTGTAATTTCAGAAGCAGTGAGTGGTTCATCCTGTCTTTTGTTTAGCATTTGGGAAACTGACTTCCCACCTTTAGGTCTAACTATGAATGCTTTACCGTTATCCCTTCGCCTTCTCCAACCTAGACCCATAATAGATCCTTATTGAAGTTAAGACCTCTTGAACTTTGGAATTGCTCTAAGAATCAGTTCCACTACGTTGTCTGCATTAAGATTATTTTCTGCAATAAATTTACTAACATGTGTTGAATATTTTTTTTCAACCTCTGGTGATGCACCTTCAATTGATACCTTGCCTACAATTTTTCCTATCTCGTGATCATACTTTGCACATTGTTTTCTTGCAACTCTTCCCATCTGGTCTGTCTTGTCGTATGCAAGACCTTTCTTCTTTCCTTCGTTAGTGATAATTGAAATTGCATCCTTTGTTGTTGGAGAGTCACCAATGTCACCTTGCAATAACAAACCTTCTAAGACTCTTCTCTCTTTGTTTAGTCTAATTGCTATCATCTTTGCCTCATAACTGGAAGGAATCATATCATATCTTTCTAACAATAACAACTTTACATCTTCTTCGTTCAAATCCCTAACCGTTCCATCTGCAAACAATCTCCAAACATATCCCCTGTTGAATCTGCCAACAAATCCTGCATTTTCACCAAGTCCTGAATTGTTATGCGTTGCATGTGATGGTGCATGTGTTCCTTTCTCGTGGTCTTGGAAGGCTTTTCCCTCTTCTACTGTTACTAATCTACCAGAGATTCCTTTTTCTGCTTTTTCCATGTCATCTGCAATTGATTTTAGATCTTTTTTCCAATCATTAAATTCTGAAAGGTTTCCATTACAAAATATCATACATGCTGTTTTCTCACCAACTCTAGAAATGGCAAGTTGGAGTTCTTCATGTGAAACTTCTCCATTCATGTACATTTGCATATAATGAATTTCTTTAACAGTGGGTTTTTTGGTGACTACGACTCCTGAAAGATTAATTGCTTCATTAAGAGATTCTTCAAAATTTTCTCTATACTTATTGTTGAATTCTGACTCTAACCTTTCTAACGTTACTTCTGACATTGGCGACATTTGAATTTGATAGTTTCTAGGTATATCAAAGCAGAGATTGAAAACTATTACACTTTTTGCTTATAATTTTAGATGGTTCTTAGGGAGACATGTATCCTTAAAGGTCAATCGAATTTTGGTGCAATTACTACAATTAAGAAGAATCCAATAGCAACTCGAATAACTCTTCCTAACTGAAATATTATATCTTGGTCTGCAAAGAAGAAAAGACTCCCAATTCCTTCAATTGTTAGGAAAAACCCTGCTAGTAATACAATCGAACTTAGTGGTTTCACTCTTTTCCTCTTCTATTAATCATCACAAATACTATTACTGTAATTGAAAAGAGTAATGTTAGCATTATAGTTACGAATACAAAATTTTCAAAGAACTGGTTTACGAGTAAAATCCAGAATGGTACTTGAATCCAATCTACAAATGACAAGTTATCTGGTTCTCCCACAAACAGACTGAACTTTCCAGTAGCACCAAGATGGTAATTGAATAGTTCGTCATGTGCCCTTACAAAGTAGATCCCATCATCCGGCAGTGTCATTCTTAATTCTGCTGTTACAAACCATTCTGTATTTGTCAAGTCCTCATGGAACCTTGTTTTTTGTGTTGGAGCAATCACCTTGCTCTCACCAATTATTAGATCAAAGGATGGTGTAAAGTCCCTTGAACTTTGGATGTCAGGTACATTTGTCCGAATTATGATCTCCTGTCCTTCCCTACCAGTAAATGAATACCAGTGTGATTGTCCTTGCCTTTCAAACTCTTCTAATGTAAAGTAAGAATTGTTGAATGGATCTGGAATGTGTGTTGCAGTCTGGATCATTGTGTTGTCTGGATAATATGCTAACAACTCTACTGCAAATGCAGGAGCAGTACCAACAACTAGAACTGCAAATAGAGAAATGAGAATTAGTTTATTCATGTTCCAATTCTACTAAAAATTAGAGTGTCTATAAAGCCACCATCTATTAGATCTGCATGAGAAATTGCTAATCTCCAATTTTCCTTATCAAAAATTCCTACATCATTGCATTGTACATCTGGTGGTGCTAGTGCTATATCTCCCATTGGTTCTGCAACATCCTCAAATGTTCTAAAACAAACAATTCTTTCACCAAAAACTGTGTATTGTGTATCTGATTCTTCAAATCGAGTTGTGCTTCCTGATCCTATTCTAAAAAAACACGTATCATCTTCTTGTGGGAAACATGGTTCAGTTGGATTTATCTCAATTGTAATATCTGCTTTGGTGTATTGAAAAACAATAATGACTGGAATTATGAAAATTAATCCTACTATAAACGCTAACTGCCATTTTTTAAATTCTCTTTGTACCATGTTCTAAAATGGGTTTATCTGACTCGCTAATAACTAATTGGGCATTAGGGCTAACAGAGTCAGATTAAGGTTGAATGTTGGTGCAAGAATGAAAACACTCGCATGTGAACAAGCACCAACATCCAGAGTACCCATCAATATAAAATAGACAGATTGGCATCAAGCGAAATGAGATCGCATACAACAATTGGACATTGAAATATACAAAAAATTTCGTGTGGAGATTTCATCTTTTGCTAATTGGGCAATTGGGAGCATATCTATTATGCCATCAAATGCTACAAAAGAATCCCTTACCTCCATTCTAGCCAACCCGATCTAGACTAGATAATCTAGGTTTTAAAATCTTTTTTCGAGGCAGTTCATACTTTTGATTCAATGGTAACACGTACATCTCTGATTCAATACTGTACGGTCATACTGTACGGATTAGAGTGTTTTAATATCTTTCAGGCTAAGTCTACATCTTGCAAGCAATCATTGTGTTTAATGGGAAAAATCGGTTTTGTATTCCAATTCCTAATGTGAAAATTGAAGATGTTGATGTAAAAATAATTAAAGACATAATGAATTGGAAAAATGGAACTGATAAAGATAGACTTTCTCTTGTTTATTCATACTTGAGATATTTAAAACGAAATCAAGCCAAATGAAATGTTCTGGTTAGCACCACAATCTTGTCATGCCAACACAGATCCTAATTAGGTGAAGCACATACACATACACACTTCAATCTAAAATGGTTTGTTTTGTAATTATAAATTCTTGGATCTGCCCGAATCTGAATTTAGGGGAAGGAGTTATGCTTGCTGAATCCTGACAGATCCATATTATAAAAGCCTGATCTCTGTATTTATCATTATTCTGTCAACTTCTATGGTCTTAATGGTTTACCTTTTGCTCTCTCTTCCCTCTTCGACACACACACACATAGCCACCACCTCTCTATTTAAGCAACTTATGGGTTGGGTTTTAGGACATGGCTACATCAAAACTATGTCCGACCCAACTCAATCTAAAATAACAAAGGCATGGGTTGGGATCTGGACATGAAAATGTCAAGATAAACATGCCCAAAGAATGAGTTTATGCAAGTATTTTGATCCCAACTCATTCTAAAATAAGAAAGGCATGAGATCGGGGAGTAACCAGTGGCGAAACCAATTACTGTTTGATCCCATGCCCGAATGTACCAAACCTAACGACATTGCAGGAAGTTAGGAAAGGCATCTATCCTATACAATACTACCAAAAAAAGTTTCTATGTGTGTGTGTTATTTTTTTTCGAACTCAAGGTAAACTTTTCAAAGGTCAACCTTTTGTTTGGAGTAAACCTGTATTTGCAAAGTTTACAATATCCTTTTGATCTCACATAGCCCTTCTTACTGCATCTAGGACAAATTGAATACTTTGTTTTATCCTGTGTTGGTATCTTTGCTTTTTTTTGAATTATTCTATTGTCTTTCTTGCCTGTAGTTCTAATTGTGTCTAAAATGTAGTCTCTTTTTCTAAAAACACTCATGATAGATTAAACCATGACCTTTTACCTCTTTCTTTGGCTTTAGGATCTGGTTTGAGAACTGATCTACCCTCTCCAATAACCTGTTCTCCTTCTGATGAATCATTACATGCCGGATCATCTTTTACTAGAGTTACTTTTTCTGGATCATTTTCAGGCGTAACTTTTTCCTCATCATTTACTACTATTTGTGAGTCTGGATCGTTATCCTCTGTAATTACTTCTTCCTCAGTCTTATTCTCCATTTTCCACCTTGCTCCTTGTATTTTTCAAAGTCTGATTTTGATGAAGTTTCTGTATCTATTGCTCTTCCTGCTGAAATACTTGATCCATGTCCTACAACTTCTCTAACTAAATATGAAATATCATTTGCTAGATCTTTATAATTTATTGAAAGTTCAACTGGTAGTCTACCTCCTTTTGATTTTAATTTGTCAGTCATTTCCTCTACTGCTAACTTATGATACATTTCATTCGTATCTATTTCTACATTAGTTTCCTTATCTTCATCATTGTGT
>SDBU01006888.1_pt1 | contig 13270 bp, 8 predicted proteins | sample 2277071 | NCBI WGS metagenome assembly SDBU01 (sample SAMN10397929, study PRJNA504765) | marine sediment metagenome | isolation source: marine sediment core GS08_GC12, 126 cmbsf | place: Arctic Ocean: Gakkel Ridge, Loki's castle | collected 2008 | reverse complement strand
GCGGGATCAAAAAACGATCAACCTGTGGTTTACCTCTCGAAACACGATTCTATTCGCAATCTAACTTTTCCGAATCCGATCGAGTTAGACCTTCCGGATCTATACCAATCACTTGAATCCTATCTGAATATCTCGTATGACCTGGTACGACGAGGTATCCGCTTTGGAAACAACAATTGGACTCCGACACGAGCCAGGTCTTTCGCTGAACCGGTCGAAAGATTGATCGAATTTACGAGCGATCAATTGCATGAATTGTATGGACGCGGACTGTTCGTTTTGGGACAGGATCAACCATTGGATGAAATGATCAACCAGATCGAGGTCCAGAATTTGCTCGCCCGGATCAACTTACCCATGGCTCGGGTCGAAATCCGCAGCGATGATGGCGGTAATCCTTTAGAGCTGGATGTTGCCAACATTACTTTAAAACATTTACTTCTAATCCGAATATATGCTGACAGGGAATTTGCTAGTTCCTATCGATACGATCGGCAAGATATCCTGCGCGCCAGAAATAACGAGGAATTAGCCTCAAAATTCGGGATACACGCCCAGATAGAGAACCCACTGGACAAGAGACCAGAATCAATGAGAGATTTTCTAACCTGGACTTTAGCTGAAGTGGAAACACTGGCCGCATTACTTGGATTGACAGATGAACTTATCCCATTGAAAGAAATGGCAAGCGGTGGTCCTAATCAGGCTGAGAAGTTGAGGGATCAGGTTTGTAAAGAACTTGGGGATAACTCAATTGAAGATTGTGAAGATGTACCTGTGCCGTTAGATCTGCTCAAGTCATTGGCAGAAAATCGCGAAAAAGAGGTCTTACTCGATGTGGAAACAATTGCGGAAACATTCCCATCGCTGGGAGCAGATAGCCAAAAGTTAGGTGATATGCTACAATTCTGCCGGGAAGATGTCCACCTCGATCCACTGCCCCCAATTCGTTTCCGGCCTCGTCCCGAGGAGATGATCGAGATCGCTTATCCTGATAAGACCAGCGAAATTGTCGATCTAGCCAAGAAATTGATCGAAATCCCCTCCGTGACTGCCGGTGATGAAGAACGTCTGGATGAAGTTATCCGAGCCGCGACTTTAATTTACGATTACCTGAGAAATCACGGTCTTGAGGTGCGTTATTTCGATCACAGCAGGTACCCGGCAATAATGGCAGGTTTCCATGGTCAGCTGCAGGCACCGGTCATGCTCTCGGGGCACTTTGATGTCGTTGCTCCAGAGCCGGATGATTCTCAATTTATACCCTCTCTTGAAGGAGATTACCTGCGGGGTCGGGGTGCGTCAGATATGAAAACGGTTGTGGCCACTTATCTGGTTTGGATGAAAGATCAGATGCAGCGCGGTGGGTCCCTTCCAGGGATAAATTTGCTGTTAGTCGGAAACGAAGAAAACGGTGAGAGTGAGCCGATGGGCAGCCCACATGTGCTGAAAATCCTTGAGACTGAAGGGTATTCACCAGAGTTGTTTATTGCCGGTGAGAGGACAGGTGAGCGCGGAGATGAATTATGGGGTGAGATATGCATAGAAAACAGGGGAGTGATGCGCTTTGAAATCTCTGCCAGGGGTCAAAAAGGGCACACCGGTGTAGCAGGACAGGGCAAGGATATCTCTGTTGTGCTGATTCAAGCTCGTTCTGATATTACCGAGCTGCTCGGAGACCGTTTAACTCTTAAGGGTGCTGATAACTGGCGCTCACAGGTGACTTTCCCGTTCATTCAAGTCGGCGAGCCTGGGATATACAATATCCGCCCCGATTATGGGCGGCTTGGTGTTGAAATCCGGCCCATCCCTCAAGATGATTTAGATCGGCTTTACGATGAATTGACTTCCTATTGCAGCGCTAACCATCTCGAATTAAATGTGTCTGTAATGGAGAACGGCATTGCTTGTGACCCTCAAAATCCTTATCTAATCCGACTCATTGAAGCAGTTCGCTCAGCCTCTAAAACCGAACCTGGAATTGGGAAGAAGTTGCCCGGCACGAGTGCCCGCTTTGCCCCACGAGGACAGGGAATTGTTTGGGGACAAAGTGGATTGAACCCGCACGCCAGGGATGAGCGTCATTTCATCCCCAGCATCATGCCCTATTACCGGGCATTAAACGAATATGCGGGTGCACTTCGAGACAAATAATTGACAAAAATGACCGGGCATAGTAACATTTTGCCGCTTGACATATCGGCGAGGTAGCTCAGTCGGCAGAGCAGAGGACTCATAAGCCTTGTGTCGCGGGTTCAAGTCCCGCCCTCGCCACTTTTGTTTTTATCGATCTTTATCCGGATTTACTCCCAACCTATTAAATTGAAGTTTTATATAATCCCTTAGTCCTGGTTATACTTTAATAGGCCTAGGGAGATATAAATCTTGATAAAGATACATCGGATTGATTTATTTCTTCTTAGCTTCAGCCTTGGCAGCTTCCTGTCGAGCCTTTTCTTTTGCTAGGCGCCCTGCCACCATTCTTTCGTGAAAGGCAGCTTTCTCTTCTGGTGAACATTCGCGTTTAGATCGTCTTTTTTTGACAGACTTCTTGCCGGTCAACCGGGAAGGCAGGGTATCAAAGGTGACAGTGTCCTTCAATGAGATCTCTAGCTGAGTACAACGTTCTTCTAACTCTTCTATCCGTGTCAGAATTGAGTCAATTTCAATGGCTGGTGCTGGATCCTCGTTTTTGGTTCGGATCTCTTTTGAGTCTTTCATTTTAATCTCCTTGGCTTAAGCTAGTAGATTAGTTGGACTCAGCAGAGCGTATTTGATTAATGGCTTTGAGACAAGTGGACTTGTGGTCTCTAATCCAACTGTAATATTTCCGTACTGCTTAAGATTGATCGACAGGCATCGGCAGACCATGGCTGGTCCCAATAGTAAGGAAATGAGGAAATAAGGAAGAATGCCGTCCTAAACCTTAGGGACAATAGTTTAGGTACTGTTATTTACTAATTTTGACTATGAATCGAACTTGATATGGAAAAATCCGTTTTGTATGGGTAAATCAGATCAATTCTATTTTCAAAGTGACCGATTAATGAGAACAAGCTCTCTGTACTACAATTTCCCCAATAATTAAACATTTCCTACCTGAGCCCATATAGCTACCTAAAAAAATACTAACTATCCGGTCTGTGGTAACAATTTCTGGGCTAGGTAGGATTCGAACCAACGAAATAAATTGATTATCCGCGATTTAATCCTGGTGAGATTATTTTCTTATTTATATATAATAATCTCCAATTGCAGTAAACTATTGTGAAACTCATCAATCAAACTTTGCAATTGTGCCAATTCGCCTTCTGTGAATGATCGTGTGTCCTTATCACCAACATTGTGAACAATGTTGTTCATCTCATTTAGTAAATCCATTTGTTTCCTATGTAAAAAACCTAAATTTTTCAAGAATTTTCTTTTTTCGCTTCTAGGTATTTCACCAAATTCCTTAATAACGTCTCTCAAGTAATCTGGAGGAAATAGTTGATCAGGATTACTCAATATTCGTTGTTGATTGCGCGATAATTCTAGAATTTCTTCAAGGATACTTTCTGATTCGATTCGGGTAGGTTCTTTTTCTATCTCGATTGGAAGATCCTGGGATTCTATCTCCTTTAGTTTGGACTCGAGTTCATCCCACAAAACATTAAATAAATGATCTAGTCGAGAGTCATCTAGTCGATCATCAGTTTCAGCGCTAATATTTATGCTCTTTATTAGTTTTCTGACATCTTCCTTCGTGAAAATCGTTGTTTGAAACTGTAAGAGAGGGCCTTTAAGTTCTGACCTCTTAAGTTTAAACAGAAATGGTGAGACTCGAGATTTGTCGAGCGTTTTAGATAATGCACCTGCCTCAAAGGCTACCCAGGGTGCATCAATATTATCCGGAGTGATGATTATGATTCCATATGATGATTGCTCAAGTTCGTGAGCAATATCAGTACTCCAACGCTCTCCTTTTTCAATATCTTCTGAGGAGACATATGGTTTGACAAATTGCAAAACTAAAGGAAGCCATTCGTGAAATGCTAACGCAACCATATGACTGAGTTCACCTGACCAACTAATGAATACTCGCATTTATACCTCCAGGAGCAGATTATGTGCTATTTTCGAAGAAATGATGTAATCAGAATAATATAATGATGGGTTATCGAAAACAAGTTTTGTTTTATGTACTGAGTCTCCACAAGAGAGGCTCAATATTGAATTCACCTTTTTCAAACAAATCATATGGATTTTTCATGATAGTTATGCCTGGTTTTTCACTATGACAATTAACAACAAAAATCAACCAGTAATTATCACCCTTCCTTCTTGCGGATTCCCATTCATGAGCAGTGATATCAACACTCTGGAAAATACTAGCAGTAGTACCCTTAACTTCAACCCCAATTATTTTCCCATTCTCGTCTATAAATTCAATATCCCATCCAGGCGTTCGACCTTCTTTTGCTACCCATGTTAGAAATGATTTTTCTTCTGTATTAAGATTCTCTATGAGCCAACGAAGAACAATTTCTTCAGCACGGTCACCAATCTGTTTTGAGTTTCTGGATCTTCTATATCCTCCAGTTGTTTTATTTGTTCCTAGGGGTTCTTTCGCAGGATTCTGGTGTTGAATGAAACAATCCAATACATTGGACGATTCTATTACATTCACTTCATCAATCGGGTGAAATTGCAATTTTGATGAAGTAGACTTCTTTTCTTCAAAGTCTAAAGACTCAAATTCATTAATTCCAGCTAATGATAATATCTTTTCGAATTGTTGCTCTGTCATATTTCTGACTGCAGTACGCCAACCAAGAGGATTAGATATATTCTCAATATAACCATCTGGTTGTCTTGCTAGAACAGGATTCTGAAACGGCACATAATCATCGATCGAACAATACCATCTCCATCTTGCTTTAGGAGTATCTTCAGGGATTGAGGTGTCTCTCCAAACGGAAGATATGCGTCCATATCCAAAATATTCAGGTTGACCACGTTGATTATGTGCCCTTCTTACACCCTTATAGTAGATAAAATACTTTCCAGGCATAATTTTATTTCGATATTGATTTGGATAATGGTATGTTACACCTGTGAGATCTTGCCAATGGTCATATTCCCCACCATATGTAACTTCATTCTCAACAAGGACTATAGGGGATAGATTGGGTTTATAAAAAACATTAAAACCAAGACTTTTTAGTTTTCTCTCAACGGTAGGTTTCCCACCACTAAATTCTTTAGATGATAAAGGCTCATACCCAGGTCTAATATATTTATGAGCAACACCTGCAATTGCTTTTGATGGATACTCCTCCCCATGGAAAACTAAATAGTAATTTCTAGCATCACCAAATCCGTATACATCTAAGAAATTGTCTTTTCCGATCGTTCGGTATTCTTCTATAGCCTTGATAACTGATTCATAGGTGATCTCGGATAATCCCATTTGTTCTATCCCTCCTTTTTTACTTATTCATTGTGGTATTTGGTAAATACAATGAATAGCAATTATATCCTAGACAATATAGAACTTCTGTACAAACGGTTATAGGTTCTCTTCCTATTGGGCTCATTATTCCGATCGATTTCTAAATGATTTTGGGCTGTGGGTTCACGATCTCACAGACCTGGGTTCAAGTCCTGGTTATGGTCAATTTTATTCCAATCAATGATAAATCACATTGATACATTGATAAATATTACTTGATATTGATATAAAATGCCCCTCAGCCGGGAGAAGAAATCCATCCCAATAATGAAATATAAATCTACCCAAAATTTGTATAAGCCGTTGATTTTTTTTGGAAGATCAGTTAATTGTATAAAGGTCATAAAGTGTAAATGAGAATTAAACTACAAATACAACTTACACTACTAATTCCTATTCGGGGGAAATCCCAAAATTACTCTCCTCACTCAATAATGGTGGGTAATCAGTGGGATTACGTTCAGCCAGAAAATTTGTAGCACGACAGATATCATAGAATGAATAATCTTCGGGTGAGCTAAATATTCGTTTAGCCAATTGCTCAATTGTCAATAATTCCTTAGAAAACAAACTCGGATTACGATCCTCAATCGAAAAATCGTATATATCAAATAATGTTCTTGAAAAACGAGCTGATGGTTTCGCTTGGAGTATTTTTGCAATTAGATCTACCTCTGCCAAACGGAGGAACTTGGCAACCATCAAAGCAACCGAAACACCTGACAGTATAGCCGGATCTTCTGTATTCCGCGCAATTTTTAGTATACGTTGAGTGTCTTGTACTCGAAGTGAACCGCCCATACCAACATTCCCAAATTCGCATTTCCCTAGAAATTCGAGCAATTCTGGTAAACAATCTTTACATTGCTCAATTAGTGGACGTAAACCAATATTGATACGGCTATTCATGATCCAAGTAAAAGGTAAACTTCTTCCACTTCGAACACAAGATGCAATTATGTCTTCAATTGATACAAGTTCTGATTTATTCTCCAATCTGATGAATTTAGGAGATAAGAAATTAAGACGATTACTTCGATAAATGTATGATCGTCTAGATCGTTGAAAAAGAAGAAAATTTAAAAACTTCGAATTATGCTTTTGATCATCAGATGTATAAGGTTGACCTCCTTCATAGAAGGGTTGAATGTCTTCTGCTAATAATATAGATTCTTGGGAAGTTTCTGAGGGTGATGTAATATCAATATCCATACTATGGATTACATCTATTGCGCATTTGCAAACAAGCCAACTTGCCAAACCTGGATATTCTAAATTATTTCTCAGATAACTAATATATTTTGCAAGTGCAGTAGAATTATCAATACCCCCGTTAGATGATGCGAGTAATAAAGACCGAGATAATCTGATTAGGTTAGGGAGAATAGTACGAATTGGTTCATCGAGCCCGGAATAATCTAAATCAGTTTTCTCCTCGCAAATTTTTTGTATATCCTTGTAATCAAAAATGGTATCATCATCCATTCTTGAAACACCAATTATTCGCAGTGCTCGATGATATTGAAATAATTTCCAAATGGCTAAATTACTTTCTATTGAAAATAAGGGACTTCTATAGAATCCCACATAGACATCCACTCCAGAATTTACTGCATATTGTTCTACAATGTGTTGATGAATTTCTTTTGGAATAGTTAAATCTAGAATCTCCCCTCGAAAATTAGCTCTTTCAAACCAAATTTTCGCCCAAGTATGGTGAGGTACTCCTTCCCAGAACCATTTTTCTTGTGTCAAATCTTCTATATTAATTCCCCAATTATATGGCCAACCTAACCGCAATTCAGCAGTTAATTCCAAGTCACTACCATTGTAAGATCGTAATGCATTCTTAAACTCGGCTCGACTGAATAATTTACTTGCTACTAGAAATAATCGCATCAGAATGTAGCGATCATCGCTATTTCTAAAGTCTTTGATCATTTGAGATATGCGATCTTTGTGATCTTCAACAGGAGTTCGGCTTACTAATTCTCCGAGTGTGCTTAACAGCTCTGATGGTTCTCGTTGGATTTTTAATTTATTTGGATCAAGCACATCTAAAACAAAATCTAGTGCAAGTGAAAAAACATATCTGGGTTCGGAGAAAACCCCTTCGTGAAGTAATTGTAATACTATCGCTCTTCCATCCAAATACCAACCCATTGTTTTATCTTGGTCCACGTTCTTTGCACGGATTACCAAATCTGCCTTCTCGTTTGGTCTTCTAAGTCCTGCAAGGAACAAAGCTACTTCTTTCCAGTATGGACGATGTATCATAGCCTCAAAAACATCGTGAGCACTATGAGATTCTATTTGATTACTAATAAAAGATGCTGCAAAATATTCTTGGATAGGCTGGACTTCATAACCATATTTTGTTTCTTCTCCTTCACCTTTCGATGCAACAACTAAGCCAAAGCGTTCCTCACCTAGTTTAAAAAATTGTTGCGCCATACTTGGTTCATTTCCTTGTTGCACAAGCCAATTGCGCACCATCTCCAACAATCGATTTCGTTCCAGAGTTCTGTCAGCTTGATTCACCTCAGTGAGGGCATGGATCTTATATCCAATAAATCCATGTAAAGACTCAATAATATCTCTATTTTTTCGAAGCTCGGGACTTTTTTCTACGTCTCGATCAATGACAATTTGGAAATAGTCTCGATATAGCTCAGCTCTCCTATCTGGAAAAGCATCACCTTTCAATTCAATAAATTGAAGAAGGACTGATAGTTGCATAGGATTTCGTGCTAGAGCTTCGACATGTGGTTCATCTTGACGGCCCTCAAAAGATTGTCTTATACGGTTTTCTTCTTCCTTATCTCGAACCTGTACACTTAACCATCTTGTGACATAATCCTCAATTCTGTCCTTGCCCATTGGAACCAAAGTTAATCTTTCGAAGTCAATTAATGTTTCTCTTCGCCCAACAAGAGCTGGTGGGCGTGTTGTGATGACAACTCGTAAGTCAGTTTGAAGATTCTCTAACCTGTTTATGCATTCATCAATGATACTAAGAACTTTGTTTCTCAGACTATCATTACCAATTTCATCAAGACCATCAAATATCAGAAATACCGGTGATCTTTCAACTGACGTATGGATATCTCCAACACTTACTTTATTTCCCCCGGAAAAGCCTTGAATAATAAACGCGAGATATTCTTCTACACTGCCTTCTGGTTTACTATTCAACCAATCTGCTAGACTTCTCAATTCCACCCGAAGAGGCAATCTCAACTTCTTTGGTGGCAACCACCGTCCATCAGAGGACAATTCACTTCTTCCAAGTAACTTTTCTCTATAGATCTGCATAGCCATCTGACTCAAAGTGGATTTGCCTTGTCCAGGTCCGCCTTCTAGTATTAATTTACTGATTGCTGTCTTATTATCATCATCTAAGAGAACACCGAGTGCACTGACCAGTTGACTGGACCTGAAAGTATCTGATCTATTTCTGATACTAATGATTGCATCATCTGAAAAATCACCACTTATATTTAGCTGTTCTAACCTTTTTTGCTCTGATTGTAGCCTATTAATTTTTGATTCTTCTGAAAGATTAGATACATCAAGCTCTAGATCTACAAAAAGCCTTGACAAGCTTTGTTCAAGTTCAACTTGTCTAAACTTAACATTCTTGTCTTGATCATATTGAAAATTTATTGCTAATCTAAATGTCCTTGGTAGGCCTTCATCTGTTCGATTAACTATACTTGCTATAAAGGGAACCACACTTCCTGCAAATATCTCTGGAAAACTATTCCAAACTGATGGCATTTGATCTAAATAAGATATTATCGTTTCTTGCCACCATATATCAGCGTGAAGATTTTTGGTGTTTTTTAGCAAATTACGACGTGTGGTATCCAGCTTTGAAAGCGCATTTTTGCTGGTTGGCACATTGGTAATTAGGAAGAAGTTATTAACCCTTTCATCCCCCTTCCGGGTTAAAACATTTTCCTTCAATTCACTTCTAAAATCAGCAATTACACTTTGTCTCAATTCAGATAAACGTTTCTCAGTAGTTCTATGATGTTTGACTTGGAATAAGTACCTCCCTTTATCTGGTCGTTGAAATATATTAAGTGAATTCTCCCAGTTTTCGTCAACTTGATATTCGTAATAGGGATTTCCAGGAGCTGTTTCACCATCTCTGCCACCATCCTGCCCGCGTAGTGGTGTGAGACGAGCATTTTCCCCAAATCGTGATATTAAGATGGTATTTATTAGCCTTTGAAACTTTACTGGATCTAACTCATTAAAATAATACTCCACAATCAATACCTCCAGTCTTTCCCATTCGAGAATTGTTTTGCAAAGTATTGGGGAGTACTGCAATTAATGGGAATCTTTGTTAATTTGTTATAACGTTTCTTCATCGGCTAAATCATCTAAAGCGCGAGCTTGAGCGATCAATCTTATTAAATCATCCTCATGCAATCGAATTACTTGTATGTGTAATTCCTTTTATTTTGCAGATAACCTATCCGTGGACACATTGGAGATCCACCCTTCAGTAAAGAAATATGTAAGAGGTTCTTTCAGAACAATAGATAATAGTATCAACGTTGTTGCATTTGCCTCTATTTTTCCATTTTCTTGATCCGAAATAGATGCTTGCCGCCGGTAGGTTCTTTCAGCCATATCAGATTGGCTAATTCCAGTTTCCTCGCGTACTTAACGAATCAACACACCCATTGCTTTTGTAAACTTATTTGGGAGTGGTTGTTTATTTCGAGATAGAAGCTCTCGCAGCATGGATTTACTTATCCCCGGAATTTGGTATTGACAGAATAAACTTATATCGTCTATCTAGAACATTATCAATTGCTTTTATCATACATCCGTATTGCATTATCCGCAATAGGAAAAAAGAAGAACAATCAAGGCTTAGTGACCGATACCAGTGCCTCTTATAAATTTGATTTTGTGATTCAAACTTTTTCCTGAGAGTGGGAGGAGTCGAATGTGGCGAGGGGTTTCACTCCTTATCCAGGAAATCTAACAACTCATAGACCAAAAACGCTGGCCAGAATAAACCTTTGAAAAATCCCTTGACGCGCTGTTGGGGTGTGGTGGCGCGGCTGATGTAATAGACCCAAGCGCCGAAGAGACCCAAACCATAGACAGCCTCCGAAGAACCGCCTTGGTACTTAACACGTATGTTCTTATCTTCTTGTTCGGTTGATTTTATTTCAGTGGTCATTTTATCTCCTTATTAATCTCTCATTTGCTGTGATTTTACATTATATTCAACTCCAAGGATTGCACAAACGTCGGATTGTTTTCTTAATATCCGATCGCAGATTGCCTTTAGCACAAGAAACCCTCGTATCCTGTTATTGCACGAATAACAATAATTGCATTTTGCAAATTATCCCAATGACTAACTTGAATAGTTATTTACGCTTATAACACCATAATATTAAGTATTTGGATAGATTATATCGGAATAGAGTTCCGTAAGAGATTTCCAAAGTTTCCTAATGACAAAACTGGATTCACCGGTTTTCGACCATTTAAGCGCATTTAAGCGGTTGATTTAATCGTGGATGTGATTTACGATGCAAAGTAATGTTCGTTATATCGAAAGGAGATTTAATTATGATTACAAAAATTTGTTCTGGCTGTAAAAGGGAGCTTTCCAACACGAATGAGTATATTTACCGCTGCCGTACATATGCGGACGGATTATTTACTCACTCACAAAATTCTAAATACTTTCACGGTTTAATAAAAAGGTATGATTTAGACCTGGTTATATGGAAGTGGTCATATAAAACCACGGTGTTTCGGAAATGGGTGGGGAATGTACGACAGAGACCCAAAAAGATCGACAAAAATGGCTGTTTTCTGAAATTTATATCAGGTTATTCCACGGTAACACGGTTCCTCCCCCTTGGTTCCGTGGATTATTGGATCCGTGATTAGGTGTATGGTTGTAAGGATTAACGGGCGAGCTAAGCTGCGCCGGGATTAGCGTGAGGCCCTCGTGTACCCAGACCGTGTCCGACCTGAGCTACCCCAAAACGCGCCGAGCGGGAGGCGTCAGCTTAGCGATTGGTTAGGTAGCCCTTTGGCTTGCAGGCTCTATGGGCTGCCCTTGGAAAAGTAGAGGTTTGGGTCCGATTAATAGAATCCGGCTAACCACGTTGATGGCAGACCGGTTTCATATAGGTGTTGGGGGATTAAGATCCCATTAGTATGGCTTGCGGTTTTAAAACCGTAACCGCCAGAATTTTAAGGGCCTGCTTTACCTTTTCGCGTCAATGACGGTCCATCCTCCTGTCAACTCCCCAACAGATACCACATCAAACCCAACCTTTGTCAACATCGCCAAAATCTCTTCAATAGTATTAGTGACATAATCTGGGTCATCGAGGGAATCACGAAATTCCCATTGCAGACGTTCAGGTGGCGCAAAACCTTTTGCCGGTGCGAACAGGTCTACAATCACATACCGCCCGCCAGGATTCAACGATGCGTGAATCTTTTGGAACACATCTTCGTTATGAATACCAAGATCGCATTCCAGAACGATATCAAATTCTGAGGGCAAGGTATCTTCCAGAAAATTGGCCGCATGATAAGTTACACGTTCTGTCAAATTATTTTCTTCAGCAATTTCACGTCCAGCCGCACACACATTTTCCATATCAACAACAACTGCTGAAAGATGTGGATTATTTCTAAGCAACGCAAATGACATCACGCCTGACCCTCCACCTAGATCCATCAATCGATGAACCCCTCTCATATCCAGGGTACTGGCCAGATCATCCGCCATATCTAAATGGAGTTCATATAGAATACGTGTAAAATGGGCCGCCCTTTCAGGGCTCTCAATCATTTGATCAATATAATCTGGTGGTTCCATTCCTTGGACTTCCCAAGTCGATCCGGGGTTTTGCATTTGCCTGGTAATATCAATGATCGCTGGAAAAAATTCTCGATTTTCCGTCCCCTGGAATGCCCAGACATCCTGGCTGTATTTATCGATGATAATCTTTCGAGCAGTATCAGAAGGAATATAACCTGCACTGGAATGGTTCAATAAGCCGATGCTACGCAAAATCTCAAGCCAGTGCCGACATCGGTTTTCAGGTATATCCAATTCTTGAGATACACCTGTTGTATCCAACGGTTTGTCTTTTAGCAGCCAAAATAGGCCTAATTCCATGGCTGCACATAATGCTGCAGATGTGACATATGATTCCATGAGGATGAAAATTTCCCGAGTGGTAGTAGGTTTCATTTTTTTCCTTTCTAGATCGTTCAGAGCCAACGCTTCCCGCTGGCCACCTAACGGTTTGCGTTACTTGCCGGGGGTTGGACTAAAGTCACCATTACCAGCAAAGCAACCTTCGTAGGATTGTAACAAAATTTGCTACGAATCCCCCCGGTCAAGTGCACGCTTTGTCAGGCGCGTTTGCTGAACGTAAGATTTTGTAAGTAAAAAAAACAGATGCCAATATTCAAAAGTTATATTTTTGACCATTGGCGTAATTGCTCGATAGAAGTTGTGGCACCGCCACAAACAATAATAAGTATGGATTTGAATATTTCAATTTCTGCAATATGTTCATAGGCAGTTGCAAGTGCTGCTCCACATGCTGGCTCTACGACAATTCGTTGGTCAATAATGAATCTTTCACACGCTGATACCGCTACCCCATCAGAAACTACAACGTTATGAATGGGGTGCTGCTTTGACCAGTTGAATGCACGTTCACATATTTGCCGAGCGCCCAGTGATGTTGCAAGACTTGTGAT